>LIDZ01014673.1_pt4 | contig 17525 bp, 16 predicted proteins | sample 644651 | NCBI WGS metagenome assembly LIDZ01 (sample SAMN03856242, study PRJNA289617) | food metagenome | isolation source: wine grapes on drying loft during traditional withering process | host: Vitis vinifera cv. Corvina | place: Italy: Gargagnago di S. Ambrogio di Valpolicella | collected 2014-01 | reverse complement strand
GTGCTCAGTAATTAGCCTGTTCTGATCGTCGGACATACGGGCGGTACTCTCATCAACCAGTCCCTTGGTTCCAGGTTTTCCGGTCTTATCCTCCACAAATTCGCGGATCGCATTACTATGAAATGCTAGTGATTCATCTGAATTCTTATGCTTTTCCTTATTGATATTTTCGCTTCCAGCCATTATCATCAACCTCCTGGTAACAGATTACAAGTATTTTGCCCGATCCAGCGCAGGATAAACCTAATATTTGAGGCCTGCTGCAGTTAGAAATATATAGTTCCTTCACCCTTTGCAAACCGTCCTACTCCATGGTATTCTAAATGACAAATAGTGAAACGTGCAGACGGGACCAGTAAGAACGAGTCTACCGCGCCCAGAGAGTAAATTCTGATAGCTGAGAGAATTTACCGCGGTATCGTTCCGAATCCTACCCCCGAGCGGCCTGCCTTGCGCAGGACGGATGCTCCCGTTATGAGAATGAAGTCGGATGAACCCACATCAATGAAGGTGGTACCGCGGAAGTTAACCAAGCTTTCGTCCTTTGCTAAGTCTAAGGATGGGGGCTTTTTTGTCATTTTATTAATCCATTGAGGAAGTGAAAGGCAATGACGACACGAGTAGTGGTCAAAATAGGGAGCAGCTCGCTTACCGGCCCGGAAGGCGGATTAAACCGTGAGGCTGTTGCTTTCTTCGCCGCCGAGATTGCCGGACTGCGGCAAAGTGGCTGTGAAGTTCTGCTGGTCACCTCTGGTGCGGTAGCAGCGGGCTTTCGCAGTATCGGTTATCCGGCACGCCCAAAACTGCTGCACGAGAAACAGGCCGCCGCAGCCGTAGGTCAGGTGCTGCTCATGCAAGCTTATCAGGAAGCCTTCGCAGCACATGGTCTTACCACCGCACAAATATTGCTGACGCGCACCGACTTTTGCAGTCGTAGAGCAATGAATAATGCTGTTATGACCGTCGAAGAGCTACTGCGGCAAGGCGCTGTTCCCGTATTTAACGAGAATGATACCGTCTCAGTCGATGAGCTTAAATTTGGCGATAACGATACGCTGTCTGCGCTTGTTGCCAACCTGCTTAAAGCCTCGCGACTGCTGGTATTGACCGATATGGATGGATTATACAGTGGGGACCCTCGCAAGCATCCTGATGCTGTCCGCTATCAGACGGTGGAGGATATCACACCAGAAATTTATGCCATAGCCGGTGGCGCTGGCTCCAGCGTAGGAACAGGCGGCATGCGCTCCAAAATTGATGCAGCCAAGATTGCTACGCGGGGTGGCGTTCCTGTCTTTATCGGGAGAGCAACCGAACCGGGAGATTTACAGCTTGCGGCGGATGGGAGAGGTAGAGGTACTTATTTTGCCACAACATCAGCCTCTCTACCCGTCAAGAAACAATGGCTTGGCTTCATGTCCACTCCGCTTGGTTCACTTTATGTAGATGATGGAGCCGTTGAAGCCCTGCTGCACGGTGGTCATAGTCTGCTTCCTGTCGGTGTCAAGCGGACTGAAGGCAATTTCCATGCCGGGGATGTGGTTGAGGTTCTAGGACCGGATTCACAGCTGCTTGGACGGGGCATTGTCAATTATGATGATATCCAGCTCCGCAGCATACAAGGATTGCCGAGCCGGCAGGTCGTGCCGAAGCTTGGGGAAGTACATCGCCTAGAGGTCATACACCGAGACGAATGGATAACACTTAGATAATTGGATTAGCATATTAGGAGGTATCGCCATGAGTGAAGTTGTAAATAAAGCAACCTTAGCCAAGAAAACCACGGGAGTGTTGGCCAGCTTAACTACTGGACAGAAGAACGAGGCTTTGCTAGTAATGGCTGCAGCACTACGCCGCGAAGCTGCGGCTATCATTGCCGCCAACGCCGAGGATCTGGAGCGCGGACGTTTGAATGGAACTCCGGAATCCATGCTCGACCGACTCGCCTTAAATGTGGAACGGATTGGCAGCATTGCCGATGGGCTGCAGCAGATTGTTGTACTTCCTGACCCCATCGGTGACACACTGGAAACCATTGAACGCCCGAATGGTCTTTCTATTGAGAAGATCCGCGTACCCCTTGGTGTCATCGGCATCATCTATGAGGCGCGTCCGAATGTAACTGTAGATGCGGCTGGGCTATGTCTGAAGACTGGCAACGCTGTAGTTCTGCGCGGTGGCTCTTCTGCACTGTCATCCAACCGCAAAATCGTCGAGGTGCTGCACAGCGCCCTTGCCGAAACCTCCATGCCGCAGGATGCGCTACAACTGATCGAAGACCCTACTCGGGCCTCTGTTGATGAAATGCTGAAGCTGAACGGCTTGCTAGATGTTATTATTCCACGCGGTGGCAGCTCGCTTATTCAAAATGTTGTGCTTAATGCCACGGTGCCAGTAATTGAGACAGGGGCCGGTATTTGCCACACTTATCTAGATGCCAGCGCTATTCCAGAAATGGCCCTCAAGATTAGCATCAATGCCAAGGCTCAGCGTCCCTCCGTCTGCAACTCCATGGAAACTCTGCTTATACACCGTGATTATGCCAGCAAATATTTATATTCCCTGGCAGAGGCATTCCAGGAAGTTAATGTAGAGTTACGTGGCTGTCCAGAAACAGTAGCAATTGTTCCTTGGGCGTTACCAGCAACTCTGGAGGACTATGCAACAGAATATAATGATTATATTCTGAATATCAAAATCGTCAGCAGCCTTGATGAAGCCTTGGCCCATATCGCCAAGTATGGAACCAAACATTCCGAGTGTATCGTTACCGAAGATCAAGCGCAGGCGGCACGCTTTTTGCAAGAGGTTGACGCTGCTGCTGTATACCACAATGCTTCCACTCGCTTCACCGATGGCTTCGAATTCGGGTTCGGTGCCGAAATTGGCATCAGTACCCAGAAGCTGCATGCGCGCGGCCCGATGGGCTTGCCAGCACTCACTTCAACCAAGTATAAAATATACGGCACCGGCCAAGTGCGGAGTTAGTATTCAAATATTTGATCCACCAAACATTTAGGAGGAATTAGCCATGTGTCAGCAACCTTCAATTCCACTCATTAATCATAATATTGTGTTTTATGGCGCAGGCTCGATGGCCGAAGCTATCGTTCGCGGAATGATTTCCCGCAGTGTGGTGTCGTCCGACAAGATCATTATGCTAAACCGCAGCGGCAGCGAGCGCCTAGCTGAACTACGAAGCCGTTATGGCGTTATAGGCAGCAACGATTCTGTGCAAAAAATAGAATATCTGCGGAATGCTCCTGTCATTGTATTAGCGATGAAACCCAAAGATGCTGCGGAAGCTTTGCGCAGCCTGGGAGCGATTCTCTCTGCGGATCAACTGATCGTCTCTGTCATAGCAGGTCTGTCTATTCGTACTATTCAGGGGCTGCTGGGTACCCAACAGCCCGTAGTCCGCACGATGCCCAATACTTCAAGTTCGATTGGCCTCGGAGCTACAGGTTTAGCTTTTTCCAATCAGGTGGATGAAGCTGGACGTCGTCTTGCCCTTAACATCTTCGAAGCTGTTGGCCTGACAACCGTCATCGATGAGGAACGGATGGAAACCTTAACCGGCATCTCTGGCAGTGGCCCAGCTTATATCTATTACATGATGGAAGCCATGATCGCTGCCGGAATCCGTGGTGGACTTCCCGTGGAGCAAAGCACTGAACTCACGGTACAAACCGTTCTAGGTGCAGCCCGCATGGTACAGCAGACCGGAGAAACACCCGCTGCCCTGCGCAAGAAAGTAACTTCACCGAACGGTTCTACTCAAGCGGCACTTGAAGTGCTAGATAAAGGGGAATTCTTCGAAACTGTCATAGCCGCAGTGAACCGCTGTGCAGAACGCTCTCGGGAGATGGGCATGGCACTGGAGCAAGAACTCAAATAAGCGGTTTCCTGATATAGCTACTATAATAGAAGAAGTATGAAAAAGATCGCAGCCAAGCCCTAAAAACGGCTATGGCTGCGATCTTTATTATGACTGGCTTATATTTCGCCAGCCCCTTGAAGAAGTAATATCTTCGGCTCCCAGCGCCGCATATCCCTCACAGATAAAACCACTGACCTCTTCACCATTCTCCAGCTCCACCTTGCCGATGCCTAGCGGTGCTGGAATCCCCGCAGTGAAGGCTCCGAATTCTTCCAGTGGCATTTCCCAGATTTCCAGCCGGATCGAATAACCGTCTGCTGTTTGTTTAATTAGACCAGGCTTAGCCGGTACGGTAGGCAGCTTGTAGAGCTTATATTTTGCCGCTGTATTATCTTCACGCAGAAACTTTGCATGATATTCGATCATCTGTCTTTCGAGTGGAAACCCCCGCATATGCAGACCACAGACCGCTACCAATAGGGTTGTCTTCTTATTGTCCAACAACATGATCACCCTCCCCTCTTAACTCCAGCTCCAGCGAAATGGAGAAAAGCTTCGCCGCTGCACGGACAAGGCCCTCCGCTTCAGCGGGTGCAAACAGGGTAATGCCAAACGGCAGATTCACATCCGCATAACCTGCAGGCAGCGCTACCGCACACAGATCCAGTAAATTGCAGTGATTCGTATACAGACCCATCTGGCGGTTGGTGGCAATAGGGTCCTCTCTGACCTGATCGCGTGTCCAAGTTCCTCCTGCTGTTGGAAGAATTAACACCGCATCTTGAAGTCTTTTCCGGGCTTCCAGCTTAAAGCTCTGCAGTTTATGCATCGCCCGAAATACCGAAGCTGCATCATACTCAGCAGCCGCTCCGGAGCGCAGCACGGTTTCGGTAACTGGGAAAGCTACACCAGGATTAGCTTCAATAAAGCTACCCAAGTCAGCCCAGCGCTCGGCAACCCAAGGACCTTCGTACAGAATCGCTGCTGCTTCAGAAAACAGATCTGTATTTAGGGTTTCCACGGATATATTTAAGGTCTGCAATTTCTCCAATGCAGTCTCCCATGCCCGTTGATACAATTCCGCGAACGGGCCAAAGAAAACTAACGGCTCTTCCGGCACACAGATTCGCAAAGGTAATTTCTCCTCAGGTGCCGGTAAGTGACGTGACCACGGGTCATTCTCATGGAACCCTCTGGCAACTTCATCAACCTCTAGCACATCCTCCAGCGTGTGAGCCATAACGGTGACACAGTCAAGGCTTGCACAGGCGGGAACCACTCCAATAACGGGCCAAGAACCTAGACTGGGCTTCCAACCCACGAGCCCGTGTAAAGCAGCGGGCACCCGTCCGGAGCCTGCAGTATCGGTGCCCAGGGAGAAGGCAGCCTGCCCACGGGCGACAGCAACCGATGAGCCCGCACTGGAACCGCCGCTAATCAGTTCAGGCCGCAGCGCATTGTGGGTTTCACCGTAAGGACTCCGCGTTCCGACCAATCCGGTAGCGAACTGATCCAGATTGCTTTTTCCAACCGGGAGAGCACCTGCTTCAATCAACCTTGCTACTATGCCGGAATGCTGCTCCGGGGTATAGGCATACTCTGCACAACCTGCTGTAGTCTCCACTCCGCCAAGATCGATATTATCCTTGATGGCAAAAGGAATGCCCCAAAGCGGATATTCCTGTGGATCAAGTGTCGACAAACGGTCCAAGTATGGTTGAATGAAGTCTAAGGACGGCGGTGTAATCCAAATATTCATGTTTTCGTCATCGGAGGCACGTGCTATAACGGCAGCGATGACTTGTTTTGGTGTCAATTCAGCAGCCAGATAGGCTGTGCGCAACCCGGTTACCGATAATTTCAATGGAATTTGCTTAGGGATCATAGGTGAATCACTCCTCTCATATTCGACTATTGGACAATACTCACCAGAAGCTGTCCGGCTTGCACCGACTCTCCCTGTTGGACATAAATGGCAGCAATAGTACCGGCACTAGTTGCCTTTTGATTAAACTCCATCTTCATACTCTCCTGAATTACCAGCGTCTCTCCCTCCTCAATCTTCTGGCCCACTTCGACTAGAATCTTCCACACACTGCCCGGCATATCGCTTCTTATGGCTACTGCTCCGAGAGGAATCTCCTGCTCTGCAGACGGTTCAGTATGTTCCTGTTCTGACATATATTCAGCTAATCCTAATCTTTTCCAGCTTTCTCGTTCCTCATTAAAAGCCTGCTGTTGTCGACCGCGGAACTCTCCAGCAGTCTCTTCGATCGAATCCAAGAAGTCCAAATACTCACCAAGATCAAAGGTAGTCTCCACAATATCCGCTTCAAAACGTCCATGCAGGAAATCCTCACGCATGACCAGCAGTTCCTCCGCACTCACCTGATAAAAGCGAATCTGGTCGAAGAAACGTAACAACCACGGTTTATCCGGCTGGAAACTTTCCGTGGAACGCAACCGATTCCACATCTGAACCGTACGTCCAACGAACTGGTAGCCACCTGGCCCCTCCATTCCATATACACACAGATACGCTCCACCTATGCCCACGGCATTCTCCGGGGTCCAGGTTCGGGCCGGATTATATTTCGTTGTGACCAGTCGATGGCGCGGATCGGTCGGTGTAGCTACGGGTGCACCCAGATAGACATCCCCTAACCCAAGGACAAGATAATTGGCCGCAAAAACAATTTTCTTCACTTCTTCCATGCTGTCCAATCCATTGATCCGGCGGATAAAATCAATATTGCTCGGGCACCAAGGTGCATCAGGACGCACATTATTCTGGTAACGCTCAATAGCAATCCGGGTAGCCGGATCATCCCAGGACAAGGGGAGATTCACAATACGCGAGGGTACGCGAATCGAATCCAAGGAGGGAAGTTCACTGTCAATGCAAACAATAATTTGCGCGGCTTCCTTAACAGTCATTCGGGAGAGGTCCAGATGAATCTGCAAAGAGCGGATGCCGGGTGTCAAATCTATGAACGGGATTTCTTCATTATCCTGTATGGCTTGCATCAAAGCATGAACCTGGAATCGAAGCAGCAGATCCAGCTCCATAGCCCCGTACTCTACCAGTACATTGCAGTCACCGCTGCAGCGGATGGTGATCGGAAACTGGCGGTTTCCTCCCTCATGGAAAAGGATCGGATAATTCTGCATAAATTCACTAGGCAGCTGCGACAATTCAGGGAGCGGTAAGTCGGCAACCCGGTTATCTCCCAGAGCCTGCAGAAACTGCTCTTGGGAATCCCGCAGCTCTTCAGCTTCTTCCAGGGTCAATAGTTGAAAGAGAACCTTGTCCCCCGGACGCAGCTGTCCAAGCTTCCAGAATTCCGCCGAAGCGGTGGTTACGGGACAGACAAAACCACCCAGACTTGGACCGTCAGGACCAAGCAGAATCGGCATGTCACCCGTTAAATCAAGTGTACCTACAGCATAAGCATTATCATGAATATTCGAAGGATGTAGTCCCGCCACGCCACCATCCTCACGCGTCCAGAGTGGAGCCGGACCGATTAGGCGCACACCTGTGCGTGAGCTGTTAAAGTGGACTTCCCACTCCGTCCCTGTCAATTGGTCCAAATATTCAGGACTCAGAAACTCTGCTGTGCAATGTGGACCTGGGATTACGCCTATTGTTGGCGTACGGGAGAGTATCGGACGGCTCGCTGGCAATAAAGCTTCGCGAAGTACGGAAGGCTTCGAAGGCAGAATACCCAGTACATCCCCCGTGCGGAGCGCCCTACCTCCATGCCCCCCGAATTTGCCTAGGGTAAATGTTGAAGAGCTGCCCATCACCTGTGGCATATCAAGTCCACCTGCTAGCAATAAATAAGTGCGAATGCCTACTTTCGCCTCACCAAACAACAAAGTCTGGCCTTGTCTGGCCTGAACCGGAGCCATCATTGGGACAAGCACTCCATCTAGAGTTGCATTCATATCAGCACCAGTAAGACAGAACCAAACCTCACTACGGAACCGGTAGGAGCCTCCGCGCAGCGTCATTTCTAACCCCGGCGCATGTTCCGGATTGCCTAGTAGCTTGTTGCCGATTCGGAACGACAGCGGGTCCATCGGACCACAGGGTGGAACACCGACATTCCAGTAGCCGACACGTCCAGGATGATCCTGAACGGTGGACTGAACCCCTCCATCAAGTACCTCAAGTGCATGTTCAGTGGGGGAAAATCCTTCGAGCAGGCGTGTGAACACATTTCCAGCCAGAAATTCCTGTTCCTGCAGCAGTTCGGTAACATAGGATAAATTCGTCGTTACACCGTAGAAGCGGCTTTCTTGCAGAGCAAGCACTAACTTGTGAACCGCCTCTTCCCGGTCCTGTCCGTGAACAATAATCTTGGCAAGCATCGGATCGTATAGAGTTGTTACCTCAACGCCAGCGGTTACCCATGTTTCATTACGTGCTATCGCGGAGAGCACAACATTATCCAACTGTCCTGCACTGGGACGGAAATCGCGCAAACAATCCTCGGCGTAGATTCGTGCCTGAATGCTGTGTCCCTGCGGTTCAGGCACAAGGTTCTGCAACCCCCGCAGCTCATCTGCCGCTTCACGGACCATCCATTCCACGAGGTCTATCCCCAACACTTCCTCGGTAACCCCGTGCTCCACTTGCAGACGTGTATTGACCTCCAGAAAATAGAAGGTTTCAACCTCAGGGTCATATAGAAACTCGACCGTTCCAGCACTGCGATAACCAACCGCTTCTGCCAGCTTACGAGCTGCATCCAGCAGCTTTGTTCTTACCTCAGTTGGTAAGTTAGGGGCAGGTGTCTCTTCAACAACTTTTTGATTGCGCCGCTGAATGGAACAGTCTCTTTCACCGAGCACAGCAACTTCTCCGTAACGGTTCCCAAAGATTTGCACCTCAATATGGCGAGCCTTCGCTATATATTTCTCTACAAACACTCCACCATTGTTAAAGTTGGACTCTGCCAGATGGGTTACGGAAGCAAATGCATCGCTTAGCTCGGACTCTCTCCAGCAAATACGCATCCCGATTCCACCGCCGCCGGCAGTGCTTTTGAGTATCACAGGATATCCGATGGTTTCCGCTTCCTGCAGTGCTTCTTTCAGTTCAATAAGCAAGCCGGTTCCCGGCAGCAGCGGAACACCGGTGGAAGCAGCGATTTCTCTTGCCGAATGCTTCAATCCGAATATCTCCATCTGCTCTGGAGTGGGACCGATGAAGACAATCCCTTCCTCGCGGCAGGCTCGGGCAAATTCCGCATTTTCACTTAAAAATCCATAGCCTGGATGAATCGCCTGCGCACCCGTCTGCTTGGCAATTTGCAGAATAAGTTCAGCATTTAGATAGCTATTCTGCGGGGCACCCTCGCCAATCAGAACCGCTTCATCCGCTCCACTTACATGGAGGCTGGCCTGATCCGCTTGGGTATACACAGCTACGGATGCAATACCCATAGCTTTAAGTGTGCGCTCAATACGAACGGCAATCGCACCTCTATTGGCGATTAGTACTTTATCAAACATATGAACTCACCTTCCCCGTATTCATGTTGTCATGTATTCCAGATCAAGATCCTGACCGGTGTAGGATTGTAGGCATTACAGGGATTATTCAGCTGCGGGCAATTGCTGATCAGCACCATTGCCCGGCGTTTCGCTTGCAGCTCCACATAACACCCAGGACCAGAGACTCCATCCTCAAAGGTTAATCCTCCCTCTGGTGTTACTGGCACGTTCATGAAAAAATTAATATTAGGCGCTAAATCCTGTTTGCCGTATTTCGCCCCCTCTGGATGTCGCGAAAGCTCCAGCATAAAGGTATCACGGCAATTATGCATATGGCCCTTCTCATGCGCATAACGCACCGTATTGCTCTGAGAAGAGCATGCACCGCCAAGCGTATCGTGACGTCCACAGGTATCTGCTACTATCGTAGCCAGCGGCTCGCCCGATTCCGTGCGTAATACGGAACCCGTAGTAAGATAGATATTGCCCTGGGCAGTGATCGTCTGCACCGCGCTATAATGATCCTCTGGATTATCGGCATCATACAGCAGCGTATCGGCTGCCTGATTCCCTTCCAAATCTATAATTCGCAGCACTTGTCCTGGAAGTAATTCCTTCATCCAACCATCTCCAGCAGAAACAACTTGATCATAGACCGCCTCTTCAGCTATCCGCCTACTTTCCACCCGTATGAATGCACTCATATTCGTTCCTCCCAGTCTTTATAATGAATAGCTTCAGCCCTGAAGCTTATAGTAGTCCCATGTATTCTCAAATGCCCGGCGGTTCTCCGGACAGTAATTCACACATTCATCATGATCATCTATCGGTACGGCTGGAAGAACTTCTATTTTCACAGGAACTGAAGGATAAGCAGCACTTGTATCTAATGGATTGGGAGTGTTGGATACCAGCAGCAGAACATCCATTTCAGTACGCAGGGTAACGCTCGCACCAGCAGTGCAGTGTCCGGATTCAAAATGCAGATTGCCTTCTTCATCGCAAAATACTTTGGAGAACAGATTTACTACAGGAGACAGATCCCTCACACCCAAACCGTTGCGCACAAGTTCTGTAGCCAAATTATCCTGTCCGCTGCAAAAGCGATCATTGCGTTGTTCTTGATAACGGCTCACACCATATTTCGCCTCCGTCATCGAACGTAGGGTATACCCTCCAAGTGGATCATGCCAGCCTAGATCATCCAGAATTATACTCGCCAACACCCGGCCATTATCACTCATCAGTACATTACCATGGGTTAGATGGGAGGTATGCTGTGCTTTCAGTGTATCCGGCATATTGAAGTGCTCCGTTAAATCAAAGGCATTGAACAGCATCAATGAGACATTCGCCCCCAGCTCTAGGGCTGTAAAGCGTATTTGCTTGCCCCGTCCGATTCTGCCGGACCATTTACCTCCCGGATGCATCCTTTCACTCCATATGTCTTGTAGTTTCATTCCGCTCATCCCCTATCTTTCTATTATGGAAAAACAAAAAGGAGACATCACAAGACTAGTGTCTTGATGATATCTCCCAGGTTTTTATCCTTCCGTGTCCGCTCCCCCTGCAGGGGAACTGTCTACTCTCGGACCAGACCCGGCATACGCACCGACGGAACCCTAGTAGACTAAATATTCAATTATTATTCACGTGAGTTAATATAACATTCATCTCTTTAAAGTGTCAAACACAAGTTTGGCTTTTGATGGCAAAAACGACAACTTTCAACAACATTCATCACTTTACAGCATCATTTTCAGTAATTTTCAATAAAACCTTGTCAAATTATTTTCTCTTGTGTTAGTATACGTAACATAAATCAAATATAAAACAGTTTACTAGGGTTCCGCCTGACAACAGGGACAGGTCCGAGAGTAAACCACAGGGCGTATTTCGATACTCCTGTGACACGGAGGGATAAAAACCCGGGAGATTATTTCATATAATCTTCCGGGTTTTTAATTTTTTCATAAATAAGGGAGGACAGTGAGCGAGACCTGGAATTAAAGAAAATGCTACGTAAATAATACAATTAAACGGAGGTTACAAAAATGAAAACTAACAAAACAACAGGATTTTTCGTGCTTGCCATGTCCTCTCTGCTTGTCCTTGCCGGCTGTGGTAATGACACTTCTAATACTGCAGCAAATAATGCGGCTGCTACGAATTCACCGAGTGCAGAGGCCACTACTTCAGCTGCACCAGCAGCAGACGATGTAACCATCCGCTTTGGCTTCAGTCCTTGGCTCGGCTCCGCAGGTGCTATCGTAGCCAATGAGAAAAAGATCTTTGCTGACAAAGGCGTTGATGTAGAGTTTGTACAAATGGAAGGGAATACGAGAGACGCATTTATGTCCGGCAAGCTCGACGCTGTAGTTCAATCACTGGATGCTGTCGTACAAATGAAAGCTAAAGAAGATCCGAAAGACCCGGTACAGGTAATTGCTGTAATCGACAGATCCAAAGGAGCAGATGGTATTATTGCTAACGCCGATATCGCTTCACTGGATCAATTGAAAGGCAAAAGCGTTGCTGTATCCATCGGTTCGGTTGCCCACTTCCTACTGCTGAACGCTCTGCAGACTGCTAACCTAAAAGAATCCGATGTGGAAATTGTCAATATGAACAATAATCTAGCTGGCTCAACCTTTATGGCTGGCCAAGTCGATGCCGCGGTTACTTGGGAGCCCTACTTGTCAGAAGCTGCCGCTAAAGGCGGACACCTGCTGTATTCCACTGCCGAAGCACCCAACTTGATTGTAGATGCATTGGTTGTGAAGAAGAGCATGATCGACGAGCACCCGGATGCGGTAAAAGCTATGGTCGAGTCCTTTAATGAGGGCCTTGAATTGTTCAACACTACAGATGAAGGCAAAAAAATTGTAGCCGATGCCTTAGGGATGGATGTTCCTGCAGTAGAGAGCACCATTGCAACGCTGGATCTCACGACCTCCGCAGCTTCAAAAACGATGCTCGTTGATAACAAAGCTGAATGGGAAGCAACTATGGATGGCTTCTCCGCATTCTTTTTGGATCAGAAGATTCTGACCGAAAAAGTAGATTCCGCAGGAATTATTAACGGCTTCCTTTACGAATAGTACGAAATCAATGCGAATAATGCTTGATAACACAATGAATTGGGGGACTGATTTAGTAATGGAGAAGGAAACACGTAAAATTGTTGGGAATCCGGCATTGCTTATGATCGATCCACAGAAAGGCATTTACCGCTCACCCGCCAAAGATGTCGAAGCTTCAGTTGACGCCTTGGAACGGGTGCTGCTAGCTGCAAGAAAAGCTGATATGCCCGTTATATTTTTTCAAGAGATTCATCGTAAGGAAATGGTTGATTACGGACGCGAGCTGGATGGAACTGAGAATATCCACTGTCTCGAAGGCTCTGAATACATTGATATTATTGACCGTTTACAGCCTATCGATGGAGAATATACGAATATCAAACGCCGATATAGCTGCTTCTTCGGAACCGATCTGGATATTCTGCTGCGAGGTCTTAACATCCAAACATTGATTATTGGCGGCTATTATACCGATGTCTGCGTGCATTATACTGCCGTTGATGCTCATCAGCATGATTACTACATTCGCGTAGTGCATGACGGTTGCCGGGGCTCCAGTGATGAAGCCCATGAAGCCTCCCTGAACGCAATCACCTATCTCCAGCACGCGTCTAAAACCAACTCTGATGAGATGGTGCCCCTTATTGAAGCTTGGGGAGAAGCAAAGAAGACATCACTTTAGAGAAGTCGTTTAATGGAGGGGAGTTATAACCAGATGCAAAAAAAGAAAAAACATCAACTGTTCAAAATCCGCGGCGATATTAGCCGTAAGGTATACATGATCACTGTTGTTGCCACTTTTGTCGGAATCCTCGCCCTATGGAGCTTGCTAAGCTATGGCAATCTGGTCAGCCCCACTTTCTTGCCTTCTCCGGGAAAAGTATGGGCTAGCATGGTCACAAACGTACAAAGTGGCGACTTTTGGGGGTATGTATGGATCAGCTTTTACCGTGTACTCATGGGGTATTTAATAACTTGCCTGCTCGCCATTCCGATCGGCATACTCGCTGGCACCTTCAAAATCGCTGAAGCCATCTTCGTGCCTGTTACCGAATTTATCCGCTATATGCCGGCAACAGCGTTTATTCCATTGATTATAGTGTGGATCGGACTTGGTGAATCTGCCAAAATATCCGTTATTTTTGTCGGCTGCTTTTTCCAAATGGTGCTGATGGTCGCAGACAATGCCAAATCCGTCTCAGGAGAGCTGCTTCAAGCTTCGTACACACTGGGCGCCAGTAGATTTCAGGTTCTCCGCAAGGTGCTGTTTCCAGCACTGCTGCCGGATCTGATGAACACCATGCGCCTGATTATGGGCTGGGCCTGGTCTTACCTGGTCGCAGCCGAGTTGTTCGCCGCTAGCTCCGGACTCGGATTCATGATTATGCGGGCACAGCGCTATATGCAGACTGAAGTTATTTTCCTCGGGATTCTCGTTATCGGGCTGCTGGGTCTTATCATTGACCGACTATTCGCTTTGATGAACAAGAAACTATTCCCTTGGGCGGAAGGAGGCCGATAAGATGAATACACCCGACAAGACCAGAAGCCGTAAAATCATCGTAAACTCCTTATCCAAAAGCTATGTCACTAAAAAAGAGAGCTTTCTCGCACTTGATCATGTTGATGCGCATATTTACGAGAATGAATTCGTCACTCTTGTAGGCCCTTCGGGCTGCGGCAAATCTACCATTCTACGAATTCTGGCTGGTCTAGAGGACGCATCCTCGGGATCTGCCTCAATATCGGGTAGAGAGATAGATGGTCCTGGCGCAGATCGAGGTGTCGTATTCCAATCCTATACGCTGTTCCCTTGGTTATCCGTCCGTGACAATATTGAATTCGGGCTTTCCCTAAGAAATGTACCACGTAAAAAACGTAAAGAGGTCTCTGACAAATATCTGGAGCTAGTGAATCTCGTCAATTTCGCCGATACCTATCCAAAACAGCTATCCGGCGGTATGAAGCAGCGGGTCGCCATCGCCAGAGCACTTGCCAACTCTCCAGAAATGCTGTTAATGGACGAGCCGTTTGCTGCTCTGGATGCCCAGACCCGGGGCGATATGCAAGAACTGCTGCTCAATATTCAAAAACATGAGAAAGCCACGATTCTTTTTATTACCCACGATATTGAGGAAGCCATCTTTCTGTCAGAACGGCTATATGTGATGAAGAGCCGGCCCGGGCGGATCGTCAGAGAAATCGAAATTCCAATAGAGATGCGGCAAAATAAGGAGCTGAAGGATTCCGAACCGTTTATTAAGATCAAGAAAGAAATTGTTGATCTTCTGCATTCCTAACTTTCAAAGGATTGGGGTCTTTATGTCTATGATAACCAACACCTCTGTTAAAAGATTCTATGTACTGCTGTGCGGCTTCGAAATCCTGCCCCGGGGCATCTCCATTCGCGATGGAGATAACCGCATCATCATTGCCGAACCGATCTGCGCTTATCTAGCCAATACGGACTCCGGCTGGATTCTATTCGACACAGGTATCGATGCAGCAAGGATTCATGATCCGGCGCTGGCAAAAGAATATTATACTGACCGCGGATGGACCACGCTGCCTGTGGTAACACCGTCTCACTCGTTTATTGGACAACTTGAGGAAATCGGCATCCAGCCTGAAGACATCAAGCACGTAGTACTATCACATATGCATGCAGATCATACAGGCTACCTTAAGCTTTTCCGCCATGCGACAATCATTGCCCAGCAAGCAGAGTTTGAATATGCGCTCCATACTCCACCGCTACTAGGAAATATCATAGAAGACTATAGCTTTCCAGATCTCAACTGGCAGCTTATTGAAGGGGATTATGAACTAGCCACTGGCGTACAACTCCTTTCCACACCCGGCCATACGCCGGGACATCAATCGGCAGTTATAACTTTACCGAGCGGTGAACGTCTGGTACTTACTTTTGATGCTGGTGATTTTCTGGAAAACTTTGAACAAGAAATTCTACCCGGTTCGTCTAGCAATGATGAGCAGGCGCTGGCCTCTATTCTCCGTTTAAAGTCATTGGCCGCCGAACCTAGCAGCACTTTGTTCCCACTGCATGATCCTAACTTTATCCAGACCGCCAGACTGGCTCCACAATATTATGAATAGCGTCATGTCCACTAAGGAGCTGTAAAGAGTTGAAGCCACCATCACAAAGCACTGCTGCTGTGCCCTTATGGCCGATCATGACTGCAGTCTTCTGCAGTGTATTCATATCCAATTTGAATACCAGCACGGTCAATCTGGCCGTTCCTACACTGATCAAGGCCTTCCATTCCGACATGTCCATTGTGCAGTGGGCACTCACCGGCTACATGATGGCTATCGGAATCGGCTCACCTATGGCCGGATTTCTCATCTCACGTTATGGCAATAAAAAAGTTTACGCCACTACTCTCATTGGATTCTCACTGGCTTCGCTGCTCTGTTCGCTGGCCTGGAGCCCTCTTTCTTTGATTGGGGCGCGGGTTATTCAAGGCGGTTGTGCCGGCTTGATGCTCCCAGTCACACTTACACTGCTCTACCGTACGGTTGACCGCAAGCAGCAGCCTATGGCAGTCAGCCTATGGGAAGCTGCCGGGTGGCTTGGCCCCGCACTGGGACCAGTCGTTTCCGGCATCTGCCTGCAATATCTGAGCTGGCGCTGGCTATTCCTATTGAATTTGCCGCTGCTGATCTTATCCATTGTACTGGTGCTCCGTTATGTACCCTCCAGTGTTGGAGATATCACCAAGCGGCTGGACAAGCTCAGTGCAGTGCTTTCCAGTACAGGCAGCTTTACCGTGCTGTTCGCCTTCAGCAGAGCTTCTGCCTGGGGGCTACTAAATATCAAAACACTGCTGCTACTAGCGGTGGGAATTCTGCTGCTAGTTCTTTTTGTCAGACGCCAATTGCATGCAGATAATCCGCTTCTGGAATTTCGTGTCTTTCGTTATCGTCCTTATGCCATCAGTGTTCTAATGCTCGGTTTGATCAATGCCGCCTTATTCGCAGTTGTTTATTTCGTGCCTTACTTTCTGCAGACGGCGCAAGGTCTTCGAGCAGCTGATACTGGACTCATTATGCTGCCCTCATCCGTTATTACGGTGCTGCTTCTCCCACTAGTAGGCAAGCTTTATACGAAGTTGGGTCCCATGAAGCTGGCAGGTACCGGTATCTCGCTCATGATTCTGGCAACCTGGATGCTCTCCCACATTGATGTAGATACCAGCAATGCTACGGTTATTCTCTGGACCGTTACTCGTAACATTGGGATCGCCTTCTCCTCCATGCCGCTCATGAATGCCGGACTCTCAGGATTGCCTGATTCACTGATCGGTTACGCAACATCGATGACCAGTTGGGTCCGCCAATGTATGGGCTCCCTATCCATTGCGATCTTGACCGCCTATTATACATGGAGAACCATCACCTATTCTGGCACAAGCTCCGCCGTCGCTGAATCTTCAGCAGCTGTTACTTTCGGTGTACATCACGTATTCCTGCTGGTCACCTTGCTGCTGGTCTGCATGCTGCCGTTAGTGCTCATTTTCAGAAAAAAGGAACCGTCCGTATAGAACAAAGCTATCATCATTACCCCAAGCATAAATATGCTTAGACAGTAAAAAGGTGTTCGAGGCTCATAGAGTCCGCACACCTTTTTACTTTTATATATGATTATAACAAAAGAACCGTTCTGCCCTTTGTTAACAAACTAAGGCAACACGGTTCTTCTGTTTAAATCAATCATTCTTAGAACAATCTATCTTCCGCCACCACGAAACTTCTGCGAATGGTTCTTCACATCCTGGGCATTTTTGACCCGGTTACGGGCCCATTCCAGCAAGATCCGGTCAATATAGCGGAAATGAATCTTCCCTGCAAATACCGATTCCTTCAGTGCCAACAGAATCAGCTCCTCCGGATACCGGTCCTGATCCACCCAATTGGAGATGGTCTCACATTCCATTGGAGATAGTGGCCGCCCGAATTCCTTCTCGAAAATACTGAATAAGCTGCGGCTTTCTTCATCATCCTTACTCTGTGTAGGTGAGGTAGGCCTGCCGTAT
>LIDZ01002256.1_pt1 | contig 17562 bp, 16 predicted proteins | sample 644651 | NCBI WGS metagenome assembly LIDZ01 (sample SAMN03856242, study PRJNA289617) | food metagenome | isolation source: wine grapes on drying loft during traditional withering process | host: Vitis vinifera cv. Corvina | place: Italy: Gargagnago di S. Ambrogio di Valpolicella | collected 2014-01 | reverse complement strand
AAAAAAGCAGCCTCAATTAAGAAGCTGCTTTCTCTTTAACAGGCAAGGTCACACCTGCAATAAAATATCCATTTTCCTGGCGAAGTCTTAATTCGCCGCCTAATGTTCTCAAGGACTGCTGCACAATCGAAAGTCCCAAGCCAGTTCCCGATAACCGATTGTTGCGGGAGGCTTCCCCCACCACAAACGGCTCAGTCAATTGAGAAAACTGCTGATAAGACATTTCCGTCGCCTTGTTCTGGAAGGTCAACTGGTAATAGTTGCCAGACCTTTTCCCAGTCACAGACATCTGCTTGTCCAAGCTGTACTTCATCCCATTAGTCAAAAGATTCAGCAAAATCATTCCCATCAACTGCTGATTAGTTTCCAACTGGCACGGCTCGATCGCAAGAGTCACTTGGAATTTCGGATCAATCAGCTGCTGCTGTTTCAATTCCTTTTCCACCAACGCCTGAATCTCCACTGACTCCAGCTGAACATCCTCTTTCATCTGCTGACTATAAGCCAAAATGTGGGCCACCAGCTCGTTCATGTCCGCCAACTGCTGATCCACATCCTGCAAAAAGGTCGGATTCTCCAAACCCATCTGCTCACCATCCACCAGCAACTGCATCACCGATAACGGCGTCTTCAACTCATGAGCTAAATTAGAAGAAAAAGCCTTCAGCTGATCATTGCGCTCCAGCATCTCCATTTCATGCTGCTGCAGCGAACGCTTCATCTGGTTAATCGACTGACTAAGACTCCCCAGCTCATTTTCCTCCTGAATATCTGATCCGGCAAAATTCAGATTAGAAATATTCCGTGTCGCCTGCTCCAACCGCCCAATCGGTTTAATAATCTGATTCCGCACCAGCAAAATAATCAAACCAAATAGAAACACCAGAAACAAAATCGTCGTGGCAATCAGTATCGGCATCAAAGTACGGATAGCCGCCTGAAAGTCCGGAATACTCGTCCCAATCGAATAAAGATTCTGACCTTCAACAAAGAAGATCGCGTAAAAATCATTACGCTGCCGCGACTGATTGTACAACCGCTGCACCGAACGCCCGGACTCCGCCGCATCAATCGTCGTCGCATCCACCCAAAAACGATTCAATGAAACGCCCGCTTGGCTCAATTGAAAGGTCAGATCCGCGTTCAATTCATCCTCCGAATTAAAGCCGTCGCGATCCAACGACACCACCACGATATCCTCCGACAGCTGATCCTCCTTGCCATTTTGGATCAGCTGCTGCGCCTCCTTCACCGGCTGCTCCATTTTCCAATAATAATAAGTCGGAAAGCCCCAGCGATAAAAAAGCGCAAAGAACACCATGATCACAACAAAAATAATCCCCACCCGCTGAATAAAGCTGCGGGTTAAGCTATTTCTTTGGTAGTTCAAAACGATACCCCGTGCCGTAAACCGTCTGGATAAACTCTTTACCCAGCTTATCCCGCAACATGCGGATAAAACTATCCACGGTCCTTTCATCATTTTCATGATCCAAGCCCCAAACCGACAACAAAATCTGTTCCCGCGTCAACGCCTGTCCCTGATTTTGGTAAAGATAATAGAGCATATCGTATTCTCTTTTGGTCAATTCCAGCTCCTGATCATGCAGCAGCACCCGCTTTTCATTGGGTATAAAAACCAACGGCTGCTTGATATCCTGTTTAATCACACCCAATAATTTTGCCACCCGCACCAGCAGCACCTGCGCATGAAACGGCTTAGCCAAATAATCATCCACCCCAGCCACTAAGGCCTCCACTTCATCCTCCGGCATATTTTTCGCCGTCAGCATCAAGATTTTGATGTTGCGCTCTCGCTTCATCGCCTGAGCCACTTCCAGCCCATTCATCTTCGGCATCATCCAATCCAAAATCGCCAAATCAAACTTCTCTTCATAAAACTTCTCCAGCGCCTCTTCCCCATCGCTAGCCTCAACCACACGATATCCTTCATTCTCCAAGAACCGCTTCAGCAATTCCCGCATCTTATCTTCATCTTCACACAATAATAGCTTCATTAAAAAAATCCTCTCCGCCAACCGACAGTAAATCCCCACCTATTATACCCATTCCCGCCAATTTTTCTATTTATTCAGCACAACTTAACGATTTCTGAACTTTGACGACAAAAAAGAACGAAGCATGTTCGCATTTGTGAAAATGCAAAGTGCTTCGTTCTTACTTGAATCTTGTTAGCTTGGCGGGTCCCAGATGAGGAACGTCCAAGGTACTTCGTAGAGTGGTTCTGTGTCTCCATCATTTTCGTAAGCTTTGAAGACGATTCGGTATTCAGCGTTTTGGGCTGAACTCATTTCGCTTTCGAATTGGATAGTAAATGGATTAGCTGGAATAATTGAAGCGGGTTGCGGTGTTGCTATAACCGACGACCAAGTTGTAGTCATTGGTATATAAGTACCGCTAGCTTTCACCTGCAGTTCAGGAACGATTTTCCTAATATTATCTGCATTAAAATCAAAGGTCACTTGCTGACCATCTGTTCTATTATACACTAGACCGTTAGCGCTATTGTTATTACCATTTGTGCTCGACTGAACCCGCAGTCCTTTTTTCTCAGCTAGAATAACATTAAATTCCAATTCGTCTGTTGTCGAACTATCAACGTTCATTGGATGCGTTCCAGAATAATCTCTTAGCACCGTAACTCTAACCTCATATTTTTTGTTGTCGGTATTTGCTGCTAATGCTTGAGCAGCAGTATAAATTTTCAACTGGTAAGGTATTCGTATTTCCGTTGCAGTGGAGATTGCCCCTGCTTCATAAATAAATTCCAGTTTATCATCGACTTTCTTAGGACGAATCAAACTTCCCGGATTATTAGGATCCCGAGTATCTTGCAGCAATACTCCTTGCGGCCAGCTAATTTGAGTTTTATTGCTTCCATTAACTTCATATAACTCAAGACCTAAAGCTAATGATTTATTAAGATTGTAGCTATCCACTGCTGGCACGACATCATTGAGTTCAAGCGCTCCACTTAATTGAATCGGCTCATGCTCTTCGTAAGTCGTTGAATTTAGTGCTGGAGCTTGATTTTCAATCGTTCGTTTGCTTTTAATCTCGAATGGCCGATAGCTTGGCTGCCAACTTGGCCCAAAATCGAAAACCAAACCAATCGAATCTGTAGATGAGACTGTTGCATCCTCATTCGCAAAGTCAAAAATGAATAAATAAGATAAATTTTCCGCTTGTTTCGTGTGTTCTTTAATCTCTTCAAGAGTCAAGAACTCATCATTGCCGACAGTAGTCCCCATTTTTTTAAACTCAGTTAAAAGAATCTCGGACTTGTTTTCAGCATTATTCCTATAGTAATAATACTCTGGCGGTGTACTAGCATCAGTTGATTGGATCTTCATCAAAATTGTATCGCCAGCTGGCAGCGAACTTTTCAACTGATCAGAACCAACTTTTGGAGCAAATTTCAAATAGAGATCCTTAGCATTCACCTCAAGAGGCCATAGTTTTGATGCATTCTCGTCGAAAACATATTGAAACGTAAATGCTCCATCCTCTAAAGTTGTATCGGGGTTATTTTCTGCATTTGTAAATTCGCGATAAACCTTTCCAGCCATCAACGCGGTTTCAGCATTAATCAGCGACATTCGCCGACGAATTTTTATCACTACTTCAAAATAGATATCATCACTGCCATCAGGAGAAGTATACACCAGCTTGATTTCCCTATCTGACAAGTTCTCGTTGATATTATTGGCATTGTAAATCCGATAACTCAAATTATTTATCGGTTTTTGTTCTTCTGGCACCCCTGCTACCTTTAATGATCCAAATGCTAAATCCTCTGACGCGGCTTCGATCAAATCATGTACATTATCATCATTTTCATCATTAATATCCGGCACATTGAGCCCGTTTGAAAAACCAAAAGTGGTATTTGCATAGCTTGTCGAACTCTCAGCATTACTCTTAATATTAGGAATCGATGCTAAAGTCATGTTAGTAAAACTTGCATTTGTAAAGGACTTTAGCTGCAAATTAAACTGATTAACAAAATCTGGCAAAGGATGAGTGGCTGTTTTGTTTCCACCACTACCGCCAGGATAATCCTCATCATCGTAGGCCCATAATTCAATTACTTCCTGTTCCGGTCGATAACGTATGCGCATAACTTTCTCAGTTGTAGTCCCAGGGAGCTCATTTCTTGCTCCTCCCATGGTATAAACTTGGGAAACATAGGCTTTCCATTCAGTTTTCTCACCTGTCAGGTCATAGAAGGCTTTGTCACTTTCGGAGCTGAACCCTAGAGTCATCCTAGCAGTCAGTTCTTCACCAAATGGAACACGCTGCCCAGTTGTTTCATTACTCTCAGCATACACTTTAATCATAGTAACACTGTCCAACCTAGTCGCTACTTGGTCATACGGAAGATACACAGCAGAAGTACCATCGTCTGCAAAGTTAGATTGATTATTGTTAAATGGCTTAGTAGTATCTACAGAATAGCCGACTTTATATGTTACATCTGGATTAGAAGATGTGATGTTTAAAGGTCCTTTTAATGATAGTGAAAACTCATTTACCTGATCAGTATCCGCCCATTCAGGTAGCTTAACCCCTTTTTTAGCAATTGGCAGATAAAATATCAAGCGACCACTATTTTCTACGTATCCATACTGTTTCGTGTTTGTATAGAAAAGATCAGCTGTAAATGTAGTCGGTTCTTTATCCAAAACCCCTCCATATTCTTGATTTACGGGGTCTTTGACGTCGGCGGATAATCCTGATTCTATTTCTGAATAATATCCAAAATCCAGTTCAGGAGGATTTGTATTGAACACGTTCCCAGAACTGGTCGTAGCCATTTCCGCCACTCCGTTAGTAAAATAAAACCTTGCTTTACTCGGATCTAATTTTGAAGCAATCCCCCAAACATCATTTGCTAGGAAAGGAAAATAACTAGCACTAGGCAAATAATGCGTACCATAGTTCTGATCAGCAACAAACAATAATTCACGGTACGCGATCGCTTCTGATCGTGCACTGATATTAACTTCCATTTTATAGGTAATATTGATCATATCACCAATCAGTTCACGGTTTTCATCAAAATATCCGAGTCCATTGCTGTTTGTCGGCTTGACATAGTAAAGCTTGCTTCCGTCATCTAATGTAATGGGAGCATCAATTGTAAACTGGATCGAATTCGGATTACCCACCTGATTCATCTGAATAGACGGCACATCTAAAGTCAGATCGATCGGGGTTCGAATTAAAAATACTGGATCTGGGGCATAGCTGCCCGCACCGTAAGGATAAAAACACTGTAAGGCAGTTGCAGATACCGTTACTTTTTTCCCGACGTCCACTCTATCAGAAGAAGTCTGAAGTGTTTTCCCCACTTCATCCTTAATAGTCATTGATTTAGCTAGAAATAAGCCAGTATCATCACCATTTTGTGTTTTATCAATGATGGTTGTTTTAAACTCGTTGCTTAACGTATTTCCAGAATAGCCCCCAGCTGGTTTTATCTCAAGCTGTGCTCTACCAGCCGTTCCTTCATTAACAAATGTATGGCCATAGAATTGTCCGCCTGATTCTTTCGCCCGTCCACCAGAACCACTAACATAATTTGCTTTAATATCTAATTCATAGGACAAATCTTTAATGTAATAATCATCAATATCAAAATCTGTTGGCAGTTCGCTTGAGAAAGTTCCAGAAGCTAACATATCGCGATTGACATAGTAATAATAACGCTCATTTGCATAGCCTAAAAGATTCTCCTTTTTTGTATCTGTTTTGCTGATTTTGACACCAGCGTAGGCTTCGCTTGGCTTTAAGGCATAAGTGCCCCGAACAATACCATCTCCGGGACCAGCACCTTTTCTCTGCAATGCAAAATCGAAATTATAAGTATAATTTCGAGCGTTAGCAAGCCCCCCTACGGACGCCGGATCGATCGTCCAGAACTGAACCGTAGTAACGCCATATTCCCACTTAGTTGTCTTATCAAATTGGTAAGAGACCTCGGCTTTTCCTTCAGTTGGACTTTCGTTTCGTAATAAGGCAAAGCCTAAAAGAGCTGCCGCTTGGGTTCCATTTGTAGAAATAGTAGAGTGAGTATATGAAGCGGGTCTGCTAAGATAGTTAAAATTAAATTTTTCTCCTGACGTAATTGGAATACTAGACGTAGAATCAGTAAGTATTTTTTTCTTACTTTCCGTCATTGAACGATTCCCAGATTCGTCATAGGAATAATTTTTAAGAGTCCAGCCTAGGTTATCTCTCGTATAATTGATCCTATCTTCAACAGAAAAACCTTGACTAGGAAAACGATAATGCAACTCTAGATCCAACATACGCAATAAATATTCCTGCTCGGTATCTACAAAAGAGTAAGTAATGATCATTCTGCCATCAGCCTGTGGGTCAACAGAATATTTTAAAGTGGGCGTACCATTGTTGCTTGCACTAGTACTAGCAATCCAAGCATCCATCTTCTCTGTTACTAATGTAGCTGATAAATAATTACCATTGCTTAACTTTTTATAAGGTAAGTAGGCCTGAAAAGACATATTTCCCATATAATAAGCATTGGTACTACTTTCAGTTGTATTCCGGCTGCGAGTTTGTATAACCATCTGTAGATCTTCGTCCAACGTTTGCGAACTTGGCGTTGTACTAGATGCGTCAGCCCCACGAGTTAACATGGATATTTCTGCTGTACTAGGAATAATAAAATCATCCATTACTAAAGTTTTTACTGGGAGCGCATCCTCAACTAAGCGTACTTTCAAGGGCTGTTTTCGAGTTAAACTATCACCAGTGATACCTGTCCAAAAGTTGGGGCTACTAATAGTACCATCTTCGTAATTAGGCAGTATATCAAGCGTGAAACCTAATGTTGTTGTTGAAGGAGATACATCAAAGATAATAGTAACCCCATTATAATAATCAGAGGGCGTAGTATTAGGAAGAGTGCCCAACTCGTATCGACGGAACCTTTGATTGATTCCGTATACTGTTGAAGTATCCTCATCTACAATTGAACGACTTGTGACATTACTATTATTCCTTACAATATCATCTATCTGGGCTTTACTAACCAATAGTCCTCTTGGAATTTCCACTTCAATTTTCCTGTTAGAAACGCTTCCTGTTGGCTGGTAATTATTCAATTGAATCGTAAAATGATACCCATCATTTTTTAACACCTTCCAATTAACAGTTGCCGAATCTGAAGCATTTTCATCTCGAAGATACGCTGCCTCTAACTGACCTGCAACGTCTGTTTGAATTGAAGATTGGAATGCTTCATCTGCATTTCTCAACGAACCAGACGACGCTTGTTCTGGTTGTTCTAAAATAGGAGAAGTATCCGAAGAATCTTCTTGCGGCTGTGTCACAGCTGTTTCCGCTTCCGATTCGTTTACTTCCGGTTCAGTTGATTCAACGGTCTCTGGTGTTTGGCTGGACTCCTCCACTTCTTCTATGATCGGTTGTTCAATTGAACCATTCGTGAGCTCCGCTGATTGTTCAGTTGGCAGTGAAGACATATCCCCCAAACTTTCCGAAGAATCCACCGTCTCAGTTTCTGCCGCCAGCATCGGTTCCGCCAACATTGTCAGGCCACTTACAACTGGTAAGATGACCAACAGAGTCGCCAAAAAAATTAGTCCAAGTTTTTTCAATTTTCTCAAATTAGCCACCTCCTGGAACTTCAATAACTCCAAATGCATCCGTGTAATTATTAGTATAATTCTCGCCCTCATTGTACTTCATCATATAAAAGGTAATCGCTCCGGTGTCCGGGACAGTTCCCAATGAAATTTCTTTATTGTAAGGAGCCGTAGAAGTAGTGATGTTCTTATCATAAAAAACTGGATTCGTTTGATCAGGCACAACTAGTGCATCATTCCAAACTAGTTTAAAATTACGATCTTCTTCTGTTGTAACAGTCACTGCAGCAAATGGACTGTCCTGCGCATCCACAACGTTTACGTTAAACCCTGTTGCTGCTTTTTCAATCAGAAACTTAGCTGTAATCGTTTGAATATATGGAGACGATGTTGTGGCTGTGACTGTAACTATCTTACTGGTTTCGTTGCTGCCAAAGAAGAGACCTGGTAGTTTGATATCAATGGTCTTACTACTCTGATCACTTGCACTAGTTGATGCTTGCAAAGTGAGCGGAGCTGTTTTGCCGTTACCATCAGTCGAAGTAACATCGTTCATATTTTCGTCTGTAAATATTGCTCCCGAATAATCTGCTCCCACTGCTTCCACCGTATAAACAAGAGCCCTATTCGTAAACCGCTGACTATCCGGGTAATTCCGCAGTTGGATCTTGATGGAATCGTTTTTTTCATCCCATTCAGAAATAATATGGTCATACTCCCCGGTTGAAGCACCAGGCTCTTTCAACAAATCACTAGTAAAAAACATCTCGACTGCCTTTACAGGTTGATCTTCCGTCTGCCTAGACAGATACTTCCCCCAGTTATACATTCCAAAGAAGAATATCCCCACAATACAGAATAGTCCTGTGATGAGATAAGCCGTTTTATATTTAGTTAAATCAATTTTTCTCATCAGCCCCACCTAATCTATTTGCTCTGCTTGGAGTTTTAAACGAATCACTTTTAATTCATTGGCATATTTTATGTCTCTTGCATCATCGCCAGTATCTGGCCAGCTAATTACTAACTTGTATTCATCTGTTTGCTCTGAACCAACCGACATAGTACCTTCTCTTCTATATCCATTGGTGGCATTAAAGTTATTGTCTTTTATATCATTGGGACTTGCTACTCCATACAATTCATACTCCAACGGCAAAGACCCAAAATCCTCCACCTCAATGATATAGCGCATCGAAGTTTCGATTGTTTTAGTCCCCTCGCTATTCGATATATCAATAAATATATCTTTTGACTCACCAGGTGCAATATCACCAAGTCTAACGTCCTTCGTTTTAAACCGATCCCCAAGAAAAAAAGCCACTCGGGCAGAATCGTCCACTTCGGTTGTCGCATGGAATTTTGAATACGTTAAAACGATTAAGAAAGAAAAGGCCACGATAGACAGACTGACTATCACAGCTATTTTATAACGATGCTCTTTTAGAAAATCTATCACCAGAGACGCCCCTTTCTAATCTAATAAACACACAGTTGAAAAAGCACAAGTTAAAGAGTTAATCATCTATGCATAACCCTTCACAACTACTCAAAGAAATATATAATTGTCGACCACAGATGTTTCATTACTATAATAGTCTTCAGAAAATCCTCTAATTCTATTTTTGTAACCTTCAATTCTATTTTATCATATTTCTTGTCTTATATTAATTTTATTAAGAATAAAAACGGTTGCATTTTTCTACTGAAAGTTATCTGAAAAAATGTATCTCGATGCCCTCATTATCAGAAGTAAATAACTAACAAATTTTATGTCAAAAAAAAATTCGATCATGCCCGCTAGACATGATCGAAGAAGGCTATTTGGCTGTTTTTTTGTTTTTCTTCATGAGATAAAGAGACAGATGGGCGAGTATAAGCATAACAAAGGGAATGCTTCCGATGATGATCATCGACCGAGGAAGCCAACCAGCTGGTGGGGCTATTCCAGCTGCCGCAAGAACCACCAGCGTGATGCCGCAAACATTATAAAGTATTAGAATCGCTTTGTTTAATTTATCAACCATCATTTTTCTCCTCCTTCACCTTAGGAATCCCATAATAGTTTCGCAAATTTTGTGAATTAGCAAGGTAATCCAGGAAGCTGGGTTTTCCTCGTCCGATCAATTTGTCTACGCTGATTTCGTACAGTTGGCTCAATTCGACTAACTGATCAACAGCAGGATAGCTTTTATCTAACTCCCATTTCGAAATCGTTTGAGGGGTAACATGTAAAGTATTGGCTAGTTGTTTCTGAGTGAATTTGTGCTTCTCACGGAAATATTTAAGCTGTGAACCGATCTTAATCATAAGCTATCCCTCCTCTCTTTCAGTATAACCTATACCATAAAACCAGCGGTAGCTTTTCCGGCTAACTAATTTATTGAGTGGGGATTTTTCCGCTCAACGCAGCGTTGAGTTGTTGATATGACAGCCTTTATCCGAAAAAAGGCACAAGAAACCTTAGCTTGATTTCTTGCACCTTTTATACCTATATCGCTTCAAATGCTTCACTGGACACGGCCTCCAACCACTGGACATTTCCTTTAGTAATCGCTAAATGTTCGAACCATTCATTCTCCGCAGCACCATGCCAATGCTTAATATCCGGATGAGTGACCACCACGTCTCCTGGACTGAGTACACGAATTTCGTGGCCTTCTTCTTGATACAGGCCGCAGCCTTTGGTAACAAGCAGAATTTGATAGCCATTTTTATGTACATGCCAGTTGGTGCGGCTTGCCGGCTCTTGAATCACATTGGCAATCCCGACATCCACTCTAGGATCATTGACGACGTCCGACAAATAACTGTTGCCTTCAAAAAATTTAGCAGCCAGTTCGCTTGTTTGGCCAATTGAGACCAATTTCTCTGGTAGTTTCTTCATTTTATCCATTTCCATTCCTCTTTTCCTGCTTATTTAGTACTATAGCAGTTAACCTGAACGTTAAGTCAACAAGTATTTACTGACAAAAACCAGAAAGATTTCAGCAGCCAACATCCACCTGTGCTTATTCAACTATAAATTATTCTTGCAAACTTACCCTTACCAGCTGATCGTCATTATCTGAAGGGCTGCCGCGACCGTCGCGGTTATTGGTGATGAAATACAGATCATCCCCATCAATATAAACATCACGAATTCTGCCAAAGTTACTAATCAGCTCACTCGTCTGATTGTTCGCCAAATCAAACTCCAGTACCGCTGTACCTCTTAAAGCTGCTACATACAATTTTTGATCATGATAGCCCATTCCCGATGGTGCCCAGGTTTGGTTGCCGGAGCTAAACAAAGGGGCTTCCATCCCATCTTGCGTTTCATTACCTTCGATCACGGGCCAGCCATAATTATTCCCTGCCTCAATCTCATTGATTTCGTCATTGGCGCTGGCGCCATGCTCACTGGCATACATCGTATCATCCGTTGACCAAGTCAGCCCTTGGGAATTGCGATGGCCGTAAGTATAAACGTAGGAATCATCAAATGGATTGTCTCCCGGGATCGAACCATCTAGATTCAAACGTAAAATTTTCCCTGCCAAAGAATCCATGTCCTGAGCATTGTCCGGCTCCGAAGCGTCGCCTGTCGTCACATACAGCTTGTCATCAGGACCAATTTTCATTCGTCCTCCATGATGATTGTTGCCGCTAGGGATCTCATCCAACAATACTTGCGTTTCCCGCCATTGGTTGTCATTTAACTGCAATTGAACAATCCGATTCATCCGCCCGTCCGCGCCTTCGTAAGTGTAATAGCCATAAGCTACATTGGAGGTGGCAAAATCCGGACGAAGCACAAAGCCTAAAAATCCCGCTTCCGAAGCCGAAGACAACGTCTCTTCAAAGTCAACCGGCTGCTGCTGGGTTTCACCGTCTTCGATCTTGATGATGGTTCCGCCTCGTTCAGTCAGATAAAAGGTGTCGCCCTGCTTTTCAATTGACCAAGGGACATCCAAATTGTCTGCGATTACCTCTGTATCCGCATTTGTAGTCGGAACGTTGCTGGAACTCGCAGTCTCCTGAGTAGAAACGTCTGTGTCTGGGTTCGAATTATTTTGGGTACAGCCTGCTAAAAAGAGGGCTGCCATGGCACTAAGAATCAGTATTCTTTTCATTGTCATCACTCCTGCTCTTTTTTTAACCGCTTTCTTCTTCTCTTTCTAAAGTACCATCTAAAAAAAGAACTTGTAAAAAAATATGCCCACTCCTACAATCTCGACACAACAAAAAAGCTGGATGTAAGCAGCAATTTGCCTAAATCCAGCTGGAATTCCCTTATTTAGTTAGTTGACAGAATGCTGTTCAAAAGATGCTTGAATCAACGACAAGTGAAAATCTGAGATCGTGCTAAACGCAGCACAGTCGAATTCATTATCCTCTAAGGCCCCATCTTCAGCAATCAGAACCGGCGTAAAGCCTTTACTAGCGGCCTTTTCCAACCGTTCAATTGAATTATCGATAAAGTATTTCGTCTTGTGATCAAAAGCTTTTTGGCTGAAAACTTCTTCGGCTGGCAGGTAAAAACTCAAATTTTCCTGAACGGTTTCATCAGGAGTCGAACCTTCATCCACTAAAACCAAGCCTGTTTCAAACTGTCTCCGCCGCAAATATTCCACTAACTTCAGGCATTCTGCATCCATACATCGCTTCGCGTCCGTCGCGTCCAAAAAAATGTCTTCTGTTGCCAGCACCAGTTTCTCCATACCTACCACTCCTAGTTTCGCCATATTTTTTTAAAAAGTGAGCAATCACTTGTTAAGCAAAATCTAAATACCATCAAAAAATTATTAGTGAATATTTTCACAATATAATATAAACTGAATTATACGACCCTTTTGATCAGGTGTCAACAGATATCCTAAAGTACAAGCACAAAACAAAAAAACTTCACACAGCCTCTAAATGTGCGGCTGCATGAAGTAGCATCCTTATTTATTATCCAATATTTCTAACGATTGTACCAGCAGCTGGACAAAAGCTTCTCTGTTCACCTCATCCAAAACCAGGGTATTTTTAGGCATTGTTACTTTTTTCCTTTTGTCCGCAAAGGTTAACCCTCTAGCCAATCCATCATCAGTAATGACTTCGACTGTGTGCTGCTCTCCTTTAAACATATCTGGCTGTAAGATATAGGCCATAGCACACAGGTCATGAATCGGACTATTTACGAAACCAAATTGACGGCCGGAATAATTATAAAAATTCAGCAATTCATAAGCTAAATTAGAAACTTTTCCTTTGTCCTTTAAGCTTTGAATTTCTTCCACCGTAATCTCCGCTTTTTCCGTTACATCTAGGCCGGACATTACAATCGGCAGACCAGAACGAAAAACAATTTGAGCAGCTTCAGGATCGACATAGATATTGAACTCTGCTAAAGGAGTGATATTTCCATGAGATATCCCTCCGCCCATCAAGCTAATATATTCAATCTTCTCGCATATATCCGGGAATGTTTTCAGCAGCAAAGCAATATTGGTTAATGGTCCTAAACAAACCAGAATCACTTTCTCAGAAGCTGTCGAAATAGTTTTATACATATAATGAAGAAAACTTTCGTTCACTAATGGATAGGTATTTTCCCCAAAGTACGGTCCGTCCATGCCGGAATCTCCATGTGCTTCAGGGGCCGTGTTCAATGCTTTAACTAAAGGTCCTTCTTCCCCTTTTACTAAAGGAATCTCGGCATTGACAAACGCTAAAACATTTTGAGCATTTTGGGTTACCTTTTCTAACGTTTGGTTGCCGCCAATCGTTGAGACCCCCAATATCGCTAGTTGATCTGGATGGGCAATAGCGGTTAATAAAGCTAAAGCATCGTCATGACCAGGATCACAATCAATCCATAATTGCTTCATATTGTTTTACCTCCATTAAATCACGAATGGTCATGACTCCTTGATGTCCTAGCAGCTTAGCCAGCTGGCAAATATAGGGCTGTTTTAAATGACTAAAGGCTAATAGTTCTTCATCCCAGAAGATTTCCTTGGGTGTACCTTCTCGCCGCTTTTGTTTTTCCGCAAATACAATCACGCGGGAAAACTCGGAAACGACAAATTCCATATCGTGGGTAATAGTAATCACCGTTTTTCCATCATTCGTTAGCTGCTTGATTATCTCTCCCAACAATTCCGTCGACTGACGATCCTGACCAGCAGTAGGTTCATCTAAAATGACCACCTTTGGATCAGTAGCAATGACCGCTGCGATCGTGATAAATTTCCGCTTAGAATAAGGAAGATTGTAGGGATGTTCCTGCAAGGCTTTTTCCAAGCCGCATAATTTTGCGGCGGCTTGAACCTTTTCCTCGATTTCATCTTTTGACAGCTTCTGACTCTTAGGACCAAAAGCGATTTCGTTGTAGATGGTGTCCTGGAAGATTTGATCGTCAGGATTTTGAAAAACATAACCGACATAGCGTGACATTTTAGCGGTGGTCAGCTTTTCTGTTTTCTCGCCATCCAATAAAACCTCACCACTGGTTGGTCTTAACAACCCATTCATCAGTTTGACAGTCGTCGTTTTACCAGCACCGTTTTGGCCAATAATAGCGACTGCTTCTCTCAACTCAAAATCGAGATTAATATTTTGAACAGCCTCGAATCCATTTGGATAAGTGAAACTCACATCTCTTAATGATAGATAAGCCATCGCTAATCACTTCCTTTCAATAATGAAAAAGCCTCAGTTACAGTTAACGGAACTTTTCCTTGATGCCCGAATGCCTGAAGGAAATACAAGGTTACTTGTGGCAGTTGTCCACCATATTGCACCACTTTTTCATCGGTTAATATTTCGGTAGTTTTGCCCTTCATCACCAGTTCACCGGAACTCATGACTAAAATCTCATCGCAGTATTCTGCTAACAAATCCACTTTATGTTCGACTAGGAAAATGGTCTTACCAGCTTCTTTTAGGTGCTTCACAATTTTGAAAATGTCTTCGGTACTTTTCGGGTCCAGCTGAGAAGTCGGTTCGTCTAAAATAATAATCTCGGGATCAAGAGCAACAATTGAAGCAAGTGCTACTCGTTGTTTTTGTCCCCCGGATAATTCAAAAGGATTTTTGCCCTTCAGATCGTCTAATTGAAACAACTGGATCAACTCATCAACTCGCTGAATCATTTTCTCCCTCGGAACACCTAAGTTCTCCATACCGTATGCGATTTCTTCACTGACTGTCTCCTTCACACCGGAAATTTGGGTAAAAGGATTTTGGAAAGAGTAGCCGATATGTGCCGCCAATTCGCCGATGTTGTACTCAGAGATCGACTTGCCATTAAATAGAACATCACCAGATAACGTTCCTTTATACAACTCAGGTATGAACCCCCGCATAATATTACACAACGTCGTTTTACCGGATTCATTTCCCCCAATAACACCATAAACTTTCCCTGCTTCTAAATCTAAACTGACATCTTTAATCACTGGTTCTGTTTCTAACGGATAGGTATATTGAATATTTTTCAGCGACAGAATACTCATCAACGATTCCTCCAAACTAAGTAAGAAATAAAGAGCACAATACATCCAGCAGCAATCAAATAATCCCATTTGCTTTTCTTAATAGCATAAATGGATGTCTTTTTAATCGTAGAAGAAAATCCGCGAGACTCCAGTGTTAACACCCGTTCTTCTGTTTGCTGAATCGAAGACAAAACCAGCGGACCCATCATAGGAATGAAAGCTTTTACCCGGATCATTAGGGAACCCTCTGTTTCAATACCCCTTGATTTTTGTGCATCACTAATAGTTTGCGACAATTTAGACATCTGAGGCACCAATTGAATTGTCGAAGAAATGACGAAAGTGACCTTCTTGGAAACTTTGGCTAACTCCAACGCATGGATGATATCTTTCACACTGGTTGTTTGGAAAAACCAGATAATGCTGGAACTGATGGCTATAATCCGCGAAGACATGTCAATGCTGGTAGCCAAGCCTATCTCAGAAAAACTGATAAAGCCCCAGATCGGCTGCGAATCAGGATTCTTGATGATGAATACTTGAATTACAAAGATGAAGACCACAATCAAGACAATCGATTTTGAAAATACCTTCAAAAATTGACCGAGAGTGTTTGACAACAAGCTTAAAAGCAAGATAACTGCGAACAAGCCAAGCTGGAACCGATAATCAGGCGTAAACATACTTAATAGAATCATTACTACAACTAGCAAAAATTTGGTAGATGGATACAGTCTGCCGATAAAGCTATCCATGGCTCAACACTCCCTTCTTGATGTACTGTTCCCCGTAATTTAGTTTCACTAAGAAGCGATTCGGAATGCGGCGAACAATCAACCAGCTGATCGCCAAGTTCAACACGGTATTAACCGTTCCCGATATAAGATTGGTAGACAGTACCGAATTCCACAATTCACGTCCTGTTGCTAAAAAGACCGCTGTTACCAAATCAGTTCCCGCACCCGTAACACCACCGAACAAAAAGACGGTGACTATCGCTGCGGTAAAGGCTGAAACAATCGTTAAAATAAACACTGCAATCAGCAGCCCGACAATATTAGTGTACATTTTCCAGCGAGAGAAAAAGCCCGAGACAAATCCGATGCTCATGGAAACAAAGCCAAAGGCAATCGCGATAGGATTAAGCATCCCGCTCACCACATTTCCCAAAAGTCCGGTTAATAAACCAATCCACGGTCCGGCAATCATAGATACCAGCATGGTTCCGATTTGGTCAATAAATACCGGCAATTTCAAGATCGTTGATAACTGATAACCAACTACATTTAACGAGACTCCGACTGGAATGAGTAAAAGTGCCAAAAGTGAAAAATCGTATTTCAAACCTCTCTTCATTTACTGTACCTCCTGCAAATTTGTAAGATGCTCGTCTATTGTCCCAACAAAAATGCTCATCAGAAAAAGCGCTATCATTCTTTTAGGACAAGAGACTTTCTATACTCTTAAAATACAGGGCTTTCATGGAAAACGAAAGGTCATCTGTCCGTTAAAAAAGAAGCATCATAAAATTTTGATGCTTCCTCGTCACTTATTGATTTAGTTGGTCCACCAGTTTTCGATAATGCGCTGTATCGATAAACACACTGCGATTATAGCTGATAATTTCGCCAGATTCCTTCAGCTTCTTGATACTTCTTCCCACCGTCCGAACACTAATGCCTAACTCGAAGGCGATATCTTGATATTGCTTCTGCACCTCAACTGGCGATTCATTGGAACCATGCTCTTCATAATACTTAATCAAGTAATGTCTCACTCGATCAACACCTTGGAAACGATACAGCAGCCCTTCATTGCCTGATGTACGATACAAATCCTCAGCTAACAAAACGGTACAGCGCCGCAATAATTCTTGGTTCTCCATGATCTCCTTATAAAGCAAATAGGAAGGAACTTTAATCACCACGACATCCGTTAAACAAGTAACCGTGGAAATATACATTTCCTTTCGCGCCAAAACTTCCAGTAGTCCAAGATTTCCATTGGTTTGATCTACTTGAAAATAAATATACTCGTTTCCATCTTCGTAGTTTCTTTTCCCTACACCAATGCCTTCCTTAATAAAGTAAACATCCGAAGGAAAATCACCACCCAAAACGATCACGGAACCTGCCTTGTAGTTCAACTCTTGGCCGTTCTGTTGCAAAAAGCCAGTAATAACCGAAGCATTGAAGCTGGTCTCTTCTGAATATGTATCCCAATATTTTCTCAAGTTGTTTTGTTTACTCATCATTTTCTCCTAAGAACATCGAAGTTCTTTACCCCTCCAACAAATAATGCAGCATCCGCTGATAATCATCATAAAACAGTTTCGTCTCTTTATACGCCATCGTCTCCTCCAGCGGCAGCTCCTCAATTCCCTCTTGCGAAAACTGATAGATCACCGATCCAGGATAAGACATAATCACCGGTGAATG
>LIDZ01015887.1_pt4 | contig 17587 bp, 18 predicted proteins | sample 644651 | NCBI WGS metagenome assembly LIDZ01 (sample SAMN03856242, study PRJNA289617) | food metagenome | isolation source: wine grapes on drying loft during traditional withering process | host: Vitis vinifera cv. Corvina | place: Italy: Gargagnago di S. Ambrogio di Valpolicella | collected 2014-01 | reverse complement strand
TAATAGCGAAGTCAGCGCCGTACCGAGTGTCGTCCCCCGGCCCATCGACTCCGCCGCAATGGCAATCCAGCCCCGGCCAGCGATCATATCGCGGGTGAACAGGGATAAATAACCCATCGACATATAGGCACCGCCCAACCCGGCAAAAAAACCACTCAGCAGCAGGGCAATATACTGAATCTTAATAACGCTGACACCCACCGACTGCGCCGCATGCGGGTTCTCTCCTACGGAACGAATACGCAAGCCAAGCGACGTGCGATTGAGCAGATAATACACCACAAACACAGATAGAATAGAGACATACGTCAAGATGTGATGCCCCGAAAAAATAGGTCCCAGCACCGGAATATCCTTCAACAGCGGAATTTCCACACTGGGCAGCACTTTACTTGCCAAAGAAGTGGAAGAACCTTTGTCTCCACTAAGCAGATACAGGATAAAGACCGTCCCCCCCGAAGCGAACATATTAATCGCTACACCGCCGAGAATGATATGGGTCTTGAACTTCAAGGTGAAAAAAGCGAGAATCCCCGCAATCAGCGTTCCGGATAGTACAGCACCCAGCAGCCCTAACCATGCACTATGCGTATATGCACTTATAATCACTCCGGCCAAAGCCGAGACCAGCATAATACCTTCCAGCCCGATGTTAATAATTCCAGCCCGGTTGGAGATTAGCGCTCCCAGCGCTGCGAACAGAATCGGTGTGGTTACCCGGAGCAAGGAGAACGCAAAGTCTGTCGTCCAAATAACACTCAGCAGACTGTTCATGCTTCCTTCGCCTCCTTCAGCAGCATCCGGTTCTTCCAGAACTTCAGGAATTGCTCCGCCGAAATGAGCAGAATAATGACCGCCTGTATGATGGAGATCATCTCGGATGGCACATCGGACAGCCGTGCCATCAGATCGGCACCAATCCGGATATAGGCCAGAAACAACGCTGAAGCGATAACCGCCACTGGATTGTTTTTCGCCAGCATCGCTACAAGTGCGCCGTCCAAACCATACCCTGGAAGCGATGACCATTGGAACCGATTATACATACCCAGCACTTCAACCGATCCGCCCATACCGGCAATAAAACCGGCGATCAAGTGAACCAGAATAATAACCTTTGCCGTCTTTATTCCTGAATAACGGGCAAACTCGCGGTTCGCTCCCGTCATCCGCAGCTCGTAGCCCCATTTGGTTTTGTAGAGAAACAGATGTGCCACAACGATAAGCACCAACACAATGATAAGACCGGTATGGATACGTGTGCCTTGGACTATTTTGCTTAAACGAGCCGTTTCCTGAAATTTAAAAGATACATTGGCGAAGGCTTTGGCATCACGCAAGTGGTAGTTCAGCAAATAGAGACCTACTCCAAACAGAATGTTATTGAACATTAAGGAAGTCACGAGCTCATTCGCGTTCCACTTTGCCTTGAGTATCCCAGGGATAGCAGACAACAGTGCGCCTACAATGGAACCGCCAGCAATAGCCACAATCGGATGCATCCAACCATTTAAGGTCAAATGAATCGCCAGTACAGAGGTTACAACACCAGAGAAATAGAAAATGCCTTCAGCGCCCAGGTTGAACATATTTGCCCGAAACAGCAGGGATACGGACAGACCCGTGAACATGAGTGGAATAGCCATTTCTATAACATTACCAATATGTCCCTTCGTCGATAGCGGCTCTAATAGGAAAATACCGATCGTTGTTATCGGCTGGTCACTAACCAGCGAGATGATCAGAAAGGCAATAGCAAGTGCAATCACGATAACTGCCGAGGTCCGGATAACCTCGAAATATTTGACTTTAAACATGATTCACCGCCCTCCCGATATCCCGTTCGTCCTGTCTTTGAATTCCCAGCATATAGAGTCCCAGTTCCTCTTCGCTAACCGCAGCTGGATTATCAAAATAGGCTACAATTTGCCCTTCATACATCACAAGCAGGCTATCGCTAATCTCCAGAATTTCATTCAAATCAGCCGACACCAGCAATATAGCGCAATGGGCTGCACGCAGCTCCAACAGCTTCTGGTGAATAAACTGGGCTGCACCGATATCGACACCCCGGGTAGGCTGCTCTGCAATGAGCAGCTCCGGGCTGGTCGAGCATTCTCTGGCTACAACTACCTTCTGCATATTGCCCCCGGACAGCATTCCAATCGGCTGTGCAGTTCCTGAGCAGCGAACTTTGAATTCCTCCACGAGCGAGGCAGTCAGAGTAGCAATTTTTGAACCCTTCAGAAATATTCCCTTATTCATGTCTTTAGAGCGGTACCGGGTGGAGATCAGGTTATCGGCAATGCTGGCATCCCCGGCTGAACCTTGCCGCATCCGATCCTCCGGGATATAAGAAACGCCAAGATTACGGATCTCCAGAAGGTCCGAATTGCGGATATCCATTCCTTTTACTGTAATAGCCCCGTCACTGGAGACTCCCTTTAAACCGCCTGTAAGAGCCTCAATGAGCTGCGTCTGCCCGTTCCCCTCAACGCCGGCAATGCCAACAATCTGTCCAGCGCTTACCGTGAAGTTCAAATCTGACAGCAATGACTTTCCCTGCGGGTCATTCACACTAAGTCCTTGAACAGAGAGCATCTGCTCACCGAAAGACGGACTTTCTTTGTCATATTTCAAGACGACGTCCCGGCCCACCATCAAGCGTGAAATCTCCTGTTCCGTTACGTCTGCTGTCTGAAAGATACCTTCGGTCCGGCCGCCGCGCATGATCGTAATCCGATCGCAAATCGCTTTGAGTTCCTTCAATTTATGCGAGATAAAAACAATCGTATGTCCTTGCTCCTTCAGCTGCTTTAGTTCACGGAATAACTCCTCCGTCTCCTGCGGGGTCAGCACCGCTGTCGGCTCGTCCAGAATCAGGATCTTCGCGCCGCGCAGCAAGGCCTTCAGAATCTCCACCTTCTGCTTCATGCCGACCGTGAGATCCTCCACTTTAGCCTTCGGATTCACTGTCAGGTTATATTTCCGCGCCGTTTCTTCGGTCATACGGACGGCTTCCGCATCATTAAATCCCAAGCCCTTACGCGGCTCCATACCAAGCACCATATTCTCTGCCACAGTAAAGGAAGGAACTAGCATAAAATGCTGATGGACCATGCCGATCCCTCTATCAATAGCATCCTGCGCCGATTGCAGCTTCACTTTCTCTCCTCTGATATATATCTCACCGTCGCTTGGCTCTTCCATACCGAACATGATTTTCATAAGAGTCGATTTGCCGGCACCATTCTCACCCGCAATGGCGTGAATCTCTCCTTCGCGCAAAGAAAAATGAACATCTTTGTTGGCCACGACGCCATTAGGATACACTTTGGTTATTGCCCGCATTTCCAGGAGTGCATTTTGCATGGGTCTTCAACACCTTCCCTACTTAGGTCTCTGCAAAAATAGGCAGCTGGAACACTTCTTCAGAATGAAGTGCCTCCAACTGCTGTTTATAGCCATAGAGCATCTGTGCATAGGTTTGTCTTTTATATAAGTGACTTAAGGTTTAACCGCGTTGCGGATAGCTTCTACCTCTGAGGTTTCCATACCCATGGCATTATCGACTGTAATCTCTTTGTTGATCAGCTTTTGCTTCACTTCTTCTACTTTGGCTTGCAGATCTGCCGGGAACACCGTCTTATAAATCTCATTGTCCGCAATGCCCACTCCGTCTTCAACAAAGCCTAATACATCACGTTTGCCCATCGTAAGGGAGCCGTCCTGTATTCCCTTCACCGCACCTAGAATCGCCATATCAATCTTTTTGATGGCCGAAGTGACGATCAGATTAGCTTTTTCACTATCCGTATCCTTAATCAGCATAGCCTGATCTGAATCGACTCCAATTGCATACTTCGTTTTCTCCTTGGCTGCATCAAAGATCCCCAGACCCGTACCACCCGCAACGTTGAAAATAACATCTACACCGGAGTTATATTGAATAAGGGACAGTTCCTTCCCTTTCGCCGGATTCACAAAATCACCTGCATAAGATACCGCTACTTTCACCTCAGGATCAACATATTGTGCACCTTGGATGTACCCTACCAAGAAGGCGTTAATCCCGGGGATATCCATACCACCTACAAAACCGATCACATTCTCGGCATTCGCATTAGGCATGTCCGATTGTGTAGTCAATGCGGCTACAGCACCGGCCAGAAAAGAGACCTCATTCGTTGAATAAGACATGTTGTACATATTGGCTGGTGCTTCCTCAATATCGGTATCATAGTTGATAAATTTCTTGTCCGGATTCGCTTCAGCTGTCAGGTTGAACATCTCGGTAATTTCCGATCCGCCTGAAATAATAACATCCCAATCCTCAGCCGCAATGTCGTTAAAGGTAGGTTCCCATTTCGTCTTGTCGGTTCCCATCTCTATAACCTTCGTTTCTGCACCCAGCTCGTCCTTCACCTTTTGCAAACCACTGTTGGCCGCATCAAAAAATGATTTGTCGCCCAGTGTTCCGGGAATGAGCAAGATGACCTTCAGTGCTCCAGCGGCAGCTTCTCCACTATTAGCCACATTGTTGCCAGTGTTCGCAGCAGACCCATTATTCGACGCATTGTTCCCACATGCAGTGACCAAGACCATTACCGTCAATAACAATAAAGCTAGAACCTTCTTTTTCATTATTCTCTTCACACCCCTGTTTGTTATTGGTTATGTGCTTTGGATATTACAGCTTGAGCTGATTGAATAGATGCAAAATCAATAAGAAAATGAACATTAGTCAATTTCTTTCAAAAGCGGACATTAATATGTTATATTTCCAGATAAACCGTGAAATTCCCGAACGAGATGGCCAGTCTGGTTGCGAACCTTCGGTTTAATTGTTAAGATCATAACAAATATCATTGCAAAAAATTATATATTTTCGGTCATATTTTTATACGATTCGGCTAATTCACAAAAATGATGGAGGATCAATATGGATCGTGTTCTATATATTGTAAGTGCTACTCATGAACCCAACACATACATCCCACCGCATCAGCATGAATGCTACGAGCTGGTTTACTATATCCGGGGATTGGGAACCTCAAATGTGGGCCCACGAAATTATCATTTCCGTTCCTCCTCATTTGCACTTATCCCCCCCAATTATAAGCATGACGAAAACCATCAACCAGATGCAGAGGTTCTATTTGTAGGCTTTCACTGCGATAATTCGACAATGAATACATTGTCCGGCGTCTATGAGGATGACAAGGAGCAGACCGTATTGCAGATACTCCTACGGATGAAGGAAGAGTTCATGCGCAAGCGCGAAGGTTTCGCTGAGCTCTTGAACCTGCAGATGAGCGAGATTACCGTTCATTTACAGCGGCTGCTCGGGGCTGCTGGTTTCCGTTCTCCCTCTGAAGACCGGGTACAATATGTATTGAACTACATGAATGAGCATTACCGTTATAAGCTGTCGGTCACGACACTATCTGAAATGTCGGGGTATAGCTATGACCGGTTCCGGCATATATTCAAAGAACGGTTCGGCTCTTCTCCAGTCCGTTACCTACTGTTAAAACGCCTTGATTATGCCAAGTCGCTGCTACGGCACACTCAGATGCACATCTCTGAAGTATCTGCTGCAGCTGGTTTTGTGAATGATGCCCAATTCTGCAATATGTTCAAACGTGAGATCGGTCTCTCCCCACGCGCCTTCCGTATTCACAGTAAAGTTATATAATGTAACATATATCATTTACTTTTCGAATATTTCGCTTATAATTGAGTCTAAACTTGATATTTATAACTTAGTTCCATCATGATCCCCACTATATGTAATGATTAGTAACATGATTATTATTAGATCAATGATTTCAGTATAGGGAAGTGATCTCCTTGTCGGTAACCTTACTTCTCTCATCGAATGAATTTAAGAAGAAGCTCTCCCGTTGTTATAATGAAGTACACAAAGAATTGTATGGTGTTGGAGTTACACAGCTTAAGATTGATGCCGTTAATGATACGATGATCATGTTTCTGGTGAAGCATCAGCGAGTTACTGCACTTCGTGCATTAGAGGAACATTATCCAGAGCTGAAGCAGTCTGTAGATGCTGCGCTGCATCAGGAATTCAAACGTAGAATCCAGAAGAAGCTGTCTGAGGAAATGAACCTCCCCGTCAATGGCGTATTACGGGATTATGATCCACAAACTGCTTGGGCTTGTACTGTAGTTATCACAGATGCCGAGAACGGATAAATGAACCGGGATTTATCTCGCGGATTTTAATATAGCCCACTTCTCGTCATGTTAATCTTCTATAACCAGCAAGTAATTATTATTCCGTATAGTCGGCTACATCTCGATTTCATCCTGATGAGCTGCCACATATATAAGGTTCGCCCGAATTCTGTTTACAGACTGAAGGAAGCCGTTGATTAGAGAACATCTCTATTTCAACGGCTTCCTTTTGTTTTTTATACAGAATCCCGGCCATTACCCTTTCTAAAGGAGAACTCCACTCATGAAAATTATAGTCGCTCTTACAGGAGCAAGCGGAGCCATATACGGCTACTCCCTGATCCGCAGCCTGCATCAACTAGGCATAGACACCTATGTTATCGCCACTGGCGCCGGAGAGAATGTGCTCAAGTATGAATGTGGCATCGACATGGCCGAAATCGCGGATTATGCGACGGTGCTGCCCAACAATGATTTGTTCGCACCCGTAGCCAGCGGCTCATTCAAAACTGACGGAATGGTCATTATCCCCTGTTCCATGAACACACTGGGCGCCATCGCCAATGGGCTGGGAGATACACTACTGAGCCGTGCGGCCAGTGTGGTACTGAAGGAAAAACGCAGGCTCATTATCGTGCCCCGCGAGACGCCACTTCATCAAATTCATTTGGAGAATATGCTCAGGGTCGCCCGTGCGGGAGCAGACATCATGCCCGCCTCACCGGGATTCTACAATCATCCCACAGAAATATGGGAGCTGGTGAATTTCATGAATGCTCGGGTACTAGATGCTTTGGGGATTGAACATCAATTAATGAAAAGATGGGGTGAGGCTTAAATATGGCAGCGCTGAATATCAGACAATTATTGGAGCATTGGGAGAGGAACGGAAAGCTGCTGCGGATACGTAGAGAAGTTGATCCCCGCTTCGAGCTCGGAGCAGTAGTTAAAGCGGTAAAGGGTGTGCAACCCATACTCTTTGAGAAGATCAAGGGTTATAACGTACCTATGACCGTTGGGCTTGGCGGCTCCAAAGAGCTGATGGCTGAAAGTATGGATATGCAGCCTGGCGATCTGCTTCCTCGACTTATCGAGGCCCTTGTTCATCCACTTTCAACCCGCAAAGTGGCGCAAGCTCCGATCCATGACAACGTCATTACCGACCAGCTTAACTTGAAAGATTACTTTCCTGTTTGCACTTATCATGCTTTGGACAGCGGAGCTTATTACGTCTCAGGAGTCATGGTCGTTAAGGGCCGGGACGGACATACACGTTATACTTCCATCCGGCGGATGCAACTGCTGGACGGTAACCGGACTAGTATATTAATCTCTTCACCTGAATTATTCCAACAATACAAAGAGTTTGAAGAGCGAGATGAGCCGCTGGAAGTCGCTTTTATGTTCGGCATTGTCCCAGCTGTTGTTCTGGCTTCACAGGTCAGCACACACCTGTTTCATGTAGATAAGCTGGATGTTGCCTCCTCCCTACTCGGTGAGGCACTTGCGGTGGTTCCCTGCAAGACCGTTAATCTTGAGGTTCTGGCCGAAGCAGAGGTTGTCTTTGAGGGGCGGATTCTTCCTGGGGTTCGCGTGCCCGAAGGACCATTCGGAGAGCTCGGCGGATATTATGGACCACGTTCGGAACAACCAGTGGTAGAGTTCTCTGCCGTAACTTACCGGAACCATCCCGTATGGCAGACTATTCTCCCAGCTAGCTATGAAGAGAAGCTGCCCATGGCTATTGCCCGTGAAGTAGCCTTAATCAGCTCCATCCGGCAGGTTGTACCTACCGTTCAAGACGTTCATATCACAATGGGTGGCGTAGGGCGTTACCATGCAGTCGTTAGGATTCGCAAAGTAAGTGAAGGTGACGGAAAAACTGCTCTGCTGGCTGCCTTCGCTGGTGACAAGGATCTGAAACACGTTGTCGTCGTCGATGCAGATGTCGATCTCTTGAATCCGCTTGATGTGGAGTGGGCCATCGCCACCCGGGTTCAAGCCGATCTGGATCTGTTCATTGTCCCTGGCGCCAAGGGTTCTCCGCTGGAACCTTCCCACAATCTTCGCGGGGTCACTGCCAAGATGGGCATCGATGCTACGTACCCGTTATCACAAGCGGAACATTACCTCAGGACTCATATTCCTGGACAGGATGAAATTGAGCTGGCGAACTATTTATAGAGGGTTGGGTACGACTGATGACTACGTACGACTGTTCTCTATCTCACACTCAGCGCTTGCCGTTGAATAGAAATAGGGCCTCCCAACACTTAAACCACAACTGGCCCCTACTTTCTCTCGAAAATCGAGGCCGGATTTTGAAATTAAAGGGAATTTCTCCCCCTAATTTCGTTAAAAATACCTAATTTTATGATTTATAGGGAAATACTCCCTCTAAATATGGGCATATCGTCAATTTAAGCCAAAACGAGCAAGTTTAGAGGGATAAATTCCCACTAATCTCTGAAACACCTAATAAAATGCACTTTTAGAGGGAGAAATTCCCGCTAATCCTATGAGCTAACCTTTATTCCCATCTTCTACCGAGGCTATACATGCGATTTAACTACTCGTGTTCTAGCGAACACTGATTCTAGCGTTGATTCAGCAGTGCTGCACAACTAAGCAGATGCTTCCGAAGCGAGTTTTGTACGAAGACAATTCGATGAAGTGATGCTAGCAAAACTTGAGTTTATGCTTTCGAAGTAAGTTTTGCGGAGTTGCTCGAAGAAGCAAATGCTTTCAAAACTTAAGCTTATGCTTCCGAAGCAGTTTTGCTGCACAGTCCTACTCGAAGATGTAAAGTTCCGCAAAACTTTAAGGAGGTGGATTATGCAAGCAATAGGATTGATTGAGACACGAGGTCTGACACCGGCATTAGAAGCGCTCGATGCCATGTGCAAAGCAGCAAATGTTAAGCTGGTGGACTTCAAGCGAATCGGCTCCGGCTTAGTGACGGTTATCGTCGAAGGCGATGTGGCCTCTGTCGCAGCAGCGGTTGAAGCTGGTATTGCAGCTTATGCGCGAACCGGTGGTGAGCTCATTTCGTCAAATGTCATTCCGCGCCCGCATCCGGATCTGGCCAAAATGCTCTACTAAGCAAAATAAAACACAAGTTTCTTAAAGGAGGTGATTACACTTGTCTGATTTTATGAGAAATGTTGTTTCCGAGGTATTGCAAAGAAACCATGCTATTCCTATTTCCGGTGTTATTTCCATTAAACCGGAGGATTATAGCAAGCCACAGCTGCCAGTCAAGAGGACTAATTACCAGAAGGAACAAGCTGCGAAACGTCTGGCCTTGATTGCTGGAACTGCTGCTGCACCAAGCTCCAACCTTTCCAACCTTTCCAGCAATACTCTTTCTATCAACTCTGGCAGCTCCTCTAGTGGAGCACTCCATACTCAACATTTTGTCGAGCATTGTTTATCTCCGCTGCTTCTGCGCACCTTGTCGCACAAGACCGTGGAGGTTAGTTCACCTGGAAGTTCACCTATAGAGGCTCGACTCCATACACCTGAGACCTCTGAGCCTTTCCGTCTCTCAACTGTGAGAGATATTGATGCCTGGCTTTTCCCGGATATCCGCACCGCGCTTCGTCCTCTACTGGGAATCACCAGCCGAAATTACAGTGCAGCTGGTGTCATCAGTACACGAAACTGCCATCCGGGACAGCTATTTGCTGCAGAGAAGATTCTAGCAGATGACCCTGAGCTGGAATGCGAGATTCACTGGGGAGAAGCTGATCCTCGTTTCGAGCTTAAGCTGTTCAGCAATGATTCTCACAAAGTGGCCGACAAGCTTAAGAAAATGATTGATTTTTTACAGGCCGCTTCTACTCGCAGAGTGCAGTTGTTCGTCAGCCTGAGCCCCACCCCGCTCCTCCGCCAACATTTGGGGGCAGGGCAGCAAGAATCCATTGCGGTCGTAGATGCCGCTACACGTTGGAACAGCATCGGACTGGTACAGCAACTGCTCTACCGCTGTCCCGATGCTGGACTGAAAATCAAGGCAGAGCACAACTATGTAACAATAACCGGAACTTCTGCTCAGATAATCACTGTAGGGGCAGAGCTTAAGACCCTAATGAAGGAGGACTGAACATGCAAGCGCTGGGATTAATTGAAACCCTTGGGTTCACAACCGCTGTTTCAGCAGCAGATGCTGCACTTAAGGCAGCAGATGTACGGCTAGTGGCCGTAGAGAAAGTTATCGGTGTTGGCGGTTCATTGGGTGTGACTATTCATCTAAGCGGGGATGTTGCTGCAGTCAACGCATCCGTTGAGGCTGGAAAGGCAGAAGCACAGCGAGTCGGCAAGGTCATCTCCGCCCACGTCATCGCTAAAGCTCACGAGGATGTGACCCACAAGATTTTGTCGAAATATTTACTGGAAAAAGAAAACAACGTTCCCGCATCTGATTCTATTACCTCTACCGGCGACCCGTTCACTAAGGGCAACAAGCTTAAGTCTGATACTTCACCTGCTTCCTCTGGCACAACAGATTCAACAGATTCAAACGACAAACCAAACTAAATTAATGGAGGTTTTTATAATGGGAGAATCACTGGGATTAATCGAAACAAAAGGTCTAGTAGGGGCAATTGAAGCTGCGGACGCAATGGTCAAAGCGGCAAACGTAGAAATCTGCGGTTATGAAAAAATCGGTTTTGGTCTCGTAACAGTTATGGTTCGTGGGGATGTAGGTGCTGTGAAGGCAGCAACCGATGCAGGTGCAGCAGCAGCCAAACGGGTCGGAGAACTGGTTTCGGTACATGTCATCCCAAGACCACATAGTGAAGTTGAACGCGCCCTGTTGTCCAAAGGCATTGAATAGGAACAATAGTCACCATGGACAGCCGGCATAGCACGGTTGCTGCAAATATCCTGTTGGAGATGTCTTACGGCTCCAGAGCAGCAGAGTTAAATATAGACTATCCCCGAGTCTTAACGCTGCTGGCCAAGCATTTTATCGGTATGGAGGATGGGTTCGCGGCTATTCGGAAGCTGGGGGCAGGCAATGTTAGATTGCGGTTATGGGTAGAAGAGAATCTGTTCAACACGATGGCCCTCGAAGAGATAGTAGCGCAGTCCGGAATTGACGATATTATACAACCTGCCAACTCCCTGCCCTCCTCTCCCTCCGAAGCAGATGCCTTATTCATACCCGTGCTTTCGCTATCCCTATTGTCCCGTCTAACTCAATTGGATACCGGACATCCATTCGTACAATTAATAATATCGTCCCTTTGTGCAGGCAAACCGGTTGGTGCTTTAACATTAGGAGCAGAACCAGGGCATTATCGCTGGGGTGAGCAGGGTCTCTCGCAGGCCAGTCCGCTTTTGAAAGAGCAGATGTTGGCAATGGTTAGTACAATAGAAGGCTTCGGCATTAAGCTGCTCGAACCGGATAAAGTGGGGAACTGGCTGTCCTCTGCGGAAGCGCCACTCAAGAAACAGGTGCTAACCGCTGAGGATATTCGCTCCGCACGGAAGCTGGACAGATCGAGCATTGTATTGAGCAGACATGCCGTAATTACTCCGCTTGCCGCAGATATGGCCAAAGAATTCGGAATAGAGCTTCAATTTAAATAGAAGGGGTGACAATCACATGCAGCTGGGACTAATTATCGGATACGTCGTCGCAACTAGAAAGGATGAGACTCTGGTTGGTGCCAAGCTACTGATCGTTCAACCGATTCACCCGGACAATACACCTTCTGGAGCAACAATTGTTGCGGTCGATACGGTGGGTGCCGGAATTGGCGAAACGATCATTTTCGTAGTCGGCAGCGTGGCTTCACGGGCGACGTCACATCCGAATGCCCCTATCGATGCCGCTATTGTCGGTATTGTAGACAGCGTGGATTGCGCCAAAGCGGGAGGTTCATAACATATGCTAACGACAGAGATCAAAGATGCGATTCAGCGGCGGCGGATGATTGATGTTCTGCTCTCCGACACTGTTCATGCCGACCTTGTACTGAAAGGCGGCTATATCATCAATGTAGTTACTCGGGAGATTTACGAAGGCGATGTTGCTATAAAAGGGGATCGCATTCTACTTGTAGGCCAAGCAGATAAGCTGATTGGCCCCGCAACTGTTATTGAAGATATGCGTGGTAAATTCATTAGTCCAGGCTTTATTGATTCACATATGCATTTTGAAAGCGCGATGCTTACAGTAACCGAATTTTCCAAATTGTCCATTCCCACTGGAACCACAACGTTGGTGGCAGATCCGCATGAAATAGGGAATGTGCTGGGAGTGCCGGGAATGAAAGCGATGATTGAAGAAGCCAAAACTTTGCCAAACCGTGTTCTATTCACTGTCCCTTGTCTCACGCCGGATGTACCCGGACTGGAAACAGCAGGTGCGGATATTAGTTCGAAGGATATGCAGGAACTGCTGAATGATGACCATGTACAAGGAATCGGCGAACTGCAGGGTTTCAGCAATGTTCATCCGGTATACCGCAACGCCCCCTATCTTATCGATGATCTGCTTGCTTCCGTTTCATACGCCAAAGCTATTGGCAAAAGCATAGAAGGGAACGCCCCCGGATTATTTGGCCGCGAGCTTGCCGCCCATATCATTTGCGGTGGTGGCCATGTCTCCTGCCATGAGACAACGACGAAGGAAGAAATGATGGAGAAGTTGCGTTACGGGATCAGTGTATTCATGCGCGAAGGCTCTTCCCAGCGCAATATGGCTGAATGCATCCGGGCCATTACCGAAGAGGGAATGGATTCGCGGCGAGCCATCCTCGTCTCCGATGATATGGTTCCTGAGGATCTACTGAAATACGGACACATGAATGATATCGTCCGCAGAACGATTGCCGTAGGTATTGATCCAGTAGAGGCCATCCAAATGGTCACCATTAACCCAGCCACACATTTTGGCTTCGATGATATCGGCCTGCTCGCCCCAGGCAAAAAAGCCGATATCGCCGTGATCAGCGATTTAACCCAGATGAAGATCGCGCAAGTCTATATTAGCGGAGTCAAAATCGCCGAGAACGGCGAGCTCACTCGGGATATCCCCTCCTATATTTATCCCGCTTCTGTCAAAAAGTCCGTTAAGCGTAAACCTGTCAAGCTAGAGGACCTGCAAATCTCCGCTGAAGGCGCTCATAACACCGTTCAGATCCGGACCATAGAGGTTATTCCGGATCAAAACCTGACCGGAGCTGGAATCTATACCGCTTCTGTCAAGGATAACGTCGTGTTGCCTTCAGTCGCAGACGACCTTCTTCCACTGCTCGTAGTCGAACGTCATGGACGCAGCGGTAAGATCGGTAAAACCTTTGTTCGCGGGATGACGCTTAAAGTAGGTGCGATCGCCGAGAGCGTAGCACATGATACGCACAACATCATCGTCACAGGCACGAACTATGCCGATATGGTAACCGCCGTTAACCGGGTTATTGCCATGGACGGAGGCATCGCCATGATTGCGGACGGTAAAGTTGTGGGGGATCTGCCGCTGCGCATTGGTGGGCTAATGACTGACGAACTGACCGGCAAGGAAATGAGCAGTCGGATCACCGACCTGCATCGGCTGGCCCGTGAGGAGCTTGGCTGCAGCCTGCATGTGCCATTTATGCATCTCTCTTTCCTCTCACTAGTCACCAGCCCGGCGTGGAAAATAACCGATATCGGCCTGATCGATGCCGATGCCTTCACCGTGCTGCCAACACTCGCTTAAGAATATGCTTCCGAAGTAGTTTTATTGCGATGATTCTCAGATAGTAGCGCTCCATAAAACTTATAAGAGGTGACGAAATGGGCATTCAGGTTGTTGATCTCTCACAGGAAATCTATCAGGGGATGCCGGTCTTCCCTCCGCATCAGAAGACGATGATCTTCCCCAATATGAGTCATGCAGAGAGCAAACACAAACTCGGCTTCGAATTTGCTACCAATAATCTGCTCATTAATGAGCACGGCCCCACCCATAGCGATGCCATCTACGAATATGATCCACAGGGACAAACGATCGATGAAATGCCACTGGAATATTTTTATGGACCAGCCGTCTGTTTGGATGTCTCCCATATCTCGCCGGACAGCTACATTACCCGCCAAGATCTGGAACAGGCCTTACAAAAAGGTTATCTCCATCTCGACAAAGGAGATATCGTGCTGCTGTACACCGGTCATTATAACCGCGCTTACGGGACTGAGGAATGGTTGACCCGCTACACCGGTCTAGATTATGAGGCAGCGGAATGGTTAGCCAAGCAAGGTATCGTAAATATCGGCGTAGATGCCCCTTCCATCGACAATCCGGATGATCCACGTTTCTCTGGACATTTAATCTGTCGGGAATACGCAATGACCAATACCGAGAATTTATGCAATCTCGATAAAATAGCGCAGAAACGCTTTCTGTATTTCGGCCTTCCGCTCAAGATCCGCAAAGGCACGGGCTCCCCTATCCGAGCCGTGGCCGTGTTCATAGAATAAAGAAATGGGGTGAATGACATTGAGAAACGAAATTGTAATTGAGGAAATCATCGTACCTGCGTATGAAGGAAGAAGTGCGCGGGTACGCAAAGGGCAGACGCTCTATATCATAGATGTGGAAGGCAAGCAGGTAGGTGATTTTGTCTGCTTTAATGCGGAGAATCCCGAGGAGCATGTGTCGCCCGTTCATATGAGATCGTCCCTCAGCAGCATCAGACTCAAAGAAGGTGACGGCCTTTACAGCAATTACCGAAGACCCCTGATGCAGATGACCAAAGATACCGTTGGTCGGCATGACTTCTTTTTTCCAGCCTGCGACTATTATCGCTATAAGGTTGATTTTGGACTGGAGGAGCATCCCAACTGCCATGACAATTTACAAAAAGCGCTCAGTAAATACCAGCTTGGCCATAAAGAAATCCCCGACCCCATCAACTGGTTCATGAATAACGCCCTCGACGAGAATTTGGATTATGTGATTGAAGAGCCTTTGTCCAAGCCGGGTGATTATGTTGCTTTGCTTGCCCTCACAGATGTGATCGTAGCCCTCACCTCCTGTTCGCAGGATCTAGCCCCAGTTAATGCTTACAAGGTAACGCCGCTCAAAATGCAGATCACAGATTCAAAGCCCGTATAACTCGGGCTATTATGCAGCACGCTTCCCATGGCGGAAGCGTGTTTTGTTTAACTATTTTTTAGAGGCAGGTGTTTAGAGTGAACCTTATTCAACAAACTGAAAAAGACATATCGAAACCAAAAACGGTTGGCAAGCAAAATATGTTTCTGACCGCACTCAACCTACTCAGGCGAATTAATCCAACGCGTTCCGTCGGCGTAAAGCTATTTCTAATCTTCTTAGCCGCGATTGTATTTGTAGTTCTTCTGTTAGGCCTACTCTCCTATTCCAAGGCAAAATCGACCATCAAGCATAATGTAGCTGAGGCCAACCACCAGACCATGATCCAAACCTCCGAGAAGCTCGATATACTGTTGAAGCAATACGAGAGTCTGCCGCTGCAGCTATTTATGGACCCTGAAGTGATCCAACAGCTTAAGAATTTGCAACAGGCTACCACTGAATATGACAAGCTTCTGGTCAATGACTCCATCGGCAAGAAATTAAGCAGCAAAACAAATGCCGATGTAAACGTGACAGCCATGGCCTTAGTACCTGAAGAAGCCAGCTTGCCAGCGATATCGAGCGGCAACTTCAGCTTTCAGGTGGAAGAATCTCGGAACGAGGATTGGTTCAAGTCTGCCGTTGCAAATTCCCAGAGCTATCAGCCTTGGTACACCCATGAAGTCAAAAATTCACAGAGTTACTGGTTTCTATTGCCTAATAGCGATGGTACAGATCATATCAGCATCACTATGGCACGCTTCTTTAAGATCTCAGAGGAAGACAGTGGCTATACCGTGCTGATGCAGCTTGGACCCGGAACGTTAGAAAGCGCATTTGCAAGTGTCACCCTCGGCGACCATTCTCAAATTCAACTAGTGGCCGCGGACGGAATCGTCATTGCAGCAAGTTCTCCAGCGGATAGCGGTAAAACTAGTAATTACCCATTCATCAAAAATAGCAAAACGGATACTACCAGTCTGGATACCCTCGATGCCAACGGCAATCCTATACTAGCCGTCTTCAGTCCACTCAAACAGGCAGACTGGAAGCTAACCGGTATCATTCCGACAGAAGCACTCATCAAGGATGCTAGGCCAATTCTAATAAACACCTTCATTATAGCCGCTGGAGCAGCACTATTGGCTATCCTGATGGGTATATGGATGGTCCAAACCATCGCTCGCCCTCTAGCTAAATTAAAGACACTCATGGCAATGGGGGCAAAAGGCGATCTGAGCGTTCGCACAGCGATCACCTCGAAGGATGAAATAGGTCAGCTATCAGCCTCCTTCAACACCATGATGGAACAGATTACTGAACTTGTTGGAGAGACCCGTCTCACCGCCCAGGAAATGACCAGTACTGCAGGAGAGCTGAGTGATGTATCCACCAAAACGGCAATCGCAGCCCAAGAAATTGCTGCCGCTACCGAAGAAATCGCCGGTGGAGCCGGCACCCTTGCCCAGGAAGCGGAGCGAGGCAATCATCTGACGGATACTATTACACATCGTATCGAATCGGTTATAGACACAAACAAGGAGATGGAAACTTCGGCTCATCACATTTATGCATCCAGTGAGTTGGGCGCACTACAGCTTAAAGATCTGATGGCACAGACTAGTAGCACAAGTGAAATGACGAAAGAACTCGTAGCGAAGATTAACACCCTCAAGGAGGCTACCTCCTCTGTGATGAAGGTCCTCGATATGATGAGAAGAATTACGCAGCAAACCCATATATTATCACTTAATGCACGTATTGAAGCCGCACGGGCGGGCGAAGCTGGACGGGGTTTTATGATTGTTGCTGCAGAAGTGGGACTGCTAGCAGAACAATCGCACCAGTCCATCGCTATGGTGGCTGATATTGCTAATACGATAATGAACGAGATGAATAATACGTTTACCGTACTCTCCAATATCACACCACTTTTTCAGCAGCAGAATATTTCCGTAAAAACGACTGGCGAGCTATTCATGTCTGTGCAGGAGGAAATGGGGGCTTTTATTCAAAAGCTATCATCCGTAACCCTCTCCATCGATAGCCTGAGCCAGTCGCAAACCCATTTATCAGATACAATGGGTAATGTAAGCGCAGTAGCAGAGCAATCCTCAGCCACCTCCCAGCAGGTCGCATCTTTATGTGGAGAACAAAGACATATCAGCGATTATCTGGTCGCTTTATCGGTTAAGCTGGAAGGAACCTCAGACAAGCTGCAAGCAAAACTGTCATCGTTCACACTCTAGAGGTGAATAAAACTCCAATTCAAGCTTGCTCTATCATCAGCAACTC
>LIDZ01010988.1_pt1 | contig 17646 bp, 17 predicted proteins | sample 644651 | NCBI WGS metagenome assembly LIDZ01 (sample SAMN03856242, study PRJNA289617) | food metagenome | isolation source: wine grapes on drying loft during traditional withering process | host: Vitis vinifera cv. Corvina | place: Italy: Gargagnago di S. Ambrogio di Valpolicella | collected 2014-01 | reverse complement strand
CCACCCTGTGGCGAGGCCGCTTGCCGCCGATAGGCCGTTACTGACCCATCGCGCTTAGCAGGTCTAGCCTATCAGGGCCAAGCAGCCTCGCCACAGAGATCACGGGTGAAGCAGGATTGTGGCGGTTGAGAGTGCTTCTTCGCGGGCAGAGCCCGGCTCCCACAGGGGTTCGAGGCACTAGACAGCCTGGCCGCCCAAGGCTCGAAAGCTATAGGCCACGCAGCCACTCGGTCATCACATCTTTACCAGCGGCAGGCTCACTGCCGCACATCACCGCCATTGCCAAGCCCAGCGCCGAGCTGTGTGCGGTATGGCCACTCCCGCCACCTTCACGTAGATCAAGTACCAAAGTCGGGCAGCAGAACAGCGCAAGACGCACCACCTGCTCCCAATCCTCTGGCAGCAGGCCGCGTTCGCGCAACGCCCCTAGTAGGGGACGCCAATAAAGATCCCGCTTGCTGTCGAGAAATCCGTGGCGCAGCGGCGTCAATTGCCAATCATGTTCCACGTGGAACACATCGCCGTCGACACGCACCCGGACCTCATACTCGTCCGCAACGCGCTCCGGCTCATATAGCCACAACGGGTGAGCAAATATGTTGTGGAACGTCGCCTTGATTTCAGCCAACAAGGCCGGGATCTGCCGCCCCGCGAAAGCAGGGTCGAAGCTCACCAGCTGCGGCGCTGCGTCTGCGGGAGTCTCGTACCAGACGTTAGCGTTATGGGCGTCACCATGCGCCGTCACCACCCCGTGATCAGCCAGGCGCTCGGGGTTCAACCGTGCGCCGGCGGCGTGGAACAATTCGCCCAACGTCGGGCGATAGCGCACGCCGTTGATGGTCCAGTGCAGATCCTTGAGTTGATCCCATGGGACTTCCACTCCTGGAAAGTTAAAGGTCTTGCCGACGTAGAAACGTTCTACGCGGCCGCCGAAGCCCGGTTCGGCGCCATCCCCCACCACGCGGTGGTGGAACAGCTGGTGTACGGGTTCCTTGCATACGGCGGCCAGGTCGCCTGCTATCAACGTACGCAGAGCGCCTGCCAGCCCTTGCTGATCGTATTCGCGCTGCGCTTCGATCAGTGGACCCATTTCATCCCACGCTTGGCGCTCTTCGATGTCGCGGCAGGCATCGGCCAGACGCAGGTCGCTGCGCAATGCATAAAACAGAATCTGCCGCCCTGGTTCGCCACAGGCATACACCGGTACATCGACCCGATAGCCCGACTCGCGCAGCAGCTCGGCGTTGTAGTACTCCTCGATGGTTTTGTCCTCGCCTTCTTCGTTGTGGTATTTGAAGAACAACTGGCCACCGTCACGCAGCGTCACGCGGCCATTGAGGGAGTTCAAGCTGTACTGGTCGCGGTTGATGGTCAGATCGGTGGCTTGCACACCGATGACTTCGCTGGCCAGCTGCATCAGACAGGCGCGGGCACCGTCCCAGTCGCCTTGGCGGGCAAGGGTGCGGGCTTGAGCGGCGAGGGGGAGCAAGGCGGCGGTCATGGGAAATCCTTGTGAATAAAGCGTCAGATGCTGGCGAGGTAGCCGCCATCGATATAAAGCACCTGGCCGGTGACGTAGCTGGCAGCGGGTGAGCAGAAAAAGATCGCCGCGCCCGCCAAGTCTTCCAGATTGCCAAAGCGTGCCAGAGGGATTTTTGCCTGCATGCGTTCAGCCCAGTCGGCGTCCTGGTAGAACACCTCGGTAAGGTCGGTGCGAAAATAGCCGGGGCCAATGCCGTTGACACGAATGCCCAGCGGCGCCCATTCGGTCGCCAGTGCGCGGGTCATGCCGAGCAGCCCGGACTTGGACGCGCCATAGGGCGTGGCGCTGGGCACGCCGACCTCACTGGTCAACGAACACAGGTTGAGAATGCTGCCGCCACCCGTGGCTTGCATCAGCCGCGCGGCTGCCTGAGCGCAGAAAAACGCCGCTTTGAGATTGGTGTCGACAATCAGGTCCCAAGTCGCTTCGTCGACTTCGAGTGAAGGTTTGACCTGCTCGATGCCCGCGTTGTTGACCAAGATATCGAGGCGGCCCTCACGGGTGTGCAGTTCGACGAATGCGCGCTCGCGGGAGGTGGTGTCATTGACGTCCAAAATCAATGTCGAGCAGCGCCCGCCGTTGCGCTGAATGGCAGCTTGGGCGTTGGCCAGTGCCGAACTGTCGCGGCCGGCAAGTACAACTTTGGCGCCAGCTTCGGCGAGTCCCTTGGCCATCGCCAAGCCAATACCGCGCGACGCGCCGGTGACCAGTGCCACCTGACCGTCGAGGGAGAAACGCGCAAGTAGCGGGTTCATGGGTCAGTCCTTATGGGCAGATGATGGTCTTGAGCTTTTCGCTGTCGCCACCTTGCAGGCGATCGTAGGCCGCCATGACCTCTGCAAGGCCGATGGGCGGGGTGATCAACTGTTCCAGTTTGGCTGCCAAGCGTGGGAGCAGTTCGATGGCCTGGCGCTGTTCGTCGCGAAATACGCTGCAGCCCACCAGCTCGATTTCGCGCTCGACCAAGGCGTTGGTGTTGACCACCGTGTCGCCGTGGAACAGCCCAACCATGGCGATGCGCCCGCCGGAGGCAACACTGTGCACCAACTGATTGAGAACGATGCCCGAGCCTGTCGCTTCAATGCAGTAGCGCGGCTCGCGGCCGCCGCAGGTTTCGACAATCAGCCCCGCGTCGAGGGCCACGGGTGTGACCCCGGCCACTGCTTGCAGCAAAGCTGAGCGCTGATGGTTACGCTCGACCAACAGCACAGGGCGTTGGTCGAGCTCGCGCAGTAACAGCGCAGCCAGCCCACCGATAGGGCCACCGCCAGCGATGAGCACTGGTTCGCCGGGTTCTGCCTGCAGGCGCGCGATCACGCGCAGTGCCACGCCCAACGGCTCGGCCAAGGCGGCTACCGCGTCAGAAATGCCGTGGGGCACCTTGAGCAAACGGTGTACGGGCTGGTTGCTCTGCTCGGCAAACCCGCCATCGCATACTTCGCCAACAAAGCCCATGTGTCGGCACAGGTTGCCCTGATCGCGCAGGCAGTAGTCGCATTCGCCACAGTTGGCGCGGGAGTCGACGACCACGCGGTCGCCCAGCGCATAGCCCTCGACGCCAGCGCCGAGAGCAATTATTTCTCCGCAGAACTCGTGGCCCGGAGTGACCGGTAGCTGGGATACCCACTGACCTGTGCGGTAGTTGTGCAAATCCGAACCGCAGATGCCGGCGGCGCGAACTCTCAGGGTGACACAGCCGGATTCGGGTGGCGGCGGCAGTGGGATCTCTTCTAGGCGTAGATCACCCTTGCCGTGGAAGCGGATGGCTTGCATGTAGGTCTCCGTAAAATGGCAGGTTTTTGTGCAAGCTAAGCCGGCATCTTTGCTCACGATGGGGGCAGGCTGTTCACCCCATCACTTATCGTCGATGATCTGCATCCGCAGCGGCGACACAGCCAAGGCGTGTGCGCTGAAGCCTTCGTAGATCGCAAATCCATGGGCCTTTTCTGCCAGCTGTGGATAACCCGCGCGGGTTACGTAGCCCACCGAGATCCGCTTCATGTAATCGAACACCGACAGCGGGCCATTGGTTTTGGCCGCGCCGTTGGTGGGCAGTACCGCATTGGGGCCCAGGACGAAATTGCCCAAGGTCACTGGAGTGTAGTTGCCCAGCAGGATTTCCCCCGCGTTGCGAATTCGGGTCATGACCGCCATGGGTTCTTCGGCCAGAATCTCCAGGTGCTCCGGCGCGTATTCGTTGACGAATTCCACCGCCGTGTCGAAGTCCTTGGTCAGCACAATGCCGCCGTGGTCGCCACAGAGCACCGCCTGGGAAAACTCGGCGCGTTTAGGATCGATCTGCGCCCAGAGTCTGGGCAATGCAGCGATGGCCGCTTCGGCGACGGCGCGGCTGTCCGTCACCAGATACGCCGAGGAGTCCGGGCCATGTTCGGATTCAATCAACAGGTCCAGTGCCGCTAGCTCACCCTTGGCCGTGGCATCGGCAAGAATCAGGCTTTCGCTCGGGCCTGCGGGCACGCCCGGGTCGATCAGGTTGGATAACTGCCGCTTGGCGGCGACTACCCAAGGGCTGCCCGGGCCGACGATCTTCAGGCACTTGGGCACGCTTTGGGTGCCGAACGCTACGGCCGCCACGCCCTGAGCCCCGCCGCATTTATAGACTTCCGTGATGCCGACCAGCCGCGCCGCCACCAACGTTGCGTCGTCGACCTTGCCGTCCGGGCCGGGCGGCGTGATCACGATGGCGCGGGGTACGCCTGCTACCACTGCGGGAATGGTCGTCATCAATAGCACACTGGGGAACGAGCCCTTGCCGCGCGGAACATAGCAGGCCACCGAGTCGATGGGCACGTGGCGATCGCCTGCGAAAGCCCCCGGGCGCATTTCCTTGAGCCACATCTCCTCGGGCTTTTGCGCTTCGTGGAAGGCAAAGATGTTTTCGGCGGCGTACTTGATCGATTCCACCACAGCCGGGTCCATGCGCGCGAACGCGGCTTCGAACTCACTTTCTTCTGCGCGAACCGACATTTTTTCGGCGCTCACTTTGTCGAAGTCGCGGGCGAAGCGCTGTAAGGCAGCATCGCCTTCGGTGCGCACGGCTTCGATGATTGGTTTGACTTGCTCGACAAAAAACGACAGGTCGGCTTCGGTGCGCTTGAACAATTCGACGGGCAGTGTGCTGGCCTGGCTGAGGTCGTGGAACGAAGGTTGTTTCATGATGAGCCTCTGTAGCAAATGGGTTAGGCCAGCACGGGCTCTGGGCCACGGATGGCACGCAAGACCTGACGCTGCAAGCCGATGAACTCGGCGCTGCCGGCGAGTTCTTCGTGGCGCGGCCGGGGCAGCGGTACCGCAAATGTCGACTGGATGGTGCCCACGCCCATGACCACGATGCGGTCGGACAAAAACACCGCCTCCTCGACATCGTGGGTCACGAACATCACCGTCAGGCGATGGGTTTCCCACACTTGGGTCAGCAGTTCCTGCATCTGCCGGCGAGTCATGGCATCGAGTGCACCGAAGGGTTCGTCCATGAGCAGTATCTTTGGCCGGTAGGACAGCGCCCGGGCAATCGCCACGCGCTGTTTCATGCCGCCCGACAGTTCGTTGGGGAAGGCATCGGCGGCGGCGCTGAGTTTGACCAGCGCCAAGTGCTCGTCGGCGATCTCGCGGCATTCTCGGGCACTGCGCCCAGCGGCCTTGAGGGCAAACTCGACGTTCTGCCGCGCCGTCAGCCAAGGCAGCAAGGTGTAGGACTGAAATACCACGCCCCGGTCCATACCGGGCCCGGTGATGACTTGGCCGTCGACGCTCACGGCGCCGTCATCGTAGTCCTCAAGCCCGGCGGCGATCGACAGCAGGGTGCTCTTGCCACAACCCGAGGTACCGACAATAGAGACGAATTCGTTATCCGCCAGCGTCAGGTCGATGCCCTTGAGCACTTGCTTGTGCTGCTTGCCGGTGATGAATGTCTTGGTCAGCCCTTGAATCGTCAGGGTGCTCATGGGCGCCTCCGGTTGTAGCGGAACAAGACTTTCTCGGCGGCGCGCATGGCCTGGTCGGTGATCAGGCCCAGCACCCCAAGCAACAGGATGTAAGCAATGATGGTGTCGGTCTGGAAGAACCGCTGCGACACCGTGATGCGATAGCCCAGGCCTGAGGTCGAGGCGACCAGTTCGGCCAGCACCAGCCAGGTCCAGGCCCAGCCGAGGCTGATGCGCAGGGCGTCCCAGATGCCCGGGAAGGCGCTGGGCAACACGATCTTGATGAGGATGCGGCGGTCGCTCATGCCCAGCGTGCGGCCCAGGCCGACAAAGTCGCCAGGCACGCGCTTGACCGAGTCCATGACCATCAGCACTTGTTGAAAAAAGGTGCCCATCCAGATGATGAGGAATTTTTGCACGTCGCCTGTGCCGCTCCACAGAATGGTCAGCGGTACAAAGGCCACCACCGGCATGTAGCGCACAAAGTCGACAAGGGGCTCAATCGAGGCTTTCCAGAAGCCATAGCAGCCGGCGAGCACGCCGATGACGATCGACATGATCGAAGAGATCGCAAAGGCGATGGCAATGCGGTACAGGCTCACCTGCAAGTCGGTCCACAGGGTGCCTTCAGCTGAGAGCTTGGCCAGGCGCAGGCCGACGGCTTGCGGGCTGGGCAAGAAGATCGGCGACACCAGCCCGAGGTTGGTGGCGGCCCACCAGGCCGCCGCCAACAGCACGAATACGCTGACGGAGATGCTCAGGTAACCGAATCGCTGCGGTTGCCGACCAATAACGAACAGCGTCCCGCGCTTGCGCCGCCGGGGGGCCGTTGTCGTTAGGTCTTTGTTGGTATTCACGTGACGCTTCCTGGATCGGTGGCTTGCAACCAGCGGCTCGAGCGAGCCACCGGCACAGTGCGCAAAGATGGCGGTGTTTACTTGAGGGCGTTGACGAAACGCGCGTCGATGATCTTGGCGGGTTCGACCGGTACAGGCACCAGGCCGGCGTCGGTGGCGGACTTGAGAATGTGCGCGAATGCCTGGGTGCTGAAGCTGCCGGTCAGCTGCGCCTGGTTGTCGGCCAGCGAGTAGAACTGTACGCCGTCAAATGCGCTTTCGAGTTCTTCGGTCGAAGCGCCTACGGCCTTGGCGATTATCGCGCGATCAGCCTTGGTGTTGGCTTTGTAGTGGGTGAGCGCCGCGTCCCAGGCCTTGATCATTGCCATGACTTGGCCAGGGCGTTGTTCGAGCACTTCTTCACGTACTACCAGCACGTCAGAGACGATGCCTGGATCATCCTTGCCGCTGAACAGCACGTTGACCTTGGGGTTCTGCTTTTGCGCGGCAGAGAGGTACGGTTCGTAAGTCACTGCCACTGGCACACGGCCGGCGATCAGCGCGCTGCCAGCGTTGGCGGCAGGCATCGGTACCGGTTTGATGTCGCTCCACGGGATGCCGGCCTTGGCCAGCGCGCTGTGCAGCAGGATGTCGCTGGTGGTGCCTTCTTCGTAGGCGACTTCCTTGCCTTTGAGGTCTTTGATGGACTTGATCTCGGGCGCGGCGATGATGGCGTCGGCAGTCATGCTCTGGTCGAGCAGCAGGACGATCTTCACCGGCAACCCGGCGGCAACCATGCCCATGGCGGTGTGGGTAGCGATGGTTGCGCCGTCGATCTTGCCGCTGGCGAGGGCGGCGTTGATGTCTTTGTCTTCGCTGAAGTTGATCACGTCGACGCCGCTAAGGCCGGCCTTCTTGAACAGATCGTGGGCTGCGGCCACGTGAATCTGGCCATAACCCAGCCAAGGTTCGACACCGATCTTGAAGGTTCCGGCTTCGGCCTTCATGCCGGCCGTGGGCTCGGCCGCCACCGCAAAACCGCCGATAGCCATCGCTAAGGCACAAGCGCCCAGCACGTTACGCATTCCGTTCTTCAGCAGCTGACTCATGACAGTTCTCGCTTTGGTATTGAGAGTATGGGTACGGCGCAGGTGCGGCACAGCTATCTTGACTGGTATATACAGGTAAGCAGGTTGCGTGCCGCATTATTCTCCTCGCGGTCAAAAACCTTACCAGCCTTTATTGCCGTGAGCTGCAATATCCCGTTGCAGAGGTGGCTGGGCAGTGCAAAACTTTTGGACCAGCGCGCTCTGAGCGGGCATTTACACTGTAGATGACCTATTCGGGTGCGATGACGTGATAGGCGGGTGTGTGCCGGGCTGCGATAGCCGTCATATCCATAGGCCGATCAGCAGTGAGTCGGCCGTGCTGGTCTGCAACTTGCTTGGCCGGTATATACAGCTGCCTTAGTCTGCCTTTTCGATCTGCACGAGCCTGCCTGCCCCATGCGACGTTATTACAGCGGTACCGATTGCCTGCGCGTGCGCAGTGTTGCCGAAATGGCTGCGTTGGCGCAGCGGCGCCTGCCGCGTTTCTGCTGGGAGTACTTGGCAGGCGGGGCTGAAGACGAAATCACCCTGGCGCGCAGCGTGTCGGACTTCGCCAAAATCGGCTTGATGCCGCGTACGTTGATTCCCGCATCCGCACCTGCGATGGGCATCGAATTGCTGGGCCAGGCGCTGGCGCAGCCAATGATGATCGGCCCCACCGGCTACAACGCGATGCTGTATCGCGATGCCGATATACACCTGGCCAAGGCTGCCACCGCGCGCGGGCTGCCGTTCTGCCTGAGCACGGTGTCGACCAGCTCGATGGAGCAAGTCAAGGCGGCGGTGCCAGACGTGAACCTGTGGTTCCAGCTGTATTGCCTGCGCGAAGGGCGCATTCAGGAAGACTTGCTGGCTCGCGCCGAGGCCTTGGGGGTCACCACTTTGCTGCTGACCTGCGACGCTGTGGTGCTGGGTAACCGGGAGTGGGACAAGCGCAGTTTTGTGCGGCCCGGCCAGTTGTCGTGGCGCAACAAGTTCGACGTGCTGTGCCATCCGCGCTGGATCCGCCAGGCCTTGTGGCCCAAGGGGATGCCGAGCTTGGGCAACATTGATCGGTATCTGCCGCCCGAGGCACGTAACGCGGCAGGTGCCGCGCATTTTGTCGGCGCGCAAATGGATACCGAGCTGGATTGGCTGGCGTTGCAGCGGTTGCGCGAGCGGTGGCGGGGCAAGCTGGTGTTGAAGGGTGTGCTGCATCCCGGTGATGCCGAGCGCGCGGCGCAGTTGGGGCTAGATGGCATTGTGGTAACCAATCATGGCGGGCGCCAGCTGGATGGTTCGCCGTCGAGTATTGAAGCCTTGCCAGCGGTTGCGGCGGCGGTGCGGGGGCGGCTGGCAATCCTGTTGGATGGCGGCATACGCCGTGGTACGGATATCGTCAAGGCGCGGGCACTGGGCGCGGATGCGGTGTTGTTGGGGCGCGCAACGTTGTACGGCGTTGCGGTGGCGGGCGAGCAGGGGGCCGGGCAGGTTCTGGATTTGTTGACGCAAGAGCTGCGCGTGGCGATGACGCTGCTCGGGTGTTCGCGGGTGGGGGACTTGGGGCTGGAGCAGTTGGTGCGCTAGGCAGAGTTGAGCCCTGTGCAGGCGTACGTTCACCGCATGAGGTTCTGTGGTTTGGGGCAAGCTGTACTGGCGCCTTCGCCAGCAAGCTGTGCTCCTACAGAGTTCGCAGTTCCGTCTGTGGGAGTAGCTCCATCTGTGAGAGCACAGCTTGGACTGGCGCCTTCGCCAGCAAGTTGTGCTGCTACAGAGTGCGCAGGTTCACCTGTGGGAGCACAGCTTGCTGGCGAAGGCGGCCTCTGACTCACCGCAAACCTTACAAGATCGGCGAAATCAACCGGGCGATACGCATGCCCAGCGCCTGCAAGCGGCGGACTTCCTTGCTGTCTGCCAAGGTCACCTGGCGAGATTCGGCAAAGTCGCGCTCCAGCATCGTCTCGACCTCGGTGGCGAACGCCGCGTCCACTGTCAGCAGCATGATCTCGAAGTTGAGCCGGAACGAGCGGTTGTCGAGGTTGGCACTCCCAATGGCACTGATCTCATCGTCTACCAGCACCACCTTTTGGTGCAGAAAGCCCGGAATGTAGCGATAGATATGCACTCCTGCGCGTATCGCCTCGAACGCAAACAGGCTCGAGGCCGCGTAGACGATGCGGTGATCTGGGCGCGACGGCAGCAGGATCCGCACATCGACGCCGCGCAACACTGCCAGGCGCAAGGCTGCCAGCATCGACTCGTCAGGTATGAAGTACGGGCTGGTAATCCAGATGCGCCGCGTAGCACTGTGGATCGCCTCGAGAAAGAACAGCGAGCAGGTTTCGTGCGAGTCCGCAGGCCCGCTGGCCAAAACCTGACACAGGACACCCTCGTCGGCATAGGTGTCCGGCAGAATAAGCGGTGGCAAGCGCCGCGCTGCCCAGAACCAGTCTTCGGCGAACGACTCTTGCAGCGAGGCCACTACCGGGCCGGTCATTTGCACATGGGTATCACGCCACGGCGACAGTCTCGGGTTGCTGCCCAAGTACTCGTCGCCGACATTGTGCCCACCGATAAAGCCCACCAGCCCATCGACCACCACTATCTTGCGGTGGTTGCGAAAGTTGACCTGGAAGCGATTGAGCCAGCCACGGCGGGTAGCGAAAGCGCGAATCTTGACCCCAGCGTTACGCAGCGTCTCGACATACTTGCGGGGCAGGGCATGACTGCCGACCTGATCGTAGAGCACGTAAATCTCGACGCCGTGGGAGGCTTTTTCCAGCAATGCTTGCTGCAAGCGCCGGCCGATGGCGTCGTCCTTGATGATGAAGAACTGAATCAGCACCACTTGGCGGGCTTCGCGGATGGCGGCGAAGATGGCCTCGAAGGTCTGGTCTCCGTTGATCAGCAGCGCGACCTTGTTGTTGGCCAAACACGGCATGCGCCCGATCCTGCGCATGGCGCGCAACGAATCGTAGGAGTCAGACTGCTTGGCTGCCAGTGCTTCTTCGACCCAGGGCCGCCAGTTGAGGTCAGCGATGGCGGTGTGCATTTCCTGGTTGGCTTGGCGACGGGCTTCGATATAGCCATCAAAGGTGCTGCGGCCAAAGATCAGGTAAGGAATGAGGGTGAAGTAGGGCATGAACAACAGTGACAATGCCCAGGCGATCGAACCTTGTGCGGTGCGAACCGTCAACACTGCATGCAATGCAGCGATAATACCCAGCACATGAACGAAGCCGAATACGTAATAGAAAAACGTGGGATTGTGGTAATCCATGCCTGGCCTGAAGTTCGTGTCGTCCTTGTAACAGACCACGTCTGATGGGAGATGTCTCTATTTATTACAGCCTGCAACACAATGGCGCTTGCTGCGTCTAAACCCTATCCGGCGGATTGCCGGGCACTGCCATTTTTCAGGAGTTTTGCATGAAGATACGTCTATCGGTCGTGGCACTTGTCAGCTGCCTGCTGGCGCCACTGGCTCAGGCGCAGGTGTTGCAGCCCGGGCTATGGGAGCTCACGACCAGCAACATGCAGGTCGACGGCAATGCCATGCCCGACATGCAGTTCATGTTGGGTCAGCTGAAAAACATGGCGCCCGAGCAACGCGCGATGATTGAGCAGACCCTGTCCAAGCAGGGCATTACCGTGGGCGGAAGCGGTATCCAGTCGTGCCTCACGGCCGCCCAGGTCAAGAGCGACGATATTCCCTTGACCGACCCAAAGTCGGGTTGCACTCAGCAGATTACCGAGCGTAACGGCAACGTCTGGAAATTCCGCTTCACCTGCCCGAAAGCGCAGGGCACCGGGCAGGCGACGTTTCTCAGCGATCGGGAGTTCACCACTAATGTGGTGGGGACGTTCAATGCGACCGGCGCCCAGCAAAAGGGCAGCATGAATACCCGCGCGGTATGGAAAGGTGCGAACTGCGGAGCAGTCAAGCCGCGGACTTGATCAAGTCTTTGGGTAGTCAGTGCCCGCTCCCATGCCCTGTGGGAGCGGGCTCTGCCCGCGAAGATGCCCTCACGGGCTGAGCCACTTACCCTGGCTTTTCTGCTCGCAAAACGGGCGCAGATACGCGGCGTCACTCGCGACGCCGTAATAGTGGATATCTTGACGATACGGCATGTTATCCACATGCGCCTGACTGCAAACGCCAAACGCGCCAGCCGGGCACTGGTCGACATAGGCCACGGTGACCTTTTGCCCAGGCAGGTTGGGTTCACAAAAGCCGTCGTGGAACAGTTGTTGCGGGATGCTGATGTTCTGCTGGCATACTTGCACGTCCAGATGCTCTGCCTGCGTGTGCACCACGCAGGCTTCGGCCATGACCTCGGCGCTGCTGGCAAGCAGTGCCAGCGTGAATGCCGCCTGCATCGATAACCTCTTCTCAAAGCCTCTGAACATGTTGCAGAACATTCCTACGCATGTGATAGCCGGCCTGTTGGGCGCAGGCAAGACCAGCCTCATCCGCCAGTTGATGGCGCAGAGGCCTGAAGGCGAGCGCTGGGCGGTGCTGATTAATGAATTCGGCCAGATCGGCCTTGATGCAGCGCTGCTGGCCACTGGCAAGGATGGTATCGCACTCGGCGAAGTCGCGGGAGGGTGCCTGTGCTGCGTGAATGGCGCACCGTTTCAAGTCGGCTTGGGGCGTTTGTTGCGCCAGTCGCGCCCGCACCGGCTGTTTATCGAACCTTCCGGATTAGGCCATCCGGCGCAATTGTTGAAGCAACTGAGTGAGGTGCCCTGGGCCGGCGTGCTGGATGTGCAGCCAACCATCATCGTGCTGGATGCCCAAGCCATGGCCTGTGGGCAACGCTTACCGGTGACTCAGCAGGAGGCGTTGCCGGGGGCAGGGCTGGTTGTGCTGAACAAGGCGCGTGATGTGCCTGGGGATAAGCGGTTGTGGATATCTTCACAGCTGCCCGGTTTGGAGGCGTTTTGGACGGATGAGGGGTATCTGCCGCTTGAGATGATACCTACTGGAATCCGCAGGCAGCTAACAGCCAATGCTTTGTGGGAGCCGGCTTTGCCCGTGAAGCCTTCGAGTTATCCACAGCTCCTCTTGCCAGGCCATCCCATCCGGCTGATCAATCCACAGCCCGAGAGCTGGAGTATCGGCTGGCGATGGCATGCCGAGCATGTTTTCGATCCGCAAAAAGTCGAAGATTGGCTTAAGAATAAAGCCTGGCGGCGGGCCAAGCTGGTTATCCACAGCCCCGAAGGTTGGCGATCGCTTAACGCACTGGATAACTTTATCCCGCTGTGGAAAACCAGCGAATGGCGCAAGGACTCCCGCCTGGAGCTGATCTTTGCCACACCTCAGGATGAAACTGCGTTGGATCAGGCGCTACGTGCAGCGCTGGTCAAATAGCGATCGGCTCAAGGCCGCCAGCGCTTGTGTTCCTGGCGCCATTGGCTCATCTCGATCACTTCGGCGGTAGGCTGAGTCTTGATCTCGAACGGATAGGGGGCGAGCTCGATTATTGCCGAATGGGCGCCGAACTGGGTGATGGTCCCGGGATGACGCTGTTCGCCTGTTACGGTGAATTCGAAGGTATAGACCCGCGCCAGGCGCTTGCGGCCGTTGGCGTCCAGGGCGAATTTCATGCGTTTGAACGCTACATTTTCATCCAGCAACTCAAGGTCGAGCTTGGCGCAGTGCTGCTTGACCCTCGCCAGCGCCCTTTCTCGCAAGCCGTGGTTATGCCACAGCCATGCCGCGCCCGTGGCGAGCAACATCAGCACCAACATATTTGTGAGGGTCAACATCGACGAATGCTCCGACTTGGTGTGCGCAGCTTAACTGTGTCTTCGGTCTGTCGTACAGGGTACTTTTAGCGCCATACTGCGGCCCTGAATTTTCCCCAGACTGCTCCAGGGTTTTCCATGAAACGTACGCCTCACCTGCTCGCCATCCAGTCCCACGTGGTGTTCGGCCATGCTGGCAACAGCGCGGCGGTGTTTGCCATGCAGCGGGTGGGGGTCAATGTCTGGCCCCTGAACACCGTGCAGTTCTCCAACCATACTCAGTATGGCCAGTGGACGGGAGATGTGCTGCCTTCCGAGCAAATTCCTGCACTGGTTGACGGTATCGCCACCATCGGCGAGCTGGGCAATTGCGACGGCGTACTCAGCGGCTACCTGGGCAGCCCGGCGCAGGGGCGGGCGATCCTCGCGGTGGTGCAGCGCATCAAGGCCGCCAATCCCAAGGCGCTGTACGTGTGCGACCCGGTCATGGGCCATCCGGAGAAGGGTTGCAGCGTAGCACCGGAGGTCAGCGACTTTTTGCGAGATGAGGCGGTATCCGCCGCGGATTTGCTGTGTCCCAACCAGCTGGAGCTCAATACCTTCTGTGGGCGCGCTGCGCAGTCCCTCGAAGACTGCGTCGCCATGGCCCGCTCATTGTTGGCTCGAGGCCCAAAGGCGGTTCTGGTCAAGCACCTGGCCTATCCAGGCAGGGCACCTGGCGATTTCGAAATGCTCCTGGTGACTCCCTTGGGCAGTTGGCTGGTGCGTCGCCCGTTGCTGGCGTTTCCCCGCCAGCCGGTGGGCGTGGGTGATCTCACATCAGGGGTGTTTTTGGCGCGGGTGCTGCTAGGCGACGAACTGGTCAGCGCCTTCGAATTTGCTGCGGCCGCCGTGCATGAGGTGCTGCTCGAAACCCAGGCATGCGCAAGCTACGAACTGGAGCTGGTGCGGGCACAGGATCGTATCGTGCACCCGCGCCTGCGTTTCGAGGCTACGCGCCTGCCGGGCTGAACCGCTTTACAGGTCGCCTTTGATGTCTTGGTAGCGTTTTTCGAGCTCTTGGCGTATCTGCCGGCGTTGCTGGGCCTGCATGTAGCGGCGCTTGCCTTCGCTGCTTTCGGGCTGCAGCGGCGGCACGGGCGCCGACTTGCGCTGGTCATCGACCGCCACCATGGTGAAAAAGCAGCTGTTTGTATGGCGCACCGAGCGTTCACGGATGTTTTCGGTCACCACCTTGATGCCCACTTCCATGGAGGTATTGCCGGTGTAGTTGACCGACGCCAGAAAAGTCACCAGTTCACCGACATGAATCGGTTCGCGGAAAATTACCTGATCCACTGACAAGGTCACTACATAGCGGCCGGCATAACGGCTCGCGCAGGCGTAGGCCACTTCGTCGAGGTACTTGAGCAGCGTCCCGCCATGCACGTTGCCCGAAAAGTTGGCCATGTCCGGGGTCATCAAGACAGTCATCGATAACTGGGCGTTTCCAGGTTCCATAGTGTGCTCACGGTAATTTGCTGTTGAGTGTTGGCACGCTCTATGGCGCTTTTGCCCGTATTCACCAATCCCATCCTTTCGGGACGCTGGCGGCTCGATGCTCGTCACGCTGCGCTGGGTAAAAAGCCCAGGGCGAAGCGATCTGTTTCAATATATTGCACTGCGCAGACGTGTGTAGTCTCGGTGTTATCTTGGTTTGAGCTCTTATAGGGGGCGATTTCCCGGGTATCAAGGAGGACTCACCGTGCATGCCATCAGTTTTATCCAGGATCTTGCAGTGATCATGCTGATCGCCGGCGTGGTGACTATCATATTCCACCGGCTCAAGCAGCCGGTTGTGCTCGGTTACATCGTCGCCGGTTTCATCATTGGCCCCCATACACCGCCCTTCAGCCTGGTCCACGACGAAGACACCATCAAGACTCTGGCCGAACTGGGGGTGATCTTCCTGATGTTCAGCCTGGGCCTTGAGTTCAGCCTGCGCAAGCTGTTCAAGGTAGGCGCCACCGCGTTTATAGCCGCGTTTCTTGAAATCACCCTGATGATCTGGATTGGCTACGAGATCGGCAGCGCCTTTGGGTGGAGTTCCATGGACTCGCTGTTTCTGGGTGCGATCCTGGCTATTTCCTCGACGACAATCATCGTCAAGGCGCTCAATGACCTGAACATAAAGCACCAGCGGTTTGCGCAGTTGATCTTTGGTGTGCTCATCGTCGAGGACATCCTCGGGATCGGCATCATCGCCTTGCTCTCGGGCATCGCCGTGAGTGGCAGTGTCAGTTCTGGCGAGGTGTTCTCGACGGTCGGCAAGCTGTCGCTGTTCATGATTGTCGCCTTGGTGCTCGGCATTCTAGTGGTGCCGCGCCTGCTGGCTTACGTGGCCAAGTTCGAAAGCAATGAAATGTTGTTGGTGACCGTGCTGGGCCTGTGTTTCGGCTTTTGCTTGCTGGTGGTCAAGCTGGAATACAGCATGGTGCTAGGGGCGTTTCTGATCGGCGCGATCATGGCCGAGTCGCGACAATTGGTGAAGATCGAGCACTTGGTCGAGCCGATCCGGGATATGTTCAGCGCGATCTTTTTTGTGGCAATCGGGTTGATGATCGACCCAGACATTCTGGTCGCCTACGCTTGGCCGATCGCGGTCATCACCGTTGCCGTGGTACTGGGCAAGGTGCTGACCTGCGGGATCGGGGCCTTTATCGCCGGCAATGATGGCCGAACGTCGTTGCGCGTGGGCATGGGCCTGTCTCAGATCGGCGAGTTCTCTTTCATCATTGCCGCGCTGGGCATGACGCTGCAGGTCACCAGTGACTTTCTTTATCCGGTGGCGGTGGCAGTGTCGGCGATCACCACGCTGCTGACGCCCTACCTAATTCGCGCTGCCGACCCGTTGTCACTGAAACTGGCGGCCGTGATGCCCACGCGCATGTCCAGGGTATTCGGCCTGTACGGGGAATGGCTGCGCAGCATCCAGCCACGGGGGGAGGGCGCGCTGCTGGCGTCGATGATCCGACGCATCCTGTTGCAGGTGGGGGTCAATCTGGCGTTGGTGGTGGCGGTGTTTTTCTGCGGTGGCTACTTTGCCGAGCAGCTCGGGGGCTACCTGAGTGCCTGGATCAGTGATGGGGGCTGGCACAAGGCGTTGATCTGCGGCGCGGCGCTGCTGGTCTCGTTGCCATTCTTGATTGCGGCGTATCGCAAGCTCAAGGCGCTGTCGATGCTGCTGGCCGAGATGGGCGTCAAACCAGAGATGGCCGGGCGGCATACCGCGCGGGTACGGCGGATCATTGCCGAGGTGATTCCGGCGGCGGCGTTGGTGGTGATCTTTATTTTGCTGGCCGCGCTGTCGGCGTCGATTCTGCCGAGTACCGAGTTACTGCTGGGCATTGCCGGGGTGGCAACGGTGCTGGTTGCGGTGTTGTGGCGATGGTTTGTTCGATTGCATACGCGGATGCAGGTGGCGTTGCTGGAGACGTTGAATCAGAACCCTTGAATGCCAAGGTGATACAGCGGGCCTCTTCGCCAGCAAGCTGTGCTGCTGCAGGTGATCATGCGACAACCTGTAGGAGCGCAGCTAGCTGGCGATGGGGCCGGCACTCTACCCCATCAAACCCTGAAAACACTCAGCTCTCGAGCCAAACATCCCGAGCCCAGTGCCATACCGATTCCCAGCTTTCCTCGGTCACGATCTCTTCTTCCGCGCTCCACAGCACCACAGTGCCGTCTTCCTCGACGCAGTAGTAATCGTAGCCGTCCTGGCAGATCGGGATCAGATCACGGGGGACGCCTACGTCCCAAGCGTTGGAAGCAACGTCCGGCAGATAGGTATGGGACTGCGGATCGGTCGCGGTGACCGGCTCCAGGCTGCCATAGACCACGTCGCTGACCGTGGTCAAAAACTCCTTGAACACAAAGGGGATATTGATGAACAACTGCTCTTCGATTTCGACCAACTGGTCTTCGTCGGGCAGCTCAAGGGGCACGGGCACAGGTTCATTGGCTTCCCGGAGCTGTTCGATGATTTCTTCCACGTCGTGCTACCTCTCAATCCAAATACGCGATGCGCGTTATACCTTAGCTGGATATTAGTGCAATCCCACAAAAGCAAAACCCCGAGCAGATGCCCGGGGTTTTGCAGAAGCGAAGTTTCACATGGAAACCAGCAGACATCAGCCGTTCTGGCGGATACCCGCAACCAGCCAAGGCTGGTTCTCGCCTACTGCACGTTCCATGTTCCAGCTTTCGCTGAACACTTCACCTTGGTCAAAACGTGACGTTTTCGATACGCCACTGAAGGTCAGGGTAGCAACGGTCTTCTCTGCGCGATCATCCACACCGTCCAACTGCACCTGGAGGTTTTCGATGAAAGTCGACTGGAAACCCTCGCCTAGGCTGGCGCGCTCCTGCTTCAAGAACTGCAGCATCTGCGGCGTCACGAATTCGGAGATCTTGTCCATTTCGTTGGCGTCCCAGTGTTCTTG
>LIDZ01000702.1_pt1 | contig 17669 bp, 12 predicted proteins | sample 644651 | NCBI WGS metagenome assembly LIDZ01 (sample SAMN03856242, study PRJNA289617) | food metagenome | isolation source: wine grapes on drying loft during traditional withering process | host: Vitis vinifera cv. Corvina | place: Italy: Gargagnago di S. Ambrogio di Valpolicella | collected 2014-01 | reverse complement strand
TAAAAAATTGAAAAAGCAAATTACATATGAAAGCTGCTGTCAAATAAAACCTCAATTATAAAAGGATTGTCTCGACACCTCGTTGTATTCGCCAACGGGATGAATTAGAATAATAGGAAGGATATAGTAGGGGGAGAACAGTGAAGATTATCATTTTAGGTGCCGGAAAGGTAGGCAAGGCGCTGACGCAGCAATTAGCCAATGAAGATTATGATGTGGTGATTATTGATCTAGATGCCGAGAAGGTGGAGCAGATCGTCAATCAATATGATGTTCTGGGAATTGTCGGCAACGGGGCTACCTTTGATGTTTTACAAGAGGCCGAGGTCGCAGAAGCGGACATTGTGATTGCGGTGACGGATTCCGATGAATTGAATATTTTGGCGGGACTGATGGCTAAGAAAATGGGAGCTGCCAATACGATCGCTAGGGTACGTAATCCGGACTATCTGAAGCAGCGTTCCTTTATGCGAGATCAGCTGGGTTTGTCGATGATTATCAATCCCGAGCTGGAAGCCGCCAATGAGATTCGCCGGATTTTGTTGTTCCCGGCAGCCTTCAAAGTGGATACTTTTGTGGGAGGTAAAATCGAGCTGGCAGAATTTCGTTTAACCGATAAAACCAAACTAAATGAAGTACCGTTGTATCGTTTAGTGACGATTTCCAAAACCAACGTCTTGATTTGTGCGGTGCAGCGGGGCGAAGAATTGATTATCCCGGATGGTGATTTTATTTTGGCTAAGGGTGATCGGATTCATGTGATGGGGAGTCACCGTGATTTGGTGCGCTTTTGCCAGGATATTGGTTTGTTTGAGCAGAAGACGAAACGGATTATTATTGTTGGTGGTGGGCGGATCGCTTTTTATTTGGCCCGTCAATTAACGGAGCACAATATTCAAGTCAAGATCATCGAAAATAACCCTAAGCGCTGTTTGGAGCTGTCGCGAAAATTACCGGATACTATGATTATCGAATCCGACGGCAGTGAAGAAGAAGTGCTGCTTGAAGAGGGCATTGAAAATGTCGATGCGCTAGTGGCTTTGACGGGATTAGATGAAGAAAATATCGTGATTTCTTTGTATGGCAAACAAATGCATGCTAAAAAGACCGTCGCCAAAGTAACGCGGATGAATTTCTCGCAAGTCTTAGAGCAGCTGGAAATTGATAGTGTGATTTCGCCGAAAGGCATTATTGCCACCCAAATTTTGCGTTACGTGCGGGCTAAAAACAATAAAGACGACGACGGCAGTGTCAAAACGCTGCATCGCTTAATTAACGATGAAATCGAAGCGATGGAATTTGTCGTAACGGAGCATACTTGTTTTGTAAATAAACGCATTGCTGATTTGAATTTTAAAGACAACATTCTGATTGCGGCGATTTCCCGTGAACGGGGATTTGTGATTCCTAAGGGTGATACCGTGTTTTATTTGAAGGATCACATCGTTATTCTCACCACTGATAAGAAAATTTGCAGCTTGAACGACATCATTAGGAGATAGTGCGAGAAAATTATGAATAAAAAAATGATCTTGTTTACGTTAGGTAAATTATTAAAGGTTGAGGCGGTTTTCCTGCTGCTGCCATTGCTGGTAGCATTAACCAGCGGGGAGGAAGAGTCCGCGGCCTACAGCATTGCCTTTGCCATCACCTTTATAGTCGGTACGTTATTAAGCTTGAAGGCGCCAGAAAATCGGAACATTTATGCTAAAGAAGGCTTTTTCATCGTAGGCATCAGCTGGTGCCTGCTTTCCTTTTTTGGAGCCTTGCCCTTTGTTTTTTCCGGAGAAATCCCTTCATTTGTCGATGCTTTTTTTGAAACGGTCTCTGGTTTTACGACAACGGGTGCCTCGATCTTAACAAACCTGGACGGCATCAGTCGTGCCAGTCTCTTTTGGCGCAGCTTTACCCATTGGGTCGGCGGTATGGGCGTACTGGTATTTACCGTAGCCTTCATTCCGTTAGCCTCCGGTCGCACCATGCATATTTTGAAAGCTGAAATGCCAGGACCGGTAGTGGGTAAACTGGTCTCCAAGGTTCGGGTATCGGCCCGAATTTTATATGTCATTTATGCGGTGTTGACGGCAATCGAAATTGTTTTGCTGCTGATAGGGGGCATGCCGCTGTTTGACAGCGTGCTGAATTCCTTTGCTACCGCGGGAACTGGCGGATTTTCCATGACTAACGCCGGGATCGGGCTCTATAACAGCCCTTATATTGAAGGCGTGATTACCTTTTTTATGATTTTGTTCGGCGTCAATTTCAATCTGGTCTATTTCTTTTTGATCGGCAAAATTCTGCCGGTGTTAAAAAGTGAAGAGCTGCGGGGCTACCTGGTGATTATTGCCTTAGCCATCGTCGGAATTACCTTGAATATTTCGCCCATGTATCACTCCTATTTAGAAGCTTTTCGTTACGCTGTTTTTCAAGTTGCTTCTATTATAACTACCACCGGGTTTGCCACCGCTAATTACGATTTGTGGCCGATGTTCTCCCAAACGATTCTGCTGCTGCTTATGTTTGTAGGCGCCTGCTCGGGATCCACTGGTGGGGGAATCAAGGTTTCCCGCATATTGATGCTCTTTAAAAATGCTGTCAAGGAAGTCAAAAAGCTGCTGCATTCCCGCAGTGTAATGACGGTGAATTTTGAAGGAAGCGCAGTGTCGCCGAAAACCTTAAACAATATTCACTCGTTCCTAGTACTCTACTTTTTGGTTTTTGCGGTCGCGCTACTGATTTTATCGCTGGAAAATTTGGATTTCCAAACAACTTTTTCAGCAGTTGCTACCTGTATCAATAACGTCGGTCCCGGCTTTAAGGCAGTCGGCCCGACGGAAAACTTTGCTTTTTTGTCTAACTATTCAAAATTGACCCTGTCTTTTGTGATGCTGGCAGGTCGTTTAGAAATATTTCCCATCTTTATCCTGTTTTCCAAATCTTTTTGGAAGGGGTAGTCATTTAGTCGAATACGTGCTTGCTGTGATTTACCGATCGCAGGTGGCCGTTCGGCTTTTTTTATTTCCGAAATCTGGTATCAGCAGCTATTTCTTCTTGCGTCCTTTCTTTTTATTTCCGGAATTTTTCGGTTTTTTGTTTTTCTTCTTTTTCTTTTTCGTTTCACCATGCCAGCCAGGTAAATTGCCCATCAGCCGGTTTTTGACCTGGTCTTTTATGTCCAAATTTTTCGGCTTGTCTGGGTCTTTAGGCGGTTGCTTTGTATCTGGCTTAGGTGGCGTGCTTTCATCAGGTGACGGAGGATTTTCTGCCTTGGATTCCACTGATACTTTTTCGCTAGGAGCTTCGTCTGCCGGGTTGGCTGGTACATCTTTCGGCTGGCCGTCTGTCTGTTGTATTTCAGGCTGCCCTTGATTAACCGGTTTCATTTGTTGGACGGTATCCTGAGCTTCAATCGACTTCGCTTGATCATCTGTCACCAATTTTTCGGCTGTTTCTTCTTCGCTATCGTAAATCGGAGTAGTTGGATGGTAAACATAGCGAACCAATTCTGTAAAACGGCGTGTGCCGTCTTCTTTTTGGAAAATAGTAAGAGTGTTTAAAATGCTCAATAGCTCGGTGGTCTCTTGAACAGAATAGCAGGGATCGACATTTTTTAAGGTCCAGCGGTGTTTTTTGCCGGCTTCATCGCGATAGGTGGTTACGATGTTCATTAATTCGGCTGCTTCACGTTTGCCGCTGTGGAGCATTGGCTGAAGGTTTTCGCTGTGCAAACGAGTTTCCTCGGTGATTTTCAAATATTCTTCCTCGTTGTTAAACAGGCGAGCTTTCACTTTTTCCCACTCGTCGTCAGAAAAATACGAACGGAAATAAACGCATAGATGACGAACGGAGGTCAAAGCAGCGGGATCGTGCTCTAATAAGATGGAACAAATCGATTCTTTGGCTAGACATGAGAAATTTTCAGTGCTGAAGGCGTTGCGTACCAGCACAAACACGGCACATTGCAGCACGTAGGCAGCGTTAAGGTAAAGCTCATAGTGGGATTGGAGTCTTTTTTCGAGGTTCTTGCAGGTGAGGTCGCTCAATTGTTTTAATTGTAGGATTACTTTAGTCATATATTTGCTCCTTTTATGTAATTATTATTCATGCTATAAATATATCGTAAGCGCTTGCTCTGGTCAATAGTCATTTTCAGGTTGAAAAAAGACTCTCTAAATAGCAATTATTTGAAATGTGAAATGCAAGCTGGTTTCTTTAATAATTAATATAAAAATTCAGCAGATTAAAGATTTAGAGGTTTTAATCTAAAGAAACAGTATTTAATAATGAGCAAAAATTTTTTTAGAGAAATAGCTGTTTTAAGAGAGTATAGCCGGAGCGTTTAGCAACTGGTTACAGTTAAGTGTCATTAAACGTTACATGATAAAAGCGTTGCGTCTAAAAAAACGAAATATATGTTAGATAATCTGACATAAAGTATTGACGGATAACTTTTTTGGTGGTAATTTGTTAGATAAGGTTACACGAAAAAAGAAAGGGTTGGTAGGATGTATTCATCAGTAGACGTAATTTGGACGTTGTTAGGAGCTTTTCTGGTATTTTTCATGCAGGCAGGTTTTACTTTAGTAGAAGCGGGATTCACTAGAGCAAAAAACGCCGGCAACATTATTATGAAGAACTTGATTGATTTTTGTTTCGGAACAGTGTTGTATTGGATTATTGGTTTTGGCATTATGTTCGGTGGAAGCAGTGCCCTTTTCGGCGGATTTAACTTTTTCGCCTCTGGGACATTAACGTTTGATCTTCCAACTCCGACATTCTTACTGTTCCAAACAGTGTTCTGTGCGACAGCAGCAACTATCGTTTCGGGAGCGATGGCTGAGCGGACGAACTTCGTTGCTTACTGTATCTTCAGTGCAGTAATTAGTGGACTTATTTATCCGATTTCTGGGCATTGGATTTGGGGCGGCGGTTTCTTAGCTGAGATGGGCTTCCACGATTTTGCCGGATCAACTGCAGTTCATATGGTTGGTGGCGTAGCAGCATTCGTCGGGGCAGCAATCTTAGGCCCACGTATCGGGAAATACACGAAGGATAAAAAATCACAGGCGATTCCTGGTCACAACTTAACCTTTGCAGCTTTAGGGGTATTCATCCTTTGGTTCAGCTGGTTTGGTTTTAATGGTGGTTCAACTACTTCAATGACTGGTGATGACACCATGGTATTGGCATCAAATGTATTAGTGAACACGAATATTGCAGCAGCGACTGGTACGCTGGCAGCGATGATTGTTTCTTGGATTAAGTACAAAAAACCAGATGTATCTTTAACCTTAAATGGTACATTAGCTGGTTTAGTCGGGATTACTGCTGGTTGTGATGTAGTAAGTGCACCAGGTGCGTTGGCAATTGGTACGATCGCTGGGATCGTGATGGTCTTTGCAGTTGAATTTATCGATAATAAATTACGAGTGGACGATCCTGTTGGTGCTGTAGCCGTTCATGGGGTTTGTGGCGCTTTAGGAACACTTTTAACTGGCGTATTCGCTGTTGAAGGCGGTCTGTTGTACGGTGGCGGCTTGAGTTATTTGGGAACGCAGTTTATCGGCGTATTTATCACGATGGCTTGGGTTGGCGCGACAACTACTGTATTGTTCACCGTATTAAAACACACCGTTGGCTTGCGGGTTTCAGAAGAAGTTGAAATTGCTGGTTTGGATATTGTTGAACATGGTTTGCCGACAGCTTACAGCGGATTTGTAGTAGCGCCGGATATGACGGATGGCAGTGGTCAAACGGTAACTCAAAATGCTTTTGCTGGCAATGGTTCAATCTTGAATCCAACACCGGAATTAGCTACTAATGTGGCGAACATCCAGTTGAAAGACACTGTGGAAGAAACGGGTTCAGCAACTACGGCAACCAAAGACTGGTTACGCCCAGCTGCTACCAAAGAGAAAACCGATATTACCACGATTTCGGTGGTTATTAACGAAAATAAATTGGATAAATTGAAAAAAGGCTTGGAAGATATCGGGATTGAAGGCCTGACGGTTACCCAAGTACTGGGACATGGTATTCAAAAGGGCAATACCGAGTACTACCGTGGTTCACCAGTTCCAACCAAGCTTTTGCCGAAAGTGAAGGTTGACGTAGTAGTCAGCAGCATCCCTGTTCACCAAGTCGTGGAAAAAATGAAACGCATCCTCCACACTGGCAACCCAGGGGACGGCAAAATCTTTGTTTCAACCATGGAAAACGTGATTCGTATTAGTAACAGCGACGAAGGATCTGAAGCGCTGCAAGGATACGACACGAAAATCTGATGTTAGCTGGTCACACACCTGCTTGACATATTCTCATTCTTTAGCGGCTTGCCTACACCAGCAAGCACGCCAAAAAAGCCAAACGACTGATAAAAAGGTCGTTTGGCTTTTTTGCAGTTTATTAATTCGCAGCGCCGGCCTCCACAATCCAAGTAATCGTGGATTGATAGGTTTCACCAGCCTGTCCTTGGCCTTGCGGTACCCGCAGTTGCACCTGATCTTGCTTCCAAACATAGGTAGATTCATTTTTTGAATTCGCACCATCACCAACTAAAAGAGTAGTGGGGCTAGTGGTTAAAGGAACTGCTCCTTGCGAAACCAAACCTGCCGGATCAACTGTTCCGCCGCTGTTGCGGTTGTAGATTTCACCTTGCGGGAGAATTAAATTGGCTCCCAATAATTGATCGTTGCTAGATTCAAAAGGCGTCGCAGAAGCTTTCAGCTCCCAGCCCGATTCAGCAGTGCGATTGTCGGATATTTGCACCCATTGATCGTTTGTTCCTTGCGCCGAATAGGTCCGGTCCGTCCATTGGATGACGCCCGCGCCAAAATCAAAGAGGGTAGGAACGTAATCTAAACGTAAATCACCGTTTTCGCCAGTTCCTTGATTTTCCGGATCTTCTACAAATTCATCAGACGAAGGATCACGAGGATTCACGATATTGGAAAGCACCGATAGATTCACGGTGGTTTCTATAGTTTGAGCCAATTGATTTTGCGCAGTCGCAGGAACTACTAGCTGGATTGGATAGGGACCTCCAACATCCGTCGGGATCGAAGCCAAATTGCTAATCGTAATTTCGGCAGTTAAATCAACGATTTCTCCGTTGATAATGGTTTGAGCTGTGGCATTCAATTGACCCAGCAGATAAGCCTCGTATTCAGCCGATCCTACTTCAAATTCGGCAACATCACTGTAACGTCGGGTCAGATTATTTGCTCGGATCGTGTTGATGGTGTCGGCTCGATGAACCACCAAAGTCACATCAATTGGTTCCGAGTCATTGCCGCGAGTATCATCGATAATAACTTGATCTTGATAAGCTTGCGTTTCCTCATCTGTGTTTATCGCGGCAGGAGTACCAGCTGCGATGGTGCCGTTAACCAAGCGACAATTGAAGGCTGCTTTATCAGTTTGAGTCGGATTTGTATCGGCAACACTTGCGATAAAAGTCTCGGCATTGGGAATCGTCGTATTTTCGGCTACGTGAACGGTTCGACCGGTTCCGGTGGGATTGGTGACGTCCACAACAGCCGTTTCCGCATATTTGGCAGGATCACGAACGTAAGTAGTTCGGATAGTATCACCATAGTAAAAGGGTCTTGGTAAAGCGCCTTGCCACTGATAGGTTCCATCATCTTGAATAACGACGCGTTTTTGTTCAGCCGTTAAGGACGGATCATCAAAAGGTCCGCCGGATAACTCTACGGGTTCTCCTGGCGGTTGAGCCGTCCCGCTAACGGTATATGTTGTCTGTGTTTCATTAGTTATCGGGTCAATCGACTCAACTTCTTGAACTAGCGGCCGAATCAGCAAACGCTGAGCAGACGAGGTGAAATCCGTACTAAACCTGCCAACCACTCCGTTATCGGTAAATGTTGCAGCAACTTGAGTTTGTCTGCTAGTAATCACCGTTCCAGCATAGGTCAAAACAGTCTGATCCAGTGGTCGGAAAAGTTCGCTAGGCGTGTCGCCGAATTGCCCACTTGTCCAATTTCCAATTTGATGGACATAATTACCAGTTTGCGGAACGCGAATGTTCCCGAACAGGTAAATCAGTGGATTTGCGGCTGGTTGCAAGAAGCCGACATCAAAGGTTGCTTGATCAGCTAATTGGATGGAAGAAGGCGCCGTCGGCATGAAAATCAGCCCGGTAGTGGTGGTGCTGGCACTCCTCAATCTAAAATCAGCCCCCGTCCCAATCTGGATACTGCCTAAGCCAGCGAAATAAATGGCATCGCCAGTGACTGTTCCGAATTCATTGGAGCCGACAGCATCAGGCAGCTGCCCCACAGTTAAGTTAAAATCGGCGTTGTTGCCTAAAACAATCGATCCGCCGCCGGAAAAAAACATCGGAGACAAGAACAAGCCGCCGCCGGCCGTATTTTCAGCAATATAGCCGTTAAAGCTGGCGTTGTCGCCTAATTCAAAGAGACCATTTACCGGCATAAACTCAATAACTCCGGCATTCCGTCGGCGAGCAGCACCATTTTCGATGGTGACTGTGGCATTATCGCCGAAATAAATACTATTGGTCCGTCCCTGCAAAGAGGCAGGACGGTAATTAGCTGGCCACGGCTGGGCTGAAATCCCCACAACAATGGAGATGTTCGACGGCGAATAGTCTTGAGCGCCGCCCCAACCGTTAGGATCAAGAGGTTGCTCCAAGTTGCTTAAGGTAAGTTCGGTTTGCGTCCCGTCTTCGATATAGAAATTTCCACCGGTGGCAACACTAAAGTTGCTGCCGTAGCGGCCATTGTCCATTCGAACGGAAGAGCCAGTTTTTATATAAACCTCGCCCATCTCCACATTGGAGCTGCCACGGGAGCCGGCATAACGCTGGTCAATCTGGACGATTTGCTGATCGATCGGTGAAACATAGCTTTCGGTGTGGCTGCTGGTCATAGAAGTATTGCCGGAAATAATGATCTTGCCTCGGGAGCCTTCAAAGGCCTGAGCCCCATATTGAACATAATTATGAACGGTAACGATCGGATAGCCGCTGACATTAAAAGTATCAGCAAATCCCCAGTCGTTGGCGTTATAAATATTCAGATTTTGGAAAACGATATCCCAATCAGCACCGGTGAAGCGCATGGTTAAATCGCGAAGATCAATCGTATGGTCGTTGCCCTCGACTACCAGCTTCTTATCCGTACGGGTAGCTATAGCGTTTTGAGTGGTTTGGGCATCGTTAACGATAACTGTCGTCGCAGCCGACATCTGGAAATCCTGTGTGATATTAATATATGTAATTTCTTGGGCGTTGTTGTTGGCTGTTGTCAACGCAGCGTTCCATTCGTCGCGGGAACCCACTTCAAAATAGCTGACATTTGCGTACTGATCTTGCGTGACCGGGGCAACTGGCAAGGTCCGTTGTGTCGGAATGCCTAATTCCAGGTCGCCTTCAGCTAATGGTGCCACTTCTTGTGCAAGAGCATCGCTTGCGCTTGGGGCCGCGTCTCTTGAACTTTTTGACTCTTCAGCTTCAGTACTGCTTTTGGTTAATCCAACACTTGCTTGTCCTACCGTTGAACCATCAACAAACAGCTTGCCAGATATTTCAGAAGAAACGGCAAGCTCATCAGGATTCACCGTCAAAACTATTGCCGATTCATTTGCTGTTTGGGATAAATCTAGCGTTAACGTTTGTCTCTTCTGTTGAATCGCTGCGGCTAGTCGGGAATTTTTCTCTGATGCATAAGCAATGCCTTTTGGTAGCTCAAGCTGTAATTCTTCCTTCGCCTTAGTTGGTTCCGGCAAAGAATTTTCAGTAGAAAGTGCTAGTGATTGATAGGTGAAGCTCAAGGTTACTTGGGTGTCGGACTCCTGGATTTCAGCCGAAGCTTCGCCATTAAGCAAAAGCTTCAAGTTGTCTTCCGGGATTTTCTGTTCGCTGGCAAAGGAATAAAAGGCAGCCGGAGAAAACAAGAGGCCAAAAATCAAAAGGGCACTGAAAAAAAGCTTAGCGACTTTCTTCTTCATTGTTTTTCTCCTTCCTTCTTTTGAAAATTATAAACAGGATAAAGCCGCTTAGCAGCAGGCCCAGTAGTGTAATGCTTCGTGACAGCTGGGTTCCAGTTTGCGGATAGTGTTTGCCGGAATCGAAAGCGCCGCTGCCGGCTGGAGTTTCAGCAGATTCAGTCGGTTCTTGTCCAGGCTCGTCGGCCCATTCTGAGAAGCGGATAGAGACCTCGGAGTCAGCGTTGGAGGCAACAGCAGAAAGAGGAAGAGCAACGAAGCAGCCTAGCACTAGTAAACAGCTAATGATGATTGACTTAGACTTCATTGCTTTCCCTCCTTGAACTCAGCTATTGATTGTTTTGGCGTTTTTTACGGAAGAGAACAATCAGCAAAATTAACAACAGCAACAGGATGATGCCGATTAAGACGTAGACTAAATAATTAGGCTCCGGCTCGGGATCGTTGACTGCCGCTTGGTTGATTTCATCAGCTTGTTCTCGGGTAATAGTGAAATCTTCAGTCCATTCCCAAGATTGTTCCTCCCACTTAGGATCGGTGGTGGTGGCCTTTAAATGCAAGGTATAATCGCCTGGCTCCAATTGACGTTCCCCATAGAAAAAGGGAACATTGTAGTTGGAGTTAGGAGCCATAACCCGGTTTTCCAGTGATTGATTCAGTAAAACGCGGTCGTTGCCTTGGCGAGTAATTTCACCGGTAAAGGCTAACTCGCTCAATATGGCCGCGTGATCATTTTGCACCTGGGCATTGATTACCTTTTGATAATTGTTTAATCCCGGCTCCACCGTCAGTAGATTCATATTAGGTGAGTCGACCTCTGATTGAATCGTCAGCTTCACTGCCATCGCATAGGCAAAGCGATTATCGATATGAACCCCGCCCTGATCTTGATCGGGTGCTTCGGTGTCAGTTCCTTGTTTTTCGAAATACCATGAGCCTAAAATCACGCCATTGTGTGCTTCTTGCGGGATGTTGATCCCCATCGAAACAACTTTTTTCTCTCCAGGAGCAAGTGTCACAGTATCGCCTTCCATCAAGGAAGATATCGCTGAAAAAGGCAGCTCTAAACTTTCATCCTGGCGATCTTCTGGCAAGGGCGCCGAGTAATTAATCTCCCCATTATCATTGGTGAAGGTGGTGTAGTTCCCCATCTGGATCGTATTCTCATCGGCGCTGTAATTGGTCAATTCAGCTTGAATCGTCACTTCATCGCCCGGCTGAACCAGCAAGTCGTAAAAGGCACTGTTGGGATCGACTTGGGGCGAGGTGGGCGCAATTTTAGTTGCACTAAACTCAGCCGCTTCGCCAGGATCGCTGCTGTCTTGGGCAGAAGCGATCGCTGGCGTCAAAGCCAGTAAGATGAAGGTCAGGACGGTAAAAATTTTTTTCAACTGTTTCACTTTATTCGTATCCTTTCTAACAAAATCGTTGTTTCAGACAGAAGCTCTTAAGCACCTGCACCGGCAGTGACAGTCCAAGTGATGGTGGAAGCAAAGGTTCCGCTAGAGGCTTCACCTTCACCGACAATCAGTTGCGCACGAGGGTTATTTTCCGCTAAGGCACTCGTCGTATTGGCTTTACCGACTTGGTTGCTGTTTTGAGTAGTTGCTAAAACCGTCAAAGCATTCGTGGTTCCAACCGGAATATCACCACCAGTAGAGACGATCGATCCGTTGGTGATCGCTGTTTGCGGACCGGCGGTATTACCTTGAGCGGCTGTAGCATTACTATTACGGATAACGCCTGTAGGAATTGCTAAGCGAGCGTTCAATGTATTATCGGCATTTTGAAATTCAGATCGAGAAGCTGTTACCGCCCAGCCATCAACCGCAGCATTTCGGTTATCCCGAACTTCGATATAGGTATTGTTGGCCTCGATATCGTTATAGGTTGCACCCTCTTGATCGACGGTTTGTTCGCCGAAATCAAAGAAAGGAACTACTTTTAAGATTAAAGGACCCGCCTCGCCGGAAGGAATGACATTACCGTTGGGATTTTCTTGACTCGGATTGTCGGGATCACTAGGATTTCCGGCACCGGTACCTTGGTCAAAAATAATGGTGGCATTAGAAGTCGCGGCTATTGTGGATGCGGCGCCTCCTAATAATGTTGCAGCAATGAGTAAACCTGTAGCTAGTAATTTCGTTTTTTTCATGATCGTTGTTCTCCTTATTGTTAGTTTGATGGACCGCCATCTGTTAAAATCCAATAAATTTTGGTTGAATAGTTTCCTGGTTGGACCGTATCTCGTGGGATGCTTAGGGTTACATCGTGAGCTTGCCAAAAATTGGTGGACGTTGCTTTACCAACATTATCAAGATTTGGGGCGCTGAAAATTGTCACTTCCTGATCGGTCACCGGAACGCCTGCAGTTAGTAAACTGTCCGCATTCGCCGCCGAACCAGCCGGATTGTTTTGATTCCTAGGTTGGCCCTGCGGCAGGTAAAGTGTCGCCCCAGTTAATTCATGATCGGTTTGACTATCTCGTAAATAATCTGCTTGACGAACCTTTAATGACCAACCATTCACCGCCGCGTCGCGCTGATCTGTGACCTGCAAATACTGGAGATGATTGTCGATTCCGCTTGCTTGATACGTATGAGCCGCATGGTACATTTTTTGAGTCCCAAAGTAAAAGCCTTTAGGGACAACATCCAATGAGAGAGGGCCTTTTTCGTTGGTTGGACGGTGATTGGAATCACCTGGTCGCGGTCTGGCAGGATCTAACGGATCTTTTGGCTCAGTCACGCGATTGTTTTCACCTAGTATGATTTTCCCTTCGGAGCTTACTTGCGCAAAGGCAGCGTTTTTCGCTTGGAAAACCATCAGGAATCCTAAGCAGCCAATACAGAGTACGACCGCTGACAACCTTCCTTTCAAGCTTCCACCTCCTTTGGATCATTTCCGCGGGATCATTTTAAAATGTTCAGTCTCGCGTTTTTATTAAGCGTTAAAAGTAACAGATTGGTGATAATTTTTCCTGTTTTAGAATAGAATATGTATCAAGATAAAACGACTCTATTCACTGTAAACCCTATCATGAATACGTTATTTCTGCATTTTTTATGCTTTAATTGATAAGTTTTGCAAAAAATGAAACCAATCGCAATTTTGATAACGTATTCAGTGTTGATGGAGTTTCTAGAAAATGAAAAAATCAAAATCAACTACGCAGAATGAAATAAGTGTCCTCAGGAATTTTAAATCAGTGTTTTCTTTAAAGTGAATGGTATTGGACAGAAGCGCGTCAATTTTATGGGAAATTTGACAGGATAAAGCGGGCTTGGTATAGTGTTCATGAGAATAAATTAAAGACCTAGAACAAAGGGGACCTTTTAGTGAGTGCAACAGGTATCTAAATCAGTAAGTTGAATAGCCAGTAAACGCGTAGGTTTATTTGGTGTGCTTATATGAGTGATACCTGTCGATAGATAGAATGAGTGTATTCTAAGACGATAGTATGACTATCGTCTTTTTTGCGAGTTCCGAAACAAGGAGCTAGCTTTTATTTTTCTAGGTGGATAATTTATTTAGGGACAGGTATCTCTTTTTCAGAAAGGGAAGAGAGCAATGAATAACGAAACAATCAACCATTTACAATTTGATCGAATCATTGAAGAAATCCAAACTCGGGCAATCGGCGATTATAGCAAAAAACGCATCGCAGCGATTCAGCCGCAAAGCAACTTAGCCACTGTGCGGGCTTGGCAAAAAGAAACGCAAGAAGCTCGGCTGATTATTGACAGCAGTCAGCACGTTCCTTTTATGGGCTTGAGTCAAATCGACCATTTGATCAGTCAGGTGAAAAAAGGCATGCTGCTGGCGCCGCCAGAACTAGTAGAGGCCGCTGATTTTCTCCGCAGCAGCCGGATGATTACCAAGTTTTTTGAAAAAAATCAATACCAGACACCATTGCTGTACAATTACGCCAAAGCATTGCCGCAGCTGTTGGAGGTAGAAGAAGAAATCTATCAAAAGATTCACAATCACAAAGTCAGTGATGATGCGTCTAGAAATTTGCGGCGGGTTCGCAAGCAAATCAACGAAACCGAAAGCGAAATTCAAGACAAGCTGCTGAAATTCTTGCGGCACCCTAATAACAAAACGATGCTGCAGGAATCTTTGATCATTAAAAAAGGCGAGCATTATACCGTGCCGATTAAAGCCAGCTACAAAAACAAAATCGCCGGCACAATTGTGGAGCAGTCCGGCAACGGGCAAACCGCCTTTATCGAACCGAATACCATTTCGAAGTTAAACGAACGCCATGCTATGCTGAAGGCGGAAGAAATAGCGGAAGAATATCAAGTATTGGCAGAATTAACTGGTTTGTTAGCGGAAAACGAAACGGTGATTGACTTTGCTTTAGAGACGATTACCGCTTTTGATATCATTTTCGCCCGGGGCAAATACAGTCGTGACTTGAACGGTATCACGCCAGACGTCAACAAATCCGAAGTGATTCAGATCAAAAAAGGCCGCCATCCCTTCTTATCTAAAGATGCAGTGCCGCTGGATTTCAATCTTGGCGAGGAATATCGCGGCTTAGTTATCACCGGCGCCAATGCCGGAGGAAAGACGGTTGTGTTGAAGACGGTCGGTCTGTTGACTCTGATGACGATGGTGGGGTTGCAAATACCCGCCCAAGCTGGAACGAAAATTGCCGTATTGGACAACTTGTTTGTCGATATTGGCGATCAGCAAAATATGGAAAATGCTTTGAGTACTTTTTCTGGTCACATGCATAACATTGCCCAGATTTTAAATAAGGTCAAACGCAACACGCTGATTTTGTTAGACGAAATCGGCAGCGGAACCGAACCTAACGAAGGGGCGGCTTTGGCGGTAGCCATCATGGAAAGTATGTACGAAAAAGGCGGCCTAGTGGTAGCCACCACTCATTATGGCGAAATCAAACGCTTCGCCGAGATTCACGAGGACTTTGTACCAGCCGCGATGGCTTTTGATCGCGAGACCTTAACGCCAAAATACAAGCTGCAGGTGGGGGAAATCGGCGACAGCCAGGCTTTGTGGATTGCTAAAAAGATGCACATGTCCAAGGAACTGATCCAGCAAGCCCAGAAGTATATTGATCAAAAGGATTATCGCACAAGTAAACAAACCTTCGCCAAAACCGAAGAACCAAGCTTGTTCAGAAAAGAAAAAGAGATCACCCTGTTCCAAAAAGGCGATCGGGTGCAATTAACCGAAACCGAAGCGCCTGGTCTGGTTTATCACGACGAAGGGGAGTCTCAAATCGAGGTACTAATCAATGACGAAATCAGCGAAGTCCCTCGTCAACGAGTGAAGCTGCTAATGTCGGCTCAGGAACTTTATCCCGCCGACTATGATTTAGACAGTCTGTTTATTGATTACCACACCCGCAAGAAAAACCGTGACTTAGACCGCGGCTCCAAACAAGCGCAAAAACAGCTGGACAAAGAAATGCGTGAAAGACGAACTAATAAATAGAAGCAACACGCGACCACTTTTCAATAACCAAACAGTGAATGTACTTTTGTTTCTAGAAAGTACATTCACTGTTTTTCTATCAAATCCTCAAATTTTTTTCTCCTCACTTTTTCTTAAAAATTACGGCCTATATTTAATCCAGCCGCATCAAATACAAGAAAAAGCACCCGAGTTTTTTTCTGCTCCTATCAGAAGCAAGAGCCAGCCGCCTAATTTTACTAATAATTCTTTGATAAATCCCTATTTTTCGCGATTTACCAAGGTTTGTGAAAGCAATTTGATTGTTTTATAATTCAAGTGATAGATAAATTTAGGTCCATTGTGGAGTGAAAATAGAGAGTTTTGGCTAGGGGAGTGAATGATGGGGAAAGCGTTGGAACAATTAGCCGAAGAATTACAGGTCGGCAAAGGGGAAATCAAAAAGATTCTGTATCAGCTGGAAGGGGAGCGGGTGCCGCCAAAAAACCAAGGTACGTTTACGCTAAGCGCGGAACAAGAAAAGGTCGTTCGTTTGATGGTGACCAACCGCCGTCTGCGAAAGCAGCCGCGAATTCTCAGCGGTGAAACCATCGTGGAGGAAACGGAGGCTAGTGAAGATCCGCCAACCGTCGGCGAATTTATTTTAGAACAGCTGGACAAAAAGGATCAGGTCATTGCCAAAATGCAAAAGCTTTTAGATCAGCAGCAGCAATTAAGTCTGGAAGACAAACGGATGATGCGCATGATCAGCAACCAATCCGGTGATATGCCAATGGAAATTCCATTTTTGGATGAGCGAGTGGTTGAGGCCTTGGTCATCGAAAATAAACAACTGAAACAGGAGAATCAGCAGCTGAAGCAGCGGGAAAAAACGCTGGTGGAGGAAAAACAGCGAGTCACTGACAATTTGAATTACTGGATGAACTACTACAGCGAGCTGCAAAAGAAATACGAGGAGCTCACCGAAGAACAACCCGGCTTCTTGAAAAAACGTTGGGGCTTTAAATAAACCAAAAGGACAGGGTCTACATTACAAAATGTAAACTCTGTCCTACTTTTATTTTTCCGCAAAGGTTAACACGTAGCCGGTGTTATCTAAAATCGCAAATTCCTTTGTTCCGTAAAAGGTGGTATGAAGATCGGCTACTAAGGTCACCTCGTTTTTCAACGCGTCATACAATTCATCAAAATCAGAGACATTAATGAACAAACTGACAGAAGGCTTGGTGACGGGCGCCTCCAGCATTGGATATTCTTCGATAAAATTGCGGCGTTCCTGGAACATTAAGTTCAAGCCGTCCTTGACCACAATCGCAAATTGCAAATAGCCGTCTGCGTGGGGCATCGAAGCCACCAAGCTGAATCCCAATTTCTCCGTGTAAAAGGCCAACGTTTCTTCAATACTTTCCACCATTAAATTGGCGGTGAGCTGTTGATACATAAGAATTCCTCCTTTTTCTTAAGTGTACGAAAAAGGGGAGGCCTGGTATAGGAAAAAACCGACACTAGCGATAGTGCTGGATCAGCTCTTTCGGGGTGATGCCCAGATTCTTTTTAAAGTCCTGAATAAAATGCGACTGGTCATAATAATAGCCGATTGCCGATGGCTCTACTGACTGCAGCAACTCCTGCAAGCCTCTTTGAAATCGTAAAATCGACTGCACCTTCTTAGGCGACAAGGCGTACTTCTCCTGAAATATTCGTTGGCAGCTGCGTTCTTTCAGCTCCAAGGCTTCATACAATTCTGCCGCCGTTTCCGGCAATTCCTCGGTTAAAGCATCAAAAAGCTGAGTATAACGATCCGCCTCTTTTTCAACTAAAAACTGAGTCCAGTAATCAATCAAATACTTCTTCGCTTCCTCAAAAGGCAGTTGGAAAAAATACTCGCAATCAAATGTCGCATCCAACGTCTCAAAAGACAAAAACTGATCCATCCCTTGATCCGCCGGCAGCTGAAACAACTGCTGGAAGGCCCCCGGCTTAAAGCGCAATCCCATGAAGCGTTCATTCGAAGGCACGGTAAAGTGAAAATCCGTCTCCCGCATACCGGAAAACCCAATCTGCTGCTGATCGAAAGCAACAACTAAATCAATGCAGCCATCAGCGATGATAATATTTTCAATCGAATGCTTTTCATCCGTCAAAGGTGTCATCTGCCAACAACAGATCACAAACTCCTGCAAGCCGGCAAACTGTTCCTCTTGGTAAAGAACCAAACGCTGAAATTCCTG
>LIDZ01008360.1_pt2 | contig 17702 bp, 18 predicted proteins | sample 644651 | NCBI WGS metagenome assembly LIDZ01 (sample SAMN03856242, study PRJNA289617) | food metagenome | isolation source: wine grapes on drying loft during traditional withering process | host: Vitis vinifera cv. Corvina | place: Italy: Gargagnago di S. Ambrogio di Valpolicella | collected 2014-01 | reverse complement strand
GGTTTCCTTTTGCTCCAGCTGCAGCCTCTCCTGCACACTGTCTAAACATTCCCGGACCCGTCGCTGGATATTCACGATATCCCCTTTAATGATATAATCCATCGCTTCCAAGCGATATTTGAAGGTTTCCGCCAACAGCTCACTATGATCGGTAATGAAAATGATAAAGCCTCGAGGATCAATCTTGCGAATTTCTTTGCCTAAATCAAAGCCATTCATAGACTCGTCCTTTAAATCCACATCCAAGAAGTAGATACTGCGAGCTTTCTCCACTTGTATCGCCTCGATGACTTCCTGCGGCTTAGCAGTTGCCAAGGCCACCTGCATATCATAGGCCTGAATCATCAAATAGTTTTCAATCGTCTTGCGAATTTCCTGCTGGAAGACTAGATTGTCTTCGCAAATATAAATGGCTACCATCGCTTCACCTAATTTCTAATCGTTAAAATTTGGACAAACTCGTTATCTTTGGCAATCGTCTGCTTGGAAACATGTTGATACTTATCCAAAATCCGCTGATAACTAAACAAGCCTAATCCGCGATTTTCCCCTTTGGTTGAAAAGCCTTCCTGCCAAATCTGGTGGATCTTCGGTTTTTCACGGGTTGGATTTTTGACAATCACCGTCAAATCCTCGGCTTCATTACTCAAGATCACATCCAGCTTAGCCGCATCGGCTTGAAGCTGTTGAACTTCCTCAATAGCATTATCCAACAAAATCCCTAAACAACGGACAAAATCGTTCAAATCCATATTGATCTCCTTGATAGGGCCGCTCACTTCCAAATTACACTGAATTCCCTGCTGATCCATCGCAGCCAGCTTGGTCAGTACCATGCTTTTCACCGCCGACACCTTGATATTGCTTAAATGGGTGGTTTCCTTAATCTTGTTGGCCACATTTTCGTCCAGCTGCCCCAGTGTTTGGCTCAAATAAGCCTTGATCTCTTCGGTTTTGCCTTCTTCTGATTGCAAGTACAAGCCCGACAAGATATTTTTGTAGTCATGCTGCAAAGTCCGCATATCTCGCTGGATTGTTTCCAAGCTTTTCACGTAATTTTCCTGCTGCAAAAGCGTCGCCTCCTGTTCGGCAATCCGCAGCTGGGCATTTTTGTAAAAAGCACAAAAAATCATCAAGAAACAAACTAGTGTAAAGATAAAGACGTTGTGGGCAAAAGGATATTCTTCGGTGAACTCTGGTGCTAGAAACTCGATGAAGGTATCTAAGTAAACCAGAGCAAGAAAACCAATTGTTGACAAGATCGCGCGTTTTCGCGTTTCAAACAAGGAATCAATAAACGGAGCTATGTTAACTGAACGAAGCAGCTTGATAAATATCAAATAAAATATCGGCATAACAATATCCCAATTTAATATCGCCGGCCATGGATAAGTTAAGTCGAAATGCGCAATTCCTCGGCCAACAAACAAATCACTAAATCCGCTAAAAACCCCAATTAACAATTCAACTACAAAATAGCCTGAAATTCCCCGTAAGGATATTCCGCGATTCAAATACAAATAGAAAAGCAATTCACCGATAATCATAATTGGCATAGTAATAGTGTTAGACCGGTCCGTCATCCAGCCGTCCACTCCGATTTCCGTAAAGAAAGAGACCGGAAATATAATTAACAGAAGATACAACAGCAAACAAAGCATTGTTTGTTTCCGAGTAAGCTTCCTACCAATAAAAAAAGTGAACATTTCGATAGTAAACCATTTAACAAAGAAATAAGTGAGGCTATTCAAAAGAAAAAATTCCATCACACGACTAAAAGACATAAACATGGTATTGAATCTCCGTTCCCTTTTTAAGATAATTCTATGCTAAATTTAATCTTATTACAATCTTAATTTTCTATTAAATGTCCTTTTTTGTAGTTTCATCGATTTTTTGATGGTGACCCCGAATTTCCGTTTGCATCACAACTAATTCCTTCATCGTTTCAGCAAAATCTTGCTGCAGCTTTTCCTGCCGCAGCCTTAGTTTTTCTTCCTCCATGGTCAGTTCTTTTTGTAGATTCCTTTGCAAGCGAAGATAATACATCACACCACTTACTACCAGAATAAAAAAAGGAACAACTAGAAAAAGATACCGAGACATAAACTCAGGATTAAGCAGATACGTCATTCCGAGACAGAAGAGGAAGCAGCCGATTGCTTTGACTAATGTGAATAGTTGTTGGACTATTTTAGAAATAATTTCCCCCTCCTTTTTTTCTTCATTTTACCTAACCACCAAAAGAGAAAAGCCTTTTTTCCCAAACGGTCCATTCCATTGCTTGTTTGGTAAAAAAGATTGACGATTGGGTTGATGAAACGCTAAACTAGGAAGAAACCTTGTCAAATCAAGATGTCAAAAGTCTTTGACATGCGAAAATCTACTATTATAAAGACATTTGATCGCGGAAATCCCCACGATCTTTTAAGCTAAGGATACAAAGGAGCGAACAAAATGAACCTCAGCAAACAAATAAAAAAATTTCGGGATCGCGACGGCCTGTCCCAAGAAATGCTGGCAGAAAAACTCTATGTCTCTCGCCAGACAATTTCCAATTGGGAGAATGAACACAGTTATCCTGACATTCACAACCTACTATTAATGAGTGTTCTATTCAACGTGACTTTGGATGAATTAGTCAAAGGAGACGTGGAGATCATGAGAAATGAATTAAGTAAGAAGGAATGGAACAAGCGCAGCGTCCAGATGGTCGTAGGTTTGTTAGGAACGACATTGTTAATTGGCCCATCGACGCGTTTTTTTGGTAATATCGGCTTGCTTATCCCTGCAGTGTGCTGGTTATTTGCTATGCACGGGGCTTTTAAAATAGAAAAAATGAAGAAAGACCGCCAGTTGAAAACCTACTCGCAAATCATCGCCTTTTATGACGGCAAAACCATTGAGGAAGAAGAAGTCCGGAAAAATGCCATGAGAGATTTCTGGATTAAGGTAGCCTTGGTAGTTGGATTTGGTGTTGTAGGTGGCTTTTTAGCCGCACTTAGTCTTCATTTTAGTTAAAAAAATGATCCTCTGCCGTTATCAAACGACTGAGGATCATTTCACTTAAAACATGATCGGCAATACCGTAAAGACGAAAAAGACTATAGCAACTGTACTGATTAGAATCAACGCGACAATTTTGCGTTTCAACTGATCCATCTCAGCTTGCTCCTTGGGCTTCAACTGCACGTCATACTTTCTGCGTTTGATCAAATAAAGCAGCATTCCCTGCCCCGATTGTCCACCTGCACTTAACAACGCCCACAATTTAGGACGCTCTAATCCCCGGGCCTTAGCATCAATCAACACTAGCGAGTAAACGTAATAACACATAAAACTGCTGGAAATTAAGATGATACCCACACATAGAAACAATACTAACGTCGTGTTACTCATAAGATCTCCTCCTATATTTTCCTGATTATTAAGTAGAAGATACTGAAGCAGTTCGCGATAATTAAGAGAAAGATTAACGCCCAAATGATTTTACTTAATGGACTGGCTAAAACTAGTATTAACATTAAGACAACATTGACTAACAATAAAAGGATAAACGTCTTGATGAAACGATTTTGTTGGGTATTTTTTTGCAGTTGATGAACCATTTTATGGTCTCCTTTCAATAATTCGTCCAAAGACAATTGGTAGATATCCGACAAACGAATGATTCGCTCGATATCTGGGTAGCTGCGACCATTCTCCCAATTGGAGATCGTCTGGCGCGTTACCCCCAATGCTTCGGCAACTTCGTCTTGCGTCATGTGCAAGATATTTCTTCTTTCTCTCAGCTTTGCTCCAACTTCCATCTGCTTATCCTCATTTTCTCTTCTTTTGTCTTTAGTTTAAATCAAAAACCGTTTGAAAAGACGTAAAAATGCTTTTACATCCCGCTATATCAGGCTTTTTTACGATGAATGGCTGCAAAAACTCCCTCAACTTTGGAACAATTAGACTAAAAAAGCATGACTAAACTTTCGTCCAATCATGCCTTGTACTATTCACTTGCGACAAAATAGCCGTACCAAACCTTATTGTCGGCATCGTCAACGTGAGAGCCGATCAGTTCTAAATTACTGCCTTTTTTGTACTCTTTATTGTCTCTCGCTTCCAAATCCTCTTTAAACAGCTGATCATAAGAATCGTAGCGAACCCGCTGAATCTCGGCACCTTCCCATTGCTGCATCAATTCTGCATAATATTGGCGCTCATTTTCACCACTGGTCTCAACCGGCACTTCTACTGAAGCAACTGGAGTTTCTGGAGCCGGAGCCGCTTTTTCTACACGACAACCGGTGAAAAGCAGCAGCATTGATAACAAACAAACCACTAGTCCTTTTTTCATGTCATTTCCTCTTCTTCGTTTTCTCTCTTTAATAGTATCATATTGTATTTTTGAATGGTATGACAATTTTTGACTTTTATCGCTTAGTAAAATAAGCAAAACTGCTTATGCGAAACTTTAAAAAGATTTTTAAAAGTCTAAACCCTTCGAATGGCGTTTCTTTAAGGTTTACACAATAAATCCAACCAGTACTTAAAGTGCTTTTAAAAGTTTTTTAAGCGATTTTGCAAGCGGTTTAAATTTAAAATAGGTAAATTTATCTCATTCTCGAGCTAAATGTGCTAAATCATTCTAATAAAAAAGGATCACCCATAAAAACGGCAGCTTTCGTTAGTAACCCATCTTTCTAGTTATACATCACATTAATCCGCTTCAAATTCGCATACTCACTTAAATCAAAATCAACAATCCCATCATAAGGAATCACGGTCTCTTCCCCATCGATATTTTTGAATTTAAACAAACTGATGTCTACCTCTTCGTCACTGCCCTCCATATAATAGCCTGCATCTTTTATCGATACATCCAAAACAACAAACAGCTTTTCTCCTTCAATGTAAACTTTCTTAATTTCCTCTCTAGAAAAAAGTACAATCTCCGAGTCTCTTTGAATATCTTCTTTAATAAAACTAATCACAGGTTCTCTTGGCCACAAAAGAATGGTAATAACCCCTAGTGAACCCATAAGCAAAAGACACAAAACTACACTTAACTGTTTAAACTTCTTCTTTTTCGTTAAATCAGTATCTACGGCTTCTCTTACTCGAAAGTCTTCATTCAATAAATAATCCAACGACACACCGAGTATTTTCGATAGATCAATGATGGTTTGAATATCCGGATAATTTCGTCCAATTTCCCAATTAGAGATGGCTGAACGAGTCACGTTTAACTGTTGTGCCAGCTCTTCTTGAGTCATACCTAATTCTTTTCTTTTTTCTTTTAATATTTTACCGAACTCCACCAAATCACCTCTTAACTCTTTTACACTATTAAACCACAAAAGAAACGATTGAGAGGGCCACCTTACGTGAATATCACTAAAAAACTTACGACACAATCTGTGACATCTAAAATTCCCGCATTTTAGACACAAAAATACCAACCACCAAGTGTTAGACTTTGGGCCTAAACTAGGAAGTTGGTTCAATTTTTTTACTGCTTCGTCACCGAATTAATCCGCTGCTGCAAGCGATCATATTCTACCTTATAAGTATCCGCCTCTTTTTGCGAGGTTGGTACCTGGAAGTAGTAATCAGTCACGCCATCAACAGGACTGTTAGAATGATAGAATCGGTTCAAATACGCTTGACGCAAATCTCCGCGAGTTGCTACATACAGATCAAAGAATCCGGCTGTATCCTTCATCGGAACTTCTTTTTCCAAAGCCGCAAATTCTGTCTGATCCGAACTTAATTCCGATTGGCGCATTTGCTGGTACAGCCGTTCATCCGAGCCACTGGCAATTACATCCGACCATTCTGTTTCAAAATCAGCCGAGCGATCTAAATAAGTATCATCAGAAGTAATCAACAGCGCCGAACTGTCGGTGCCGTCTGAAACCGTTAGGGACAACAGTTCTGAAGGATTGTACGTAAGATCAACTAGATAATCCTTACGCGTGCCGTCTGCAGAAGTAAAGGTCCATTGCTGCCGCTGATTAGTCACTACTTCTTCGTCCTGCAGTGTCTGACCGAATCCGATTAATCCAACTTGAACAAAGCCGGCTTCCTCCGAACTAATCATGGGATAAATCTTGCGATACAATTCATACACAACACCTGTATCGGCCACATCGCCAAACACGGTTAAAAAGATATGTTCTAAATCCTGCGAACTGGCCAGACTGTCTGGCTGCTCCAAGCCATCATTCAGCGCGTTAATCTTATCCGTCTGAGCATTCAGCAGCTCTTGATCGTTTACATCCTTTAAGGCCAATGCCGGCAGCTTCGGCAATTCCGCCTGCTCCTGCTCTTTCTCGTCACTGGCGAAGACGCTGAAGGGGATCGTAAACTGCGGAAAGTTCCCCGTTAAGACGACCGCAACAGATGCAACAAACAAACCAGCTAGGATGCCCCAGAAGATTAACCATTTTTTTGTGGTTCTCATAGTTCACCTCGTTTTGTTTTCCTTCCTCATTGTGGCGACATTTCCCCTTTTCGTCAACCCTTCTTAGTATAAAATTGTGGAATTTTACTTAATTTTTCTAAATTTTTGCTAGCAAAGCGTCGATTACCATGGTCATTCCTGCTGTTATCTATTAAACTAGAAGAAAATGATTTTTTGAGGGAGCCACATGTCAGAAGGAAGAAAAAATCGACGTCAAAAGCAAGAAAAGAAAAAGCTGGTTCTGCCTTTTTTATCAGCAGACAAAAAACGTCAAAAGCCAAAGAAAAATGAAACCACCCGTAAATCAACAACTAAAACCAAAAAGCCTAAAGGCCCAGGTTTATCTAAAGTAACCAAAATTTCCATCGCCGTATTAACTTTAATGGTGATCGCCGTTATTGCCGGAGGCGTGTTCTTTTTGAAACAATATGGCCAAGTGATTACCACTGCCGTAGATGCCGGACAGCAGCAGGCGAAGTCGATCCAAGAAAGCGACTTTAAGCAATTCCGGCCAACAACCATTTTAGATGTTAACGGTAATACACTTAAAGAACTGAAAACCCAAGAGCGGGATTATCTCAGCTACAAGGATATTGATCCGTTAGTCTCCGAGGCCTTGATCTCGATCGAGGACCGCCGTTTTTACGAGCATCACGGGGTTGATACCCAGGGACTGATCACGGTGGGACTAAATGCAGCGTTAGGGCGCGGGGTTCGTGGAGCCTCCACTATCACCCAGCAGCTGGTAAAAAATATTTACTTGACGCCCGAAGTTTCGATTTCCCGTAAAGTGGAAGAAATGGTGATGGCTCAAGCCTTGGAACAGAAATTCTCCAAGGAACAGATTTTAGAATACTATTTGAATAATGTCTATTTCGGGAATGGCGCATACGGCATCAACGCCGCATCGCGGGTTTATTTTGACAAATCAATCAACGATACAACCTTGTTGGAAAAAGCCGTATTAGTAGGAATTACCAATAATCCCGGGATGTATGATCCCGTCAGCAACAAAGAAAATGCCTTGAAACGGGGCAAAACCATCTTAAATGAGATGTTAAACCAAGGCTATATTACCAATGCTGATTTTGAAAAAGCGACCCACGATGATTTTACCGCCAGCATTCATTCTGAAGCCTTAGATAATGACTTAGGCGACAACGAAATAGCTTTAGCGGTAGATTCGGCTACGAAAATTTTGATGGAGCAGCAGGATTTCCGCTTCCAATATCAATTTGACAGTGCTGAAGAGGAAGAACGCTACAACCAAGAATATCTAGATGCTTACAACAAGGTTTACCAACGGATTCTATCCGGCGGTTACGATATTCAAACCAAAATCGATCCAACGATCCATCAGCAGATGCAGGACATCCTGACCCGCGTGATGGAAAGCTGGCCGAATATGGACCCTGAGAAAAATATTTACAGCAAACAAGCAGCCATGACGGTGATTGATAATGCCACTGGCAGTGTCGTGGCAAGTATTGGCGGTCGCGGGGAAGAAGGCAATACCTACAATCGCGCCTTCCTATCCTATCGTCAACCAGGGTCAGCGATCAAACCGCTAGTTTCATACGCGCCAGCTTATGGGCGTGGATTATTGGAAACCAGCACTGTTTCAGATGATCGACCAAATAATAACTATCCTAACAATATTTATATGGGCTCACGGGGAAATCTAACTTTGCGCAATGCGTTGGCGATGTCTTCCAACGTGGTGGCTTATAAATTAGCGATGGATAACCAAGCCGAATTACAGGAGCCAGTTTACCAACCATTGGCTCAAATGCAATTTACCGGTCTAGATGTAGCCGATGATAATCCGATTATCGCAGTCGGCGGGATGACCTACGGGGCAACCACCCAGGAAATGGCTAGTGGGATTGCGACTTTGGTTAACCAAGGAAACTACCGCATGCCAACCAATATTCAAAGCATCAAACGCAAAGACAACGACCAAGAGATTTTTAACTTGAATGATTCACCGCAGCGGAAAGTGTACAGTGAAGATGCAGCGTACCTGACCCTTGATACCATGAAAGCTGTCCATCAAGATGAAGACGGAACAGCCACTGATACCAACTTGGCGCATAATCAATATTGGGCAATCAAGACTGGTACCACTGATGAAGCGAAGGACTTGTGGACTGTGGGGGCAACGCATCATTACACAGTAGCTGTTTGGGCCGGCGATGATACGCCGCAGCCGCAGGACAATGCTAGCGTCGGTAAAGCAACTCGTCAGATTTTCCAAGAAGCGATGGATCTATTAAATGAAGGAAAAGAAGATGTCGATTTCCAAATGCCTGCTTCGGTAACTAACCAAGACGGTCAATTGGTGACTCGTTCCAGCCAAGCCAAGCAAGTATTGGCTACCCGTCAAAGTGCATTGGCGGCAACGACGCAAAATATTGATGGCTTAGCTAAAATTAAAGCAAACGAATTAATTGCCGAAAAACTAAACAGTCCAACGGTGTCTGAAGCATCCAGCTTTAGTACGCAGCTGTTGGCAGACCGGATTCAAACCTTGAGCCAATTTGAGCTGATTGTTACCGACAACCAGGATAACTGGAAAACCTTTGATCAGTATGCCCAGCAAGTTTGGGCTTTAGTTCAAAACGTAGAACCAGCTGGCGGCACGCTGTCTAACCAGTACACCAGCGTTTACCGCAACAAAGAAGCGCAATACGCACAAGAAAAAGCCGCCTTGACCGCCGACGTCGATCGCATCGACAACGACATCAAGACGACTGAGGATCAAAGCAAACAGCTTGATCAGCAAATCGAAGACCTCAAAAAAGAATTGAATATTCGCAGTTCTGGCAGCACAGGAAATAATTCGTCAAGAACGACTCCTAGCAGCTCTAGTGAACCAGAAGATGGGGATTAGCCAACCGGCTGATCCCTTTTTTCGTCGGCTGCGGTATATTTTTTCGATCGCTGCTGGACAATCTTCTGCCCCAAATTGGCCCAATCCAATGGTCGCGGCGGCGAAAGCCAAACGATATATTCACAATCGGCAGTCTCCCCTAAGGCCCGATTGTCCGTCAATATGATATCGGCTTCTTCAATATTTTCGGTGGGGATTGCCCCAGCAGTTTGAAAGAAAATCAAGTTCCCTTCGATAAATTGATTGTATAGCTCACCATAAGAAAAATCGGCATGAATTTTTACCGTATGCAATAAGGCTTCTTTTGGAAAGGTATTCACAATTAACAGCAAGTAATTAAAGAACACGAATTTCTTCTTATCATACAAATCGGTCTTTTTCACCGATTCCAGATACTGTCGACAAAAGGCTAAAATCTCGGGATAGTTCTGTTGAAAATAGCTGATGTCGATTGCCGGCTGCAACGCTTCATAACCTGAACTTAACTCCCGCAGCTGCAAATGTAAAAAGTCCAAACGCTGATTAAACTCCGCCATCTTCTCAGGGTAACCGCTTAACACCGGAAACTCCTGACTCAAGGCTGCGACTAATTGACGGCTGTACTCCTTTGCGACGTCATCACAAACCGTTACTTGATCAATGAGATCCGCTGATCGAGTGATGTAATAGTTAGTAAATGCCTGTTTTTCCGATACCGCAAATGATGCTGGTACGCGAGAAAAGAAATAAGGCAGACAAAACTGCCCCTGTATCTCTTCATTTAATAATGGCAGATAGGTTTCCTTTAAATAGTGCTCTTGCCTCAGGCGTATGTCAGTTACGTAAGTATAATGAACCAAGTCATCTCTTTGATGCATGGTAAAATGCTCCCGCGGAAAAGCAGCAATTTGCTGATTGACCAGGTAGCTGTCCGTATCTGAGTATACCAACAAATTGTCTTTAAAAATCCCCGCAAATAATTCCGTCATAAATAGACGCAAGTTTTGTTCATTCTTGCTGACTAGCTGAAACTTACGATTGATCTGAATATCGTTTTTTTTCAAGAAACGCTTCAAGCGTTTGTACTCCTTATAAACAATCGGATAGCTGATCACCTCTTTAACCGAAAAATCATTGACCGAATTGTAGGTTTCCCTGAAGGCACAGCAAAGCAAACGGAAACCTAATGACTCCATCACGTAGTATTCCAGCAATGTCGCTGAACTAGCTTCTCCAGTGATTGCCATATGCAGAAAAGGATCATCATAAGTGATCCGAATCGCATCATTCAGCATAAAATTTTCCAAATCATCGATTAAAGCTTCAATCAAATTATTAAATAGATAGTTGGACACTTCCAAATGATCCATCAGTTCTTGCTTGTTCAGTGAAAAATAAGCATTTCGTTCCAAATGTTTTACTACTTGATATTTGCGCCATTCCTCTTTAGCTAAAAAATGATCAATCAAGGTGATCACTCATATTTCGTTCAAAATTTCCTGAAGCTTCTCCATACAAAGTAATTCCCGATAATAAATACGCGCTTTGAGCCGCTTGGCTGAAGGCGCTATCAATACTGGCTTCGCCGCCTGATCCGGGATTATTCGGCATCACCATTTCCGGCGATTGTTTGAAAAAATCGTCATCCAGCATCAGCGGTGTATGCGTATTATGTAATAAAGCCGACATTTTTTGATTGTTCCGCTTTTCGGTTGATCCAGTCGGCTCAGCGGATGATGAAGTGGCTTCAATGGTTACTTTAGGAGATGAATTGGTCGCTTGGTCACCATTAGGAATGGATGTGATGACTACACTAGAATTCATTGAATCATGAATCATTGGATTGGCTAGTACCTGATCTGAATATAAGAAAAGGCTCGAACCCAGCCAAAGAGAAAGTGAACCGATTAGTATTCGTCTCTTCATTTGGTCTCCTCCCCTCTTAATTGACGCAAAATAATTAACGCCCCTACTATCATTAAACTAAATATCCCGATAATGACAAGAAATGCGCTCGAAGCATTGCGTTTCCGCGAGGTTTTAATTAAATTTTGCTGAATGTCAATTGATTTTTGATCCTGGTTGGTTGTTTCCTGTAAATCGGCAGTGACTACAAAACGTTGATCCGTTTGGGTTGGCTTATCACAGGTGATTAATGTTAATCGCGGCTGCGGCGTCTCCTCCAACACCGTAAAATCGGTTTCCTTGATTAGTTGGGTATCAGCTACTTTATAATTGTAGCTTTTTCCCGAGTAATGCAAATAAATATCTTCGTTTCCCGCTAATGACAGCAATTGTCCGAATAACAGTTCCTGCTTTCCTAAATGATGTCCTAGCAATACAAAATTGCCGTTAGCAGGATTTCGCTCCGCATACATCATCCCCGCACCGGCCAACAAGGACTCTTGGGTAACACTGGGGAAAACATTGATCACAAACTCCATTGAGGGAATAAACAGCTGGGCAGCAGTCGGCTGTTTGGTTCCTTGAAAGGCTAACACCTCCGAAAAGGTCGGTGGTTGAACTGCCTCGATTGGGCTCACCGGCTGCTCAACCATTGTTGTCTCTGTTATTACGGGAACTTTGGTTAATTTATAACTCAGTATTCCCTGCTTCAACAAAGGCATAAATAGTAAAAAAAGGGCCAGCCAGTAAGCGATGATCAACAGATATTTACTTTTTCCCATTTTTCTTTTTGTACCAGATGAATAGTCCAATCAGAAGTAAAATTAAAATGCCTGCTAAGATATAAATCCAAGTATAATCTTGCTTGACGGTTACGTCTGATTCGTTTAATTTTCTGGCTTCATCGGCTTTGACTTCAAATTCTTGCTCCAGCTGCCAGTTATACCGATAGTTTTCTGCTTGATCGCCCTCACTAGTGAAAATAAATTCTCCGTTGTCGTCCTTTTGACCATAAGCATCAACTTTCAATACGTAGGTGCCAGGACTTAAACGATCCCCGTTTAGCGGGAGTCCCATATTGAAGTTTGAGTTGGGGGCCATCTGCATATCTTGCTTGCTCAGCTGATAAATCACTTCATCGCTGCCGGCTTCCGTTACTGTCATGTTAGCAGCTAATTGATTCAGATAAACCGGATTCGGGTTTTGTAAATTTCCGTAAATTAAGTTACGAGCATTCACCTGATCGACACCAGCATTTTCCATTTTTAAATCAGGCGTGCTGTTGTCAGTGGTTTGCCGCATTAATAAGGCCACAACATAAGAATATTCATTTTTAATTGCTAAACCGCTTGAATCTTCGGTGCTGGCCGCGGTTTCTTCCGCTTGTTTCTCTTGGAACGTGATACCGCCGGCTAAAATGCCATTAAATACTTCATTAGGCATGTGTACATCCAACGTATAGGCGTTTTGTGAATGAGGCGCTAAAGTGATTTCGCTAGGTGCATCCACGTAATCTTTTAAATTAAAGGTTAGAGATGAATCTGGTTCGATGCTGTTTTCGCCATATTCCACTACACCATTACTGTTGGTGGTGGCACTATTGATTTGCGTTTCAACGACTACTTCTTGATCAGTATCATTTCTTAAATTAACGGTTAATTCCTGTCGTTGGTCTGGATCTAGTTGTAGATCAAAATAAGTTTTTGATTTATCGATTTGGTTGTCGGGAATTTGCGGTGTCACCGCAAAGTTAAATTCGGCTGCTTCACTGGCGGGACCAGCTAATACCGTTATTCCCAGTAAAAAAGTTATCATTAGGGTAATTTTTTTTAAATACTTCATTTTTTGTCCTTTCAGTCAAGGCAAGGGATGCAGGATAGCATCCCTTGTATTGACACTATTCGCTAGTTTCGTTTCCGGGTGTGTCGGTTAATTGCCAAGTAAAAGTGGTTGTGTACTGTTTTGCATATTTGGTGGTTGCCCCTGGCACGGTCAACTCGATACTTTCAGCGCCGGTTGCTTCATTGTCTCCCCACGCTAACAGATAAGTTCCGGCACCTTGTTTGTCAGCCGCGGTCATCACATCCGTGTATTCATCCGTTGGCGCTAAGGCGATCGTTGCTTTTCCAGTTGGTTTTGCTGAAGTTGAGGCCGTTACAACGTTCCCGTTTTTAAAGCTGACTTGGGCCCCGGTTAATACATCGCCTTCATCAGTCGCAAATTGGTCGTTTTGCTTCACCTGCAGGCTCCAGCCTGTTTCCAAGCCGCGGTTGTCTGTTACTTGGACAAAGTTAGGTCCGATCTTTTCGCCGCCTTCAGAGTCTTGGTACTTTTGGGCTTTGGCTTTATAGGTTTCGTTAACAGAAGAGATTTTTTGGGTACCGAAATCTAAGCTGGAAGCATAGTCAATCGATAATGGTCCCGCTGTACCTTCTCCTGGTCCATCTGGATCAAGGGGATCGACTGGGTCAATCGGTTTTTCTGGATCTGTCGGATCAATCGGTCCGGTTGGATCATCGCTGGCCTCAAAAGTGATTGCACCATGAGAATCATATTCTGCTGCGATACTGCTTACTGGTGCCGCTAAACCTGCTAAAGCGACTGCCGCTATAGTTAAATACTGAAATTTTTTCATGAATTTTCTCCTCGTTTTTATTTCTATCTTGTTCTGAACCTTAAACGACGGGTAATTACTATTCGTTTGTTGGCACATCAGACAGGTTCCAAGTTAAGGTCGTTGTATATTTCACTGCGTCCTTTGGTGTACTACCGGGAACTGACAAGTGAATGTCTTTGGTTACTTCTGTCTCAACGTCATTGCCGTCTTCATCTTTTTCCTGAATGGTTTCGACTGAGCCCCATTTAGTAATCCAAGTCCCGGCACCAGAGGTAGCGATAGCCGTAACTAGGGTGCATTCAGCTCCATCAGGGGTCAACTTCACTGGTTTAGTCGCAATCGGCTCAGTTGCGGATGAGTTGCTGGCAACGTAAGGTTCGTCAAAAGTAATTTCGGCACCAATCAAGGTATCATTTAAGGTTTCTGTTGTTGAGGTGAATTGGCTGTTCTGTTTTACTTTTAATACCCAGCCGGCGTTGCTCCCACGGTTATCAGAAATCTGAACGTAGTTGGCAGTTGACGGTGTATCCTCTGTTTTGTAAGATTGTGCCCGGGCAAAGTAAATTTCATCTTTATTGGAGATCTTGTTTAAACCAAAATCTAAAGATGACGCATAGTCAATTGATAGTGGTCCATCCGTCCCTGGGCGCGGCCCATCTGGATCAGTTGGATCGAAAGGCTCAATCGGTACATTGGGATCCGGGTTGTCTGGATTGACGGGACTAGTCGGATCAGTACTCGGTGTAAATTCCACTGCCCCATTGGTCGTGTAGCCGTCACCTTCTACGGCATAAGCTGCAGTACCACTAACTGCCGTCAAGACCAAAAGGGTTGCGGCTGCGGTTGTCATCATTTGTTTCTTCATCATTGTCCTCCTTCGTTTCCTGGTACATTTTTCAATGTCCAGGTGAGAGAAGTTCGGTATTCTTTAGCATATTTTACCGAATCTCCTGGTACGTCTAATTGAACAGCTTTATCATCGGCTTTTGAGCCGAAACGATAAAGCCAAGTTCCCATTCCTTGATCTTTGCTTGCTGTAACAACATTCTGCTCTTCACCGATCGAGCGAAAAGTTACTTCCTCCATCGCCTGTGGCGCATATTCAGCAGGTAAATTAGAAACCAGCTCACCTTTATGGAAGGTCAATTCCGCATTAGCTAACGGTTGATTGCTACTGGTCTGAAATTGTTCATTTTGTTTGACACTTAAAATCCAACCGCTGCCGGTGCCGCTAAGATCACTTACCTGCACGAAATTTGGACCAGTTGCTGCAGCCCCATCCGATGTCAAGTAACTTAGCGGTTGAGCGTAATAGCTCTGGCTAACTGTAGTGATTGACTGCTTACCAAATTGAAAGCTGGAGGCAAAGTCAATCGACCGAGTGCCGCCGGTTCCTGGAGCTGGGCCCGAGGGATCGACAGCATCGGTAGGCTCAATCGGCTTAATCGGGTCAGGTGCCAATGGGTCTAACGGTCGAATGTCCGAATTGCCTGTGTTTGCTTGATAAGTAAGTGTCGTTTCGGATTCTTGGGCCAAGACCTGACTGCTTCCCAGCAATAAACTACCGACGAGGAGAATAACCATTTTCTTCAGTTGAATCTCCTCCTCTTTTTAGTCTATAAGCAATCACAGCCAACAAGATGATCCCTATCACTGATGTCGCTGAAGATGAGCGATCCCCGGCTAGCGGAATAATTTGACCTTTTCCTTCATAAGAAGGCAGCACACTGGCTGCTCCTGTAACCGAAGCCTCTCCTGCAGGATCAGATGATGTGGGATCAGGACTGGTATCATCAGCTGGCGGCTGATCTTTCGGGTATTCATACACCCCGTAAAATCCTGTGGTGCCGTTGGTGTCATAACTATCATCAGCACGAGCCCCAGCCGGTGATGCCAGCAAGAAGAACAGCGCGATACAGGCAAAAATTACTTTTTTCATCATTATCACCTAATTTCCTGGCACATCTTCCAATTTCCAAGCTAGTTTTCCGGAGTATGTGCCCACTCGCTGCTTCTCAGGAGGAACAACTAATTTGAAACCTCCTGTCGTTTGCCAATCTGCTGAAATATCTTTGATTCCATCCTCGGTAAATTCTCCTGTTTCAACTACTTGATTCTCGTGGTTAATTTGCAGCTCATCTTGTTGATTGCTGTAATACAAGCCCTCAGACAACGAAATAGTATCCATTTTGATTTCTTCCGATTGACTCAAGGTCAGTCGCCAAGGCTTACGAGCATCGCTGCGGGAATCAGAAATTTCCAGCTTTCCTTTGACTTGCGGTTGATATGTTTCAGTTTTGTTGGAAATATTTTTTAAGCCAAAATTCAATTGTTCTGGCACTTCACGTAAAGACAAATAGCCGACAACTGTTGCAGTAGATGCTGCCTTGAAGGTAGCATCGCGATAGTTCAGGTCTTCAACTGGTTGAATGTTACCGATCTCATTATTGGTGTGGGGTGAATCCTCAATTGTGTCAGCTAATCCACTTTGGTCCTGTAAAAAGAGCTGCAACACATCATCCTGTTTCAAACTTAAACTCGAAACATCCAATTCCCAAGATCCATCGGCCTTTACCGTGCTGGAAAGCCCACTTACCTCTTGTCCATTGACTGTCAAAGTGACCAGACTGCCTGCTTCTCCAGTACCGGAAAGCTTTGAGGTGTTGCTTTCGATTTTCGTTGCATTATTTATTTCCGCCGGTTCTGGCGGCGTGATGTCAACAACTGTAGTTTTGATTGATTCCTCCGATGCCCATGGACCTCGTTGGGCCGTACCAGATAGTTCCTCATCGGTCTGCTGGAAATTTTCACCTTGATAGGTCGCGTAACCGTTTTCATCAGTCGGCAAGTCAGGAATGATATCACCGAAGGAATCCACCATAGTGACTTGAGCCTGATCTTTTGAAGCATAAACCGGAATATAATTGATTGTTCCTTCACTGTTTAAGCCATCATTATCAGGAACCATGCCAATAACTACTCGCGCCTGGATGGATTTATCCGCATCTGTTGCTGGTACCCATTCGATTGTAGGGTTTTGGTTCATACCGGAAATACGACGGTAATCCCGTTGATTAAAATTTTCAAGTCCTGGCTCGGTAGTAGTCACTTTTTGACGAGTTCCGTTCGATTGAACTTCAAGACTGTCTACTTTCGCGTATGTTTCGTCTGAAGGACCAAGTGGTTGGGTTGATAAATTCCATAAATCGATATCTGAATCAATGATTTTGAAGGAATTATCATCATAATTCCCCATAGCGACTTGGATTGCTTGATTGCCGTCATTCAGATTACGCAGATCATATTGTGCTGGTGAATTTAATATCATTTCATTATTTTGCCTTCGAGCTGAGTTTGAACCTGTCGAATTAGATGACATATTAATCAACGGCTGAGTACTTCGACCAATTACATAAAAGTAAGCATCCGGTTCAACATTTAAGTAGCAATTGTTACCGTGGAATGCGACTACTGCTCCTGAATTCTGTTTACTGGTTAGATTAACAATCGCACCGGATTTTACAATCATTCCGGATCCATCATCATTAAAACGCACGGCATTTCCTGGCATATTGACATTGAACACGCTGTTTTCACCAACTGTTAGGCGTTGATAATGATGGTATACAGCTGGGTAAGTGGTCCCGGCACTTTGGGATTGTGACAAGTTTATCCTACAGTTCTTGCCAATCGTAAACTCTTTAGACCTTCCTGTTCCATCGTCTGGTGCAGCGATATTGTACCAAAATACAGAATAATTGAAGACACTCACATTTCCTACGTAAGTAGTATTGTCTTCAATAATTACACTACCTACATAAAAGTTTTCAGCTCGTGTATCAACATTCATCGTG
>LIDZ01015779.1_pt6 | contig 17753 bp, 17 predicted proteins | sample 644651 | NCBI WGS metagenome assembly LIDZ01 (sample SAMN03856242, study PRJNA289617) | food metagenome | isolation source: wine grapes on drying loft during traditional withering process | host: Vitis vinifera cv. Corvina | place: Italy: Gargagnago di S. Ambrogio di Valpolicella | collected 2014-01 | reverse complement strand
GGGCGCTGCAGCGTCTGCTGTTGCAACAGCTTGCCGAGCCTGCCAAGTTTTTGCGGGGCAAGCTGCCGGGGTTGACCGAGCTAGGCCTGATGTACCGCGACCTAGGGCGCATCGATGCGTTGGTCGAGGATATCTTGCTGGCCAGCCTGGACAGTTGCGTACTGGAAGGTGAGCCCCTGTTGCCACGCGACGGCGCTGGATTGCTGTCGTTGGCCGAGCGCAAGCGTGGGGCCTGGGCCGAGCATGCCGAGCGTCTGGCACGGTTGACTCTGGATATTCTCAAGCTGTGGCACGCTCTGCAAAAACGCTTCAAGGGCAAGATCGACCTGGCTCAGGCCGTGGCCTTGAACGATATCAAGCAACAGCTGAGCAATCTGGTGTATCCAGGGTTCGTGCGGGCAACGCCTGCGTTATGGCTAAAGGAGCTGCCGCGCTTTCTCAAGGCAATCGAACTGCGCCTGGAGAAACTCCCTGGGCAGGTACAAAAGGATCGGGTCTGGAGTGCTGAGCTCGGCGGCCTTTGGGCCCAGTACGCGACCCGTCTGGACAAGCACAGCCAGGAAGGCAAGCGCGACCCTCAGCTAGAGCTGTACCGCTGGTGGCTCGAGGAATACCGCGTGTCGTTGTTCGGCCAGCAGTTGGGCACCAAAGTGCCGATTTCAGACAAGCGTCTGAGCAAGCAGTGGAGCCAGGTCGAAGCCTGAACAGGCACGGGTCGGTGTGTCTCAGGGTTGCATCGATCGTTACACGTTTGCGCGCGGGTGTAGGTGGCAAGTCTGTGCGTACGCGCGCATTTGCGGAGGATATGGCACACTTGAGCGCTAAATAACTAATAACATTGGCGCTATTTTCAGAGGAACGATCGTGCATAACGTCGTCATCAGCGGTACCGGGCTGTATACCCCGGCCGACAGCATCTCCAACGAAGAACTCGTGGAGTCCTTCAACGCCTATGTGCACCAGTTCAATCGCGATCACGCGGTTGCCATCGAACGCGGCGACGTGGCTGCTCTGGCCGAGTCAAGCGCGCCTTTCATCGAGAAGGCTTCCGGCATCAAGAGCCGCTTCGTCATGGACAAGGCCGGTATTCTGGATCCCCAGCGGATGAAGCCGCGATTGCCCGAGCGCAGCAACGATCAACCCTCCATTCTTTGCGAAATGGCCACTGCGGCGGCTGAACAAGCCTTGCAGCGCGCCGGCAAGACAGCTGCGGATATCGATGCGGTCATCGTTGCCTGTTCCAACCTGCAGCGCCCGTATCCGGCGGTCGCCATCGAAGTGCAGCAGGCCTTGGGTATTCAGGGCTTCGGCTTTGACATGAACGTCGCCTGTTCTTCTGCCACTTTCGGCATTCAGACTGCCAGCAACAGCGTGCAGTTGGGCCAGGCCCGGGCGGTGTTGGTGGTCGATCCGGAAATCTGCACAGGGCATCTGAATTTTCGTGATCGCGATAGCCATTTCATCTTTGGCGATGCGGCGACCGCTGTGGTGGTCGAGCGTGCCGATCTGGCGACCTCGGCGTATCAGTTCGACATCCTCAGCACAAAGCTGCTGACTCAGTTTTCCAACAACATTCGCAACAATTTCGGCTTTCTCAATCGCGCGGCTGAAGAGGGCATCGAGGCGATCGACAAGTTGTTTGTGCAAGAAGGTCGCAAGGTGTTCCGTGAAGTCTGCCCGATGGTCGCCGAGCTGATCGCGCAGCATCTGGCCGAGAACGATATCGACGTCAGCCAGGTGCAGCGATTCTGGCTCCATCAAGCCAACCTCAGCATGAACCATCTGATCGTCAAGAAGCTCTTGGGGCGTGATGCTTCGGTTGCAGAGGCACCGGTGATTCTGGATACGTATGCCAATACCAGTTCAGCGGGTTCGGTGATTGCCCTGCACAAGTATCAGGACGATTTGCAGGCGGGTGCACTGGGCGTGCTGAGTTCGTTCGGGGCGGGGTATTCGATTGGTAGCGTGATATTGCGCAAGCGCTGATTGCTGTTGCTGATGGCCACTTCGCGGGCAGAGCCCGCTCCCACAGGAGTACATTGCGGGAGTGGGCTCTGCCGGCGAAGGGGCCAGCAAACCTTGCCTGAATCTTAGAACTTGGCTTCCAGGTCCAGTTGCAGGGTGTTGATGTCGTTATCGTTGGTGCCAATCGGCTGAGTATCGGACTTGGCCAGGAAGTACGTCACGCCCAGACCGAAGTTCTTGTCGATGTCGTAGCCAACCTTGAACTTGCTGCCATGGGCACCGGTAGTACCGTTGCCGAAGTCCGAGTCGGTGAACGCGCCGACTACACCGTTACGCTGCACGTCGCGGTAGTTGTAATCGAACGAGAAGCCCGCCAATTTGGTCTTGATACCCGCCAGCCAGGCTTTGTCGTCGCCGTCGGTGGACTTGCTGTTTTTCACGTATTGGCCATACAGCGCCAATGGGATAGGCAGGTTCTTGATGTCGATCTGGCCGAAACCCTCGTACAAGCGGAACTCGGTAGTGGTATTGCCATTGGCGACCAAAGTACGCGCGCTGGTGCCGCCGCTGGAATTGATGCCCGCAGCTGCTTCACCGTCGTTGTCCGAGTTGTTGTAGGAGTAGACACTACCGCCCACGGTCACCCCAACTGCATCGCCCAGGTTGAACTTGCCGCCCAATTGACCGGTGTACAGGCTCAGGTCGTGGTTGTACTGGTAGCCGTCACCGTCAACGTTGTCCTTGAGGGTGTAGTAGCCCAGGCTACCGAACAGCGATGCGTCCTTGCTCAGTGGCAGCTTGTAGGTTGCAGCCAAGCCTTCCGGGTTGACGTCGCCGTCCCAGATGACATCGCCCATGCTGACCCACGGCTGCAGCATTTTACCGCCGATCAGGTGCAGGTTAGGCGCCACGGTTGGGTGCCAGTCGAGGTAGCCCAGATCCAGCCAGAGGTTTTTCTTGGTAAAGCCGTTGTTCAGGTCGACGTTGGTGGAACGCGAGTCCGAGCTGGTGCTGCCGGTGGCGACGCGGATACCGGCGTCGACCTGCGGGTTGATCTCGCTGTAGACGCCAAAACGAGCACGAATACGTTGGCGATCGGCGATGCGATCGCCATCGGAGTTGTTGCCGGTAGCGGTCGAGCCGCCGTCGCGGTTGATGTTTTCCTGGCGAACACGTACGTCACCATGGATCTGAGTCTTGGCAGCCCAGGCAATCTTCTGGTCAAAAGCCGACATCTCGGTTTTTTTCTTGGCAGCATCGGCCGCGGCTTGTTGCTGATCCTTGGCCAAGTCGCCTTGCAGCTCGCTGTATTGAGCAGGTGTGATCGAACCGTTGGCTTTGAGCATGTCCAATAGCTTGGCGTCGACGGCAGCATTGGCAGAGGCGCTGGCTGCGAGGATCAAGCCACCGCAGACACTGGCTGCGGTGCGTTTAGATACGAAACCCATGTGTGAACTCCCCAACTCTAATACGGCGCAGACACGCCTGAATGCACGCCAGGCGCAGGGCCCGGTCGTGTGGGGGTTTAGCACCCCCGGTTCTAAAAACAGGCGCCAGTATTGCGATCGTTTATGACAGAGAGATGGCCGTTTGATAGCAGATTGATGAACCGATTTACCTTGGAGAAGTGCGAGTTAGAGCGGTCGCAGGGCTTTTGCCTAGTGGTCAAAAACCCTAAAGCCACGCTGCTCGGGGCTTTCACGCATTTTTCACACTTGGCTTGAGGGCGCGCCTAGGTCGCCTGCAGGAACGCAATAGCAGCCCGGAAGTTTCGTCTGTCACAAATAATTAATTTACATAAACATTATCTATCCCAGGTTTAATCCAGTTTCATTGGTGGCGCTGTCATGCCGTCGTCTTAATGCCGCTACACGACTTTCGTGCAGGGGACAGACACAATATGAAAAATATCTTTAATACGCTGCACATCAGCGCAATGGCTGCTGCGGTGGTCATGGCCTTGCCGGCGTTGGCTCAAGCCAGTGACCAGTCCGATTCCAGAGGGTTTGTGGCCGACAGCAGCCTCAACCTGCTGAACCGCAACCTGCTCTGGAATCAGACCGGAGGCGGCGGACACACTCGGGACTGGAGTCAGGCCCTGATGACCACATTCAGCTCGGGCTTCACCCAAGGCACGGTTGGCGTGGGCGTCGACGCGTTCGCCGATCTGGCACTGCGCATCGATGGCGAGACCGACCGAGCGGGCGGTCCGAACATTCCCGCCGATGCAGACGGCAATCCCCAACACGGCGAGGCCAAGGCGGGGGGTGATATCAAGTTCCGCGTCTCCAACACCTCGTTGAAAGTCGGCGACCTGCAACCTGCCGCCCCGGTTTTTGCCACGGCCGACAACTATCTGATGCCGCAGACGGCCTCGGGCTTTGCGATCACCAGCCATGAGTGGGCCGGACTGAATCTCGAAGCGGGCCATTTCACCTCCGGGACCGGCACTACCACCACCGACCACAGCGGCGACATCATGGCCAGCTACGCCGGTATCGACGCGAGCTCGGCGAGCTATGGCGGCGCCAAATATCAGTTCAGCAAAGAATTCAGTGCCTCGCTGTACGGTGCGCATCTGGAAGATGTATGGAACCAGTATTATCTCAACATGAACCTGGTCCATCCGTTGTCTGATACCCAGGCGTTGGCGGTGGATTTCAACCTGTACCGGACCCTGGATGACGGCTCGGCCAAAGCCGGGACCATCGACACCACAGCTGCGTCATTGTCTGCGGCATATTCCATCGGCGCTCACACCTTCACCCTCGCGGCGCAGAAGATCCACGGCGATGAGCCTTTCGACTACGTCGGTTTCGGTGACACCACGGCATCAGGCCGTTTTGGCAACTCGATCAACCTCGCGGACTCAGTGCAATATTCCGACTTCAATGGGCCTGATGAGCGTTCTTTCCAACTTCGCTATGACCTGGACATGACTAACTATGGCGTGCCGGGCCTGGGCTTCATGGCTCGTCACATACGCGGTTACGGAATCGATGGCAGCCATATGCCGGCCAACTCGGCCGAATATGCATCGTTGGGGTACGGGACTGACGACAGCGAACACGAAACCGATGCCGAGGTGAAATACGCAGTGCAGTCCGGGCCGGCCAAAAACCTCACGTTCCATCTGCGTGAAGCCTGGCACGACGGTGATCCCTCGACCGGTGGCAAGCTGATCCAGACACGCTTGATTACCGAGTACCCCATCAATATATTTTGATTAATACAGTAGTTATTGAGGGGCGAGAGTAACGTAAGTTTTATACATAAAGGTTCCGTGAAAGATGTTTAAGTGTTATTAGGCGGACTTGCCGATAATATTCAATCGTGATTGCTCCTACGATCAACTTGGCCGACAGGGCGCCCACCTTGTCGGTTTTTTTTATGGGCACAGCAGTGGGCCTCCTGCATGAAAATCCACCCCATGCCTTGCGAGGCGCTGCCTATCTGCTGATACTCGACGCTATTCTTGTGTCGAGGTGGGTCATGACCGTCCGTATTATTTCCAGCCTTGGCGAGATTTCCCCCAACGCGTGGGACGCCTTGCTCACTGACCCTCAACCTTTTTTGCGCCATGCCTTTCTCTCGGCTCTGGAAGACAGTGGCAGCCTATCCCGGCAGTCCGGTTGGAGCCCCGAGCACCGGCTGCTCGAGCGGGATGGGCAGTTGCTGGCCGCGTTACCGGCTTACCGTAAATGGCATTCCTATGGTGAGTACGTGTTCGACCATGGCTGGGCGGATGCTTGCAGAAGAGCGGGTATCGGCTATTACCCCAAGCTGTTGTGCGCGGTGCCGTTCAGCCCTGTGACCGGCCCCCGCCTTCTGGCGCAGCATCTGGAAGACGGGCTGGCCCTGCTGGCCGAGCTACCGGCGTACTTGCAATCCGAAGGGCTGTCGAGCGCCCATCTGAATTTCACTGAGCCAGGCCTTGATGCGCACATGCGTCAGCTCCCAGGTTGGCTTGAACGCCTGGGCTGCCAGTATCACTGGCACAACCGTGGCTACCGGGACTTCCAGGACTTTCTCGATACCTTGAGCTCGCGCAAGCGCAAGCAGATGCGCAAGGAGCGCGAGCAAGTACACGCCCAGGGCATGACGTTCGAATGGCGAGAGGGCCACGCGTTAAAAGAGCAGGATTGGGACTTCGTCTATCTCTGTTATGCCAATACCTACGAGGTACGCGGCCAGTCGCCGTATTTGACTCGCGAGTTTTTCAGCCTGCTGGCCGAGCGCATGCCTGAGGCGATTCGTGTGGTCTTTGCCCTGCAAGACGGCCGCCCTGTGGCCATGGCGTTCAGCTTGATAGGGGGCGACAGTCTATACGGTCGTTACTGGGGCTGCCTGGCCGAGTTTGATCGTCTGCATTTCGAGACGTGCTTCTATCAGGGGATGGATTACGCCATTGCCCATGGCATCAAACGCTTTGATGCCGGTGCTCAGGGCGAGCACAAGCTGATCAGAGGGTTCGAGCCTACTATCACCCGATCGTGGCACCACTTGTTGCACCCTGGGCTAGAAGCCGCCGTGCAGGGGTTTCTCGAGGAGGAGCGCGTGGGGGTGCTGGCTTATGCGGAGGAGGCGAGGGCATCACTACCGTATCGGCAAGAGTAATTCCGGTTTGGGTGGCCCCCTCGCGAGCACGCTGGCTCGCGAGAGGGTCGCTACAGCCCCTGAGCAGATCGATCAATCGATCCCCACAAACCCGCCGGTCTGGTGATGCCACAACCGCGCATACAGCCCTTGCTGGGCCAGCAGCTCAGTGTGGCTACCCACCTCCACAATCCGCCCATGTTGCAACACCACCAAGCGATCCATCTTGGCGATGGTCGACAGCCGGTGCGCAATGGCGATCACCGTCTTGCCCTTCATCAAGGTTTCAAGGCTCTCTTGAATGGCTGCTTCAACCTCCGAATCCAGCGCTGAGGTGGCTTCGTCCATGATGAGAATTGGTGCGTTCTTGAGCAATACCCGCGCAATGGCGATGCGCTGACGCTGACCGCCCGAAATCTTCACCCCGCGCTCGCCTACATGGGCCTCGAAACCGGTACGGCCTTCCGCATCGGAGAGCAGCGGGATGAACTCTTCGGCACGGGCTTTGCGCACCGCCTCCCAGACCTGTTCTTCAGTGGCTTCAGGCTTGCCGTAACGCAGGTTTTCAAGAATCGACCGGTGCAGCAGCGAGGTATCCTGAGTGATCAGGCCGATCTGCGCGCGCAGGCTCTCCTGGGTGACACTGGCGATGTCCTGGCCATCGATGACAATACGCCCTGCGGGCAGGTCATACAGGCGCAGCAACAGGTTGACCAAGGTGGACTTGCCGGCTCCGGACGGCCCGATCAAGCCGATTTTTTCGCCAGGGCGAATATCCAGAGTCAGCCCGTCGATGATGTTAGGGCCCTTGCCATAGTTGAAGTCGACGTCTTCGAAACGCACGTTGCCGCGGCTCACCTTAAGCGGTGGCGCGCTTTTCACGTCGGTCACCGAGACCGGCTGGGCAATGGTCTGCAGGCCATCCTGGACCATACCGATATTTTCGAAAATGCCATTGACCACCCACATGATCCAGCCGGACATGTTGACGATACGAATCACCAGGCCGGTGGCCAGCGCGATGGCACCGACCGAGATCAACGACTGCGTCCACAGCCATAGCGCCAGGCCGGTGGTGCCGACAATCAGCAGGCCGTTGATGGCCGTGATGGCAAAATCCATGCTGGTTATCACGCGGCTGGCCAGTTGGGTTTTCTCGGTCTGCTCGGTCAGCGCTTCCCGGGCATATTGCTGTTCCATGCTCGTGTGCGCGAACAGTTTGAGCGTGGCGATGTTGGAGTAGCCATCGACAATGCGGCCCATGAGTTTGGAGCGGGCATCGGAGGAGATCACCGACCGAGCCTTTACCCGCGGCACGAAATAGTAGAGCGAGAGGATGTACAGGCCCATCCAGCAGATCAACGGAATCATCAATCGCCAGTCGGCTTCGGCAAACAACACCAGGGCGCTGATCGAATAGATGAGCACGTGCCAGAGGGCGTCGACTGCCGCCACTGCAGAGTCTCGTAGCGAGTTGCCGGTTTGCATGATGCGCTGAGCGATGCGCCCGGCAAAATCGCTGTGGAAGAAGTTCATGCTCTGCTTGAGCACGTAGTTGTGGTTTTGCCAGCGAATCATGCTGGTCATGCCGGGGCTGATGGTCTGGTGCACCAGCAGATCATGCAAACCGATGAAGATCGGTCGCAGCACCAGGGTCACTACCACCATCCAGATCAATTCAAGGGCGTTGTCCTTGAAGAAATTGACGTTGGGCGTGCCTTGCGCCATGTCGATAATACGGCTGAGGTAGCGAAACAGAGCGACCTCGATCAGCGCGCCGATCAGGCCGACCACCAACAATACCGCGAAGGTAGGCCAGACCTGGCGCAGATAATAGATGTAGAACGCCAGGACTTTGTTCGGTGGCGACTCGGTTGGAGCTTCGCGGAAAATATCGATCCATTGCTCGAAACGGCGGTAGATCATGGGGGCGGGCTCTCCTGTGCGGTTGGGACGGTCCTGACGAACGTGGCGTCAGTCGATGCGTTTGGCCGAAAGGATGATCACGGGGTCGACGGGCACATTCTGCATGCCGCTTTTGGTTGTGGTGCTGCTGTTGGCAATGATGTCGACGACATCCATACCCTTGACCACCTTGCCGAACACGGCGTAGCCGAAGTCGCGGGTCCCGTGGTCGAGCATGTCATTGTCGCGGTGGTTGATGAAGAACTGGCTGGTAGCCGAGTTGACGTTTGAAGTACGGGCCATGGCGATGGTGCCACGGCTGTTTTCAAGGCCATTTTCAGCTTCGTTCTTGATCGGCGCCTCGGTGGGTTTTTCTTGCATTTGCTGGGTAAAACCGCCGCCCTGAATCATGAAATTGGGGATCACGCGGTGGAAAATGGTGTTGTTGTAAAAGCCCTTGTCGACGTACGCGAGAAAGTTCTTTGTGCTGATGGGCGCCTTGTCGCCGTCCAGTTCGAGCTCGATATCGCCATTGGTGGTATGGAGCAGGACATGGGGCTTGTTGCCGCCGGCCGGTTGCGCGGCCATCAGGTTGGCGGCGAAGAGAAGGGTGGAGGCAGCGATCAGGATTTTCTTGAACATGGACTCATTGATCCTTGAGGGTGGTGTCTGCCGAGGCGATAAAGCCCGGCAGGGTGTGGTTGAAGCTTGCGGGTTGATACAACGGTGTAGCGTGACGCGAATCCTTGATAACCACCAGACGAGCGTCTGAAATGAATGTGACGTAATGTTCCTTTACCGCCACTGGAGTGTCATCGTGCTCGGCGCTGATCACAAGGTTAGGACAGCTGATGGCGCCGAGACGTTCCGGTCCCCCATAAGGAGGGCGGTCATGGCGCTGACGCGTCGGTGGTTGCCGACTCAGCGCCCAAAGACCTCTGCCCGCCGTTGGATCTGACGGGCGTGTCGGGGTAAAGACCGGCAGGGCGGGGCAGTTGAAGCGGGCCATGAGGCTTCCTTGTCAGACGGTCAGCGCAGCGAGGTCCAGCGAGCTTAACGGCGTGCTATCGAAGGAGCGCAACAGTTCTATAAGGATCTGAGTCGCCGGCCCGAGGGGCTTGTCCTTGTTCGAGTATAGGTAGAACACCGGATGGCGCGAGCCGCCTTGGTCCAAGGGCAGGGGTTTGAGCACGCCTTCTTGCAGTTCGCGGGTGATCATGTGCCGCGGCAGCCAGGCGAAGCCCAAGCCACTGCCGACGAAGGTCGAGGCCGTGCCTAGGCTGCCCACTGTCCAGCGCTGTTCGGCACCCAACCAACCTACATCCCGCGGCTGCGAACGTCCCGAATCGCGGATCACTACCTGCAACTGGCTCTCTAGATCCTGAAAGCTCAGCGCGCGATTCATCTTGTGCAACGCGTGCTCGGGATGGGCCACCGCGACGAATTCCACGGCGCTCATCTCAGTCCCCAGATAACCAGGGATGTTGTAACCGCTGATTGCCAAATCGGCGACGCCTTCTTGCAGCACCTCTTCGACGCCCGACAACACCTCCTCGCGCAGGCGCACACGGCAACCGCGGCTTTGCGGCATAAAGGCGGTGAGCGCGTGGACCAGGCGCGCGTTAGGGTACGCGGCGTCCACCACCAGCCGGACCTCGGCTTCCCAACCTTGCTCCATATGCAAAGCCAGATCTTCAAGCTGGCTGGCCTGCTTGACCAACTGCCGGGAACGGCGCAGCAGCACGCCACCGGCCTCGGTGAGCACGGCCTTGCGTCCATCGATGCGCAGCAGTGGCACGCCGAGTTGTTCCTGCATTCGCCCAACCGTGTAGCTGACCGACGATTGCGAACGGTGCAGTGCTTCGGCTGCCTGGGCAAACCCCCCATGATCGACCACGGCTTGCAGCGTTCGCCATTGGTCGAGCGTTACACGTGGCGCTTTCATGAAGAGGTCTCTTGATGGATACACATTCTGTTAATAAAACAATTAAATCGATGGATTACGAGCGCTTTTTCAAATATTTCATCGAATTGCAATACCTAGGCAGCCTTGAGAGCGCGCGATAATTGCCTCATGCAGGCCTAGCCGTTATGGTCGCCGCCTCACTGCACGAGGCCGCTATGCCCTACCTTCTAGTCGTCACCCTTATTCAGGCTTTTTCCTTCAGCCTCATCGGCGTTTACCTTGCTGGCCACGTCGACAGCTACCTGGCCGTGGTGCTGCGTATCGTCTTCGCTGGGCTGGTATTTATTCCGTTGACGCGCTGGCGCCACGTCGAGCCGCCTTTTCTGCGAGCAATGCTGCTAATCGGCGCCCTGCAATTTGGCGTTACGTACGTGTGCCTTTACCTGAGCTTTCGCGTGCTCACGGTGCCAGAAGTCCTGCTGTTCACCATTCTCACGCCGCTGCACGTTACGCTGATTGAAGATGCGTTGAACCGACGTTTCAACCCTTGGGCACTGTTGGCTGCATTGGTCGCTGTCATGGGGGCGGCGGTGATTCGCTACGACAGCGTCAGCCCGGACTTCTTCGGAGGTTTTTTGCTGCTGCAACTGGCCAACTTCACCTACGCAGCCGGGCAGGTGCTGTACAAGCATTTGATCGCCCGCTACCCCAGCGATGTTCCACATTACCGCCGATTTGGTTACTTTTATGTAGGAGCGTTGCTGGTCGCGCTGCCGGCATTCCTGGCGTTCGGCAACCATCAGCACTGGCCCGAAGCGCCCGTGCAATGGGGCGTACTGGTGTTCCTGGGCCTGGTGTCCACCGCGCTGGGAATGTACTGGTGGAACAAAGGCGCCTGTCAGGTCGCCGGCGGTACGCTGGCCGTGATGAACAACTTGCATGTGCCCATTGGCCTGCTGCTGAATCTGCTGATCTGGAACCAAAGCGAGCCGCTGGGTCGCCTGGCTTTAGGTGGTTTGATCATCCTGGCCTCGCTATGGATCAGTCGCCGCGGCCGCAGTCTCGCAACAGGCCCGTATTAACCCCAGCCGACATATACGCGGTGGGAGCGGGCTGCGCGTTTGACGTTAACTCTATCTACCTGGACTGCACTACATGGATGTTTCCCAAGAACTGACGCTTCACCCAATCAACGTCGTCCAGCAGGGTGCTGAGTGCATCGCCTTTCGTGAAGATGTATTCCAGATGGCGCTGGGCTCGACACTCCCGTTGCATGGCGAAGACGGCCAAGGCGCCAAGCGTTACCTGAATTGGTTGCAGGCCCAGCAATCACGGCTCCCAGGCAGCATGCTACACGCCTGGATAGGGAGCGAGTTGGTTGGTCAGCTTGAACTGAGTCAGCCCGATTCGGCGCTTGGCTATGTGCACCTTTTCTACCTCACTGAGCCGTGGCGCCATCTCGGCTTGGGGCAGCAGTTGCATGATTATGCGCTGGGGTGGTTTCGCAACAGGGGATGCACGCGCCTGGCGCTGTCGGCCAGCCTTGGCAATGTACCGGCGTTGCGTTTTTATCAGCGTAATGGTTGGACAGATGTGGGGGAGGATGCGCGTGCAGCGGGGGTTAATCGATTTGAGCGGGGATGGGTTTAATAGTAGCTAGAGGGTATTTCGCAAACCTTGCACTTGATACCCAAGCATAAGGGTCATTCAGGTGCTGAGATTTTTCATATATGCCAAAGAAGGTGGGGCTCGGTAGAGCCCCATGCTTCTATTGGCAGCTATCGGGTCAACCAAGACTCGACAGTATCAGCGCCGTGTTCGGCTTTCCATGCTTTGAGCACCGTGTGATTGCCGCCCTTGGTTTGAATAGTCTCACCGTTGTGCGGATTCTTGTACGTTTTGAGTTCGCGAGGCTTGCGTGTTGCCTTGGCTGGCTCGGGTGCTGGCTTGCGGCCTTTGGGCGAGTTGGAGCTACCTTGGGGATCAAGAATCGAGACGATATCCTTCAGGCTCTTGTTGTACTTGCCCAAGAGCTCGCGAAGCTTGACTTCAAACTCAATTTCTTGCTCAAGGCCTTTATCACCTTTCATGGCCTCAAGAGCGGCCATCTGCTCAGCGAGGTGACGTTCCAGTTGACGAAATTCAGCAAGTTTAGACATGGTAGCTCCGAGAATGACTTTATGAACTGGGGCGAGCTTAACATCACCCTGTGGCTTTAGAAATGGAGTTAAAAATAATAACTACCTTACCCGCCACTATAGGTTCAGAGTTACCCAATGCCTATAAAGTGCCATTTTATTTGTGCCGGCCCAAGGTGGGTATAAAACATGGAGTGCTTTGCGAGCTCAAGAGCGCTTTTAAGTCATGCTCATGCTCATGGTATTTTGCGGTTAGTGCTGGGTGGGAAAGCAGATTGTGATCGGGAATGCGCTGGCACAGTCGTACGCCGACGTCCCCCATACGACTGCGGTGGCGAGGTCTACCGGACCGTGCGGCGGACTCACAGAGGGCATAGCCAAACGCTTACACACTCTGAGGTACATCGTCCATTTACCGGTGGCTGCCAAACTCGTAAATTGAACCCATCAACTACAGAGCAGGAAGCTTGTAGCGGTAAAGGAAGATCGGCCTGGCACAGGATGGCTACCGACAGGATGTTGGAATGGTTCTGATATGAAAAACGACCCGCTTCGGCGGGTTTTTTTGTGGCCCGGATAATTTGTGGCCTGGATAAACCGAGTCGGCGATGGGATCTTGCCGTTGAGTGGCCAACCCCCCCCCTAGCGCCAACCGCCATGCAACTGAGCCACCTGCCCTTTGGCTTTCCACGCTTCGCAATCGTCGATACACGCGCTGTTCGTCCTGACTCTTTCTACACTATCCAACCTGATCAATACCGTTGGGCTGCAGGGGGCGCCTCGCTCGCGACAGCCACTGCACCACGCCCCGACAACCCTGCCCGCATATCCGCGCCGCTCGGCTGCTGATACACACTCAAGCCAAACTCCGGCAGCACCGCTAGCAAGTAATCAAAGATGTCCCCTTGAATACGCTCGTACTCCACCCAGACTGTGGTGCGGGTAAAGCAGTAGATCTCGAGCGGTATACCCTCCGGGCCTGCCTCCATTTGCCGGACCATGCAGGTCATGTTCGGCTCGACATCGACGTTGCTCTTTAAATACGCCAAGGCGTAGGCGCGAAAGGTGCCGATGTTGGTCATCGTCCGTCGGTTGGCCGCGACACTGGCGACGCTACCTTGGGCGGCGTTCCAGCTCTGCAGTTCGGCTTGCTTGCGGCCCATGTAATCAGTGAGCAGGTGGACCTGGCTGAGGCGGGCGATCTCCTCCTCTTTCAAAAAACGTACGCCGCTGGCGTCGATGTTCAGGCTGCGCTTGATGCGTCGACCACCGGCCTGTTGCATCCCGCGCCAGTTCTTGAAGGATTCGGACATCAAGCGCCAAGTGGGGATGGAAACGATGGTCTTGTCGAAGTTTTGTACCTTGACGGTGTGAAGGGTGATGTCGACCACGTCGCCATCGGCGCCCACTTGCGGGACTTCAATCCAGTCGCCCACACGCAGCATGTCGTTGCTGGTCAGCTGCACGCCTGCAACAAAGGACAGCAGCGTGTCTTTGTAGACCAGCAGGATGACCGCCGACATGGCACCAAGCCCCGACAGCAACAGCAACGGTGAGCGGTCGATAAGGGTGGCGACGATGATAATCGCGCCGAAGATGTAGAGGATCATCTTCGTCAGCTGCACATAGCCTTTGATCGAGCGAGTGCGGGCGTGCTCGGTGCGTGCATAGATATCGATCAAGGCGTTGAGCAGCGCGCCGAACGCCAGCATCTGGAAGAAAATGGTAAAAGCCAATGCGACATTGCCCAGGAATTGGCGGGCGATGTCGCTGAGTTCAGGCACTAGGTTAAGGCCGAACTGCACCACCAGCGAGGGCACGGTTTGGGCAATGCGATGGAAGACCTTGTTGTGCAAAAAGTCGACGAGCCAGTGCAGCGCTGGCTGGCGGCTGAGCAATTTGATGCCATGGATGATGACGTAGCGGGCGACGCGGCCCAGTGCGAGAGCGATGCCGAACAGCAGGATCAGGCCCAGGCCTGCGTGCAGCCAAGGGTGCTGGTCGAGGGCATTCCAGAGAGCCTGGGTGCGCAGCCAGAGTGATTGCAGGTCCATGATGGGCAGCGCCGTCGCAGTATAGGGCGGCTATTAGAGCGCAGGCAGTGTAACGGCGCCATGTATTGGTGCGCGAAAGTGTGTGGCTGTATGTCCGATTTGCTCATCTTTTGGCGGACAGGGCCTGCTGCCACGGACTCTTCAGCGCCGCCGGGCTGCCAGGTCGAGCAGGCTTTGAGCAACATCCACCAAGCGCTGGCCGCGTTCCATCGAGGTTTTGCGCAGCCTTACATAGGCTTGGCTTTCGCCGATATCGTACTCGTCCATCAGCAACTGCTTGGCGCGTTCGACGATGCGCCGTTCGTTGAGCGCGTCGCGGGCCTCGTCCAGCTGTTCGGTGGCCACGGCCAGGCGCTGGGTCTGGGCGTGGAGCATGTCGAGCACCGAGCGGCTGACCTGCGGCCCCATCGACTCCTGCAGATTGCTGCCCAGCTCGCTGGTTTGAACGTTGAACAGTTTGGCAAACTCGCCTTCGTCCTGGCGCTCCACCGTACCCAAGCGCTTGAGCAGGCCACGATGGTTATCGAGGTCGCGCCGGGCTTGCTGGATGCCCTCTTTGCAGCTGCTGTGCAGCAAGCGGGACAAGTGTTCTTCAAGGCGTTTGAGCGCGTCCATGCGCTCGGTGCACACCTCGAACCAGACCTCCGACAGTTCCGCAGAAACCTTGTCTTTTTCCGACGTGCGCAGGGCCATGGCGCGCATGCGTGCCTGCTGTGCGTTGAGGTCACTGGTAGCCGCGTTGAACCACAGTTCGCGAGCCCAATCATCGGCGAAGTCCAGAAAGGTTTCAAAGCAGCGCTCCTGGCTGTGTGCCAGTTGCTCGAGGCGATCGCGGCGCGCCGCATCAAAAAAGCCTTGGGAAAAGCCACCGACGCCGCAGGCGCGTTCTTGCCCGGCCAGTTCCTTGCCCTGCATGAAGTTGAACATGGCCACCAGCACCCGGGTGATCACTGGGTCCACGGCGGTGTCGGCGGTTTCAAAGACCACCGCCAGCAACGAACCGATCATGCGCGTGAACGCTGCAGTGGCATCGCTGGGCGTCAGCATCTGTTCGCGGATACGCCTGCGCAGCCCTGGTAGGTCATCGAGGCCGTGGAATACGTGTGCGATGCGGTTGAAGAGGCGTGCACGGTCGGTGGCGCTATTGCTCTCCAGGTCCATGCTGTCGAACAGATGACGCACCGTCATCTCGATCTCCAGCGCATCCTCGGTGAGATGATCCAGATATACCAGGTGGGCGTGGGTAAGCTTGGCCATGTACAGGTTGGTATAGCCGCGCTCGCGTTGCAGGATATGGATCAGCTCACTGATCCGGGTGACGAGTTCGCAGGTCTGCGCGAGCCCCTCCAGGCCTTCGAGTTCGATTCGGCGAGCAGCGAGCATGAAGCGCAGGGCGGAAGGCATCTGACGGTCGGGCATGGCGGCGGTCTGTCTGGAGATAGAAGGGAGCTATCCGGTGTGTACAGCCTATACCAGCCGGGGTGCGGTTTTGTAGCGATTGGCGCAGTATTGCTGCCCGCTGTCTCGCTGCCTGAGGTGCCAGCCAGCCAGCCAGCTCCAGCAGAAGACGCGGGCATCCCATCAGTTCATCAGAAAAATGCGCGCACAGCCCGAACCGTAAACACCCCTTCGCATTGTGTGTTGTGCCCGGAATATGCCGAGCAACCTTCACCGCGCAGGTTGGAATCGCTATAGATGAAGTCCAGATTCACGCCCTTCCATGGCCTGGACAGCTGCAGCGACCAGTCATTGAAGCTCGCAACCTGAGCGCCAGAACCGAGCACATAAGGGGCGTCAAGCTGGTGATTGGTGACCTTGAAGCTCATGTCCAGATCAAGCATCGGCAGGCCTCGCAGGCTGGCGAACAAGGTGCTGTTGCGGCTGTCGACGGCTTCGTTGAACGCAGCACCCAGGCGTGTGTCACGGATTTTGAGGCCAGCGTAGAACTCATGGCTGTCGCTGGCTTCAAGGCGCGGGTAGCTATAGTGGATTATGCCCGCCTCATAGCCGAGTCCGAGGTTGCGATCGAAGGGATGCTTGAAGCCGGCATACGAATCGATTTCCAAGGTGCTATCCGACGTCACACCCACGCTGGGCGTCCACTGGCCGGCATAGAAGCCGCTGTCGTGGGTCAGATCGAGGCCGCCATGCAGGGTGCCGACGGAAGAAGGCTGAACCAGACCTTGGGCCATACTGCGGGCAGGGGATGTGCCGATCTTCAGATCGAAATCACCGAGGTCGCGTTCTGTGATCTGACCAAAGGCAAAAGGGGTTGCCAGCAGGCCAGCTGCAAGGATCAGGCTGGTTCTGAGCATGTCTCACTCCATGTCGCGCCGAACGCAGTGTGCCGCTTGAGTCGCCAAACGGTCCGAGGTGGGCGCTGAGGCCCGGGCTAGACGTGGCAAAGCATACCTTCTGAGCGCGTCAGGTGGATGCCATTCGTCTATTTTCGGCAGGCTGCGACATAGCGTCGCAAAAAAGAGGGTGTCGCTAGCGGCGTATTGTTTGAAGTCGTGGGCGCTGTGTTGCCCACTGACTTCGATTCAGGCGGGATTTACTTCTTGCCCAGGCTGATGTGGCGCGAAGGTGTGAAGGTCTGGCCGCTCACACCCTTGGCGATCTGCTGGATCTCGCCGCCCTGCTTGATAAACGCGGCAATCTGCTCGTTGATCGAATCACTGGTCTCAACGGCTGGGGCTGGTTTCGCTTTGGTGGTGGATGCTTTTACGCGCATGGCTGCCATTAACCTTTGAAAATTAACTTGGCCAGGCATTGTACACGAAATAACCAGATGCTGTTGGGCAAATGTCCCAACGAAGCAGAATGCCACGGTTGCCGTTCGTCAGGCAAGGCATACGGCGATGATCTCGGGTAGAATGGCGGCCTCGCAATGAGGATCTCGAGCATGGCTTTGATTGGGCGTTACAACAGTTTGCAAGTGGTAAAACATACTGACTTCGGTCTTTATCTGGATGGCGGCGCCGATGGCGAAATTCTGCTGCCTAACCGGTACATTCCCAAGGACACGCCCAGCGAGGTCGAAGACTGGCTTAACGTTTTCGTTTACCTCGACAGTGAAGACAAGCTGCTGGCCACCACCGAGAAGCCCAAGGTGCAAGTCGGCGAGTTCGCTAGCCTCAAGGTCAAAGAGATCAACAGCATCGGGGTGTTCCTTGATTGGGGTTTGCC
>LIDZ01015479.1_pt6 | contig 17767 bp, 11 predicted proteins | sample 644651 | NCBI WGS metagenome assembly LIDZ01 (sample SAMN03856242, study PRJNA289617) | food metagenome | isolation source: wine grapes on drying loft during traditional withering process | host: Vitis vinifera cv. Corvina | place: Italy: Gargagnago di S. Ambrogio di Valpolicella | collected 2014-01 | reverse complement strand
ATTAAATCGTACTCTCTCCTCCCGGCTCTTCGCGAAGGCCCGAATAACCCTAATCCCGGATAGATTCTCGCTCAGCACGACCGCAAGTCGATCCAGCTTCTGCTGATACTTGCGGTACATCGGTGAGGTGCGAGTGATAATAAAGTATAGAATAATAGCAAATACCGGGGTTGCCGCCAGCAAAACCAGAGACAGCCGAAAATCCAGGATCATCGACATAATAATGGCCCCGATAAAGATAAACGGAGCACGGATTACTAACCGAATCAACATCGCCACCGCCAGCTGCAGTTGGTTAACATCGTTCGTAATTCGGTTAATCAACGTAGGCGTACCAAAGATATCCAGTTCAGCGTACGAAAAAGAGGAGATGTGCTGGAACATTTTATTCCGCAGCGTTGTGCCGAAGCCCTGTGAAGCCCGAGCCGCGAAAAACTGGCAGACCATGGAACAGCCAAAGCCCAGTATGGACATCAGCACCATGAGACCGCCCATGCGATACACATACGCCGAATCATGTTTGCCAATGCCATTATTAATAATCAGGGCCACGATCGTCGGCAGCAGCAGCTCCAGAATCGCTTCGAACAGCTTGAATATGGGACCAATAATAGCTTCTTTTCTATACGGTTTTAAGAATACGGCAATTTTCAGCAAAGTTATCCACACCCAACCTAAGTTTTATGTAATTTGATTTATGAATAAGACCCGTTATGATTATGTCATATCTTCTTTCATATTAATAATATTGGATTCGTCTCTTTCCGATATGAATAGCATATACCAAATTCGGAGGTTTTTGCATGGACATCAGACAACTTAGATATTTTCTGGCCATCGCAGAGGAAGGACAAATCACTTCTGCTGCGCGGAAGCTGCAAATGGCCCAACCCCCACTGAGTCAGCAGCTCAAGCTGCTGGAAGAAGAACTAGGGGTAAAGTTGGTTGAGCGGGGGGCTCGCAGTGTGCAATTAACAGATGCAGGCATTATTTTGCGCAATCGAGCACAGCAAATCCTTGAATTGACCGATTCGACCACTAGGGAAATTAATGATTTTGTAAAAGGACTGAAGGGGAGTCTCTCGATTGGCACCGTATCCTCTTCCGGAGCTACATTGCTGCAAGATCGGCTGGGCGAGTTCCACAAGAACTATTTAGGCGTTACTTTTGAAATCCATGAGGGAAATACCTTTATGGTCATCGATCTGCTGAACAAAGGCATTGTCGAAATCGGTATTGTCCGCACCCCTTTTAACACTAGCAATCTGGAATGCCTTTACATCAATTCGGAACCTATGATCGCTGTTATGACCCCTGATTATGATTGGAATCCAAGCGATACTGGCATTGATCTCGGGGAGCTTCAAGATAAGCCGCTTATCATCTACCGCCGATTCGAGCAGCTCATTCGTGAGACCTGCCTGGAACACGGCTTCGAACCACTCGTCTTCTGTATGAATGATGATGCGCGCACTACACTGCTCTGGGCTAATGCCGGACTTGGCATCGGAATCATTCCCAAATCCGCCTTTGAACTGGCTAACCATGGCAATCTGCTCTATAAAGAAATCAGGTGCGAAGCGCTGCATACCCGCGTGGCCGCAGTCTGGATCAAGCACAAATATTTGTCAACGCTCGCTACCAAGTTTATCGAGAGCTTTCAGATCTAGCTGTAAGAAACATAAAAAAGCTGACTCCGGTTCAAATCCGGAATCAGCTTGCCATTAGTGTGTGATATGGTTCTTACAGCATACTTAATTGGTCTAAAATATCTTGCGGCTCCATGCGCTTCATGAAGTCGGAATCCACATGTACGGAGCGAATAATCGCAGACTCGTCAATCATAAACGTAGCGGGAACAGGCAGAATCCAGCGATTCGTAGCGTTATATTCTGCCAGGTTGAGGCCCATGATATTCTGTGTCAAATCCTGAATATAATCGGGTACCTCGAACAGGATATTATATTTGGTAGCAATAAGGCCATTGGTATCGCTGAGTACAGTGAACGTCAGTTCTTCCTTCTCTTGCTGAGACAAGGTGTTGTCAGGGCTTTGTGGGCTAATCGCGATTAACTGCCCACCAAGCGCCTCAATTTGTGGCAATACGTTCTGATAGGCACGCAACTGCATGCTGCAGAAAGGACACCAGCCACCGCGGTAAAAGGTCAGTACGACCGGACCCTTGGCGAGTTCTTCATATAGTGTTGTTTCTTCTCCGAGGGCATTTTTCAGCGTGAAATCCTTAGCCTTGCTGCCGACTGGCAAACCGCTGACTAATCCTGACTGCTGCTGCTCCCGAATCATGCGGAACATTTCCATATGCACCTCGGCCGGCGTGTTGGCGACGAACTGCGCTTTTGCTTCATCCAATTGTTGATTCAATGACATATTAATGTTCCCCTCCGTAGGTTGAATTTGCTATACTCAAAGACTAGCATAGTGCCGGACAGCGCTTCTGTAATGTGCCTTACAAAGCAAGAATCGATTAATGGAGGAAGAGAATTTGACAGAAAAACTGTGGTACTTATCACAAATCAGTATCTTTGAAGCGTTGTCGGACGAAGAGATGGCAGAGATCGATCAGCTGAATGCGATTGAGCATTTTAACCATATCCCGAAAAACACGATTGTGCAAACACCGGAAACTGTACGCGAGGGGCTTTTTTTCGTGAAGGAAGGTAAAGTGCGGCTCTACAAGCTAAATGCTGAAGGCAAACAATTCACAGTCAGTATTCTGGGCAAGGGAAATATGTTTGGCAGTCTAAATGCATTCTCTTTAGGAACGAGCCGGGTGTATATCGAAACGATAGAAGCTTCTTTTATCTGTTCCATGTCTGAGCTTAAATTCGAGCAGCTAATGCTGGGCCGCCCGCAGTTGGCTTTAAAGTTCATGAAGGTGCTGAGCGATCAACTGGCGGATCGGGAGGAGCAGCTCGAACAGCTCGCCTTTAATGACCTCAGGGGACGAGTAATCTATCTACTGGCTACGCTTAGCACCAGATTTGGTATTGTTCAGGATGATTATGTCCTGATCGATCTGCCCCTCTCTCATCAGGAGATTGCGAATATGCTAGGTGTCACCCGTGAGGCAGTCAGTGTGATCATGCGTGATCTGGTAAAAGACGGCGCGATTAGAACCGGACGCATGTCCGTACAATTGGCGACATCCCTGCTTCCCAATAGCCATGCAACTCAAGCATTACAAAAAAGCTAAATCGAAAAAATACCCCGCCCTGGTCACTGCACCAGTTGCGGGGTATTTATGTTGCTCATGGATGTAAGTCGGCAAATGCGCCGGTTTAGACCATGATTTTGCAAATATCATTAGTGAATTGTACAGGGTCACTGACCTGCAGACCTTCGATCAATAAGGCCTGGTTATACAGCAAATGTGTATAGAGGCTCAATTTCTCTTGATCTGTTTCAGCAGCAGCCTTTAAGGAGTGGAATACTTCATGGTTGATGTTGATTTCCAGCACCTTGTCTGCTTGCACATCTTGGCCGGTAGACATGGATTTTAATATTTTCTCCATCTCGATGGTCAGCTCACCCTCAGTGGACAAACACACCGGATGTGTCTTCAGTCGCTTGGAGGCTTTGACGTTCTTCACTTTGCCGGACAGAATGCCCTTCATCGCTTCGAAAAGCTCTTTATTCTCGCTTTCTTCCGCTTCTGTAGGCTTCTCGCTCTCATCCGCTTCAATGCCGAGGTCGCCGCTGGATACTGATTTGAATTCCTTCTCTTTGTAGGTCGCTATAACCTTGATCGCGAACTCATCAATATCATCCGTCAGGTACAGCATCTCATAACCCTTATCAGCCACGATTTCGGTTTGCGGCAGCTTCTCGATGCGTTCAACCGATTCACCGGAGGCATAATAGATGAACTTCTGCTCTTCAGGCATTCTGGCAATGTACTCATCCAAGGTAACAAGCTTCTTCTCAGTGGAGGAGTAGAACATTAGAAGGTCCTGCAGTGTATCTTTATTGATGCCATAATCGTTGTATACGCCAAATTTCAGCTGTCTGCCAAAAGCTTTGTAGAACAACTCATATTTATCTCTTTCATCCTTGAGCAGACTTTGCAGCTGGCTCTTGATCTTGTTCTTGATGTTCTTGGCGATCAGTGTCAGCTGGCGGTCATGCTGCAGCATTTCGCGGGAGATGTTCAGGGAAAGATCTGAAGAATCCACCATCCCTTTCACAAAGCTGAAGTAATCCGGCAGCAGATCTGCACTCTTGCTCATAATGAGAACGCCATTGGAATACAGCTCTAAGCCCTTCTCATATTCCTTCGTATAATAATCATACGGTGTGCTTTCCGGAATAAAGAGAATCGCATTATATTCTACAGCGCCATCAGCACTAATATGAATATGCTTCAACGGTTTGTCGTAGCCATAACGTTTCTCAGCATAGAAGTTATCATAATCTTCTGTGGTCAGCTCGTTTTTATTCTTCCGCCAGATCGGCACCATGCTGTTCACGGTTTGTTCTTCGACAACTTCCTCGAATTCCGTCTCACTGCCTTCTTTAGGCTGGCTGCCGGTAACGTCCATCTTGATCGGGAAACGGATGAAATCGGAATATTTTTTGATAATGGATTTCAGACGGTACTCTTCCAGATAATCATCGTATTGTTCATCTTCGGTATTCTCTTTAATGGTCAAAATAACTTCAGTACCGACCGTTTCCTTCTCATATGGCTCAATAGTGTAGCCATCTGCGCCCAGGGATTCCCATTTGAACGCCTTGTCACTGCCCAGAGCCTTACTGATTACAACAACATCATCTGCCACCATAAAAGCAGAATAGAAACCTACCCCGAATTGTCCAATGATATCGTGGCCGTCTTTAGCCTCGTTCTCATTCTTGAAGGCTAGTGAGCCGCTTCTTGCGATAATACCGAGATTACTCTCCATCTCTTCTTCGGTCATCCCAATACCCGTATCAGAGATCGTCAAGGTTCTGCTGGCTTTATCCACAGTCACTTTAACGTAATAATCCTCTTTATTGAACACCAATCCTTCATCAGACAGTGCTTTGTAATAGATTTTGTCAATCGCATCACTGGCATTTGAGATCAGCTCCCGCAAGAAAATTTCCTTTTGCGTATAAATGGAGTTAATCATCATTTCCAGCATTCTTTTCGATTCTGCTTTAAATTCTTTTTTAGCCATGAATAAATAGATCTCCCTTCAAAATGAACATCTTGTCCAGCACAGACACATTAGCACTCCAGTAGCCTGAGTGCTAATTCTACCTTTTATATAACATAAACTCAAATTTGCTGTCAATATATTACGGAAAACTCCTGTATTTTGTTAAATTTGCGGCACTACTATAGTAGCATAGCAATAACCCAGCTCCGTCCGCATCGCTGATGCTGGGAGCTGGGCTGAGCTACGTATGCTAGGATCACCTGATATTCTAAAGCTTAAACTCTTCTGTACACACACTGTACCCAGTTGGTCTAAAGACCGTCACAGTGAGCCGCTGAGGTGAAGCGGAGACTGTTGACGGCAGTCCAAGCAGCAGTTCTGCCGTCTGGCCCGGAACAAGCCGTGGAATCTCAGCTGTCAAGGGTTCATTTATCCCCTCTAACTCTGCATTCAGCATATACCCGGAAATCGTATAGCCGGGTATATCGGCGCGGCAGGCAAGCACCAGCTTGAGATTTCCGTCAATGGTTCGCTCTGCCGATGTTAGTAACACCGGAGAGGATACTTCCCGCAATGCTGCATAAGAAGGTTTCTCGGCACCATATACATCAAGCGTTCCGTGTACACGCTGGCGCAGCCTACCCGTACCATCTTCCCCCATCTGTGTGCGGTAATCGTTCAGACTGAAGTAGATCAGCGCTGCAAAGGGTTCATACCGGCGATAAAGCTCCGTTTTGTCGCGCAGAATCTGAATTCGCCGGGGATCTCCTCCTTCGAACACAGGCTCGCATAATCCATATTCGGCCACAACCAGCGGTTTGTCGGGGTAGGCTTTAAGAATACTCTGGATCACTTCATGCTCGTTCATATCACCATGCCAAGTCCCTATATAATCGTTCCACATCAGCAGATCACCTTTGCCTGTGGCATCCTTTCCGGGATCAAGCTGCAGCGTATTGCTGACATAGTTGATCATCCGGTGCGGATCAAGCTTGAGTATCGCTTCCTTAAATTTCATCATATAATCCGCTGTCTGCGGAGACTGTCCATCAAGCTCGTTCCCCATGCCCCAGGCGAAGATGCAGGGATGGTTATAATGATCTCCGATCATCTCCTCTGCCTGCATCAGTGCGATGGCCAGTACGGCCTCGTCCGGTTGCTCCGGCTGTTGCCAATGCGGTATTTCCTCCTGTACAAGAATACCGTTGCGGTCACACCAGTCCAGCAGCTTCCTATCCTGCTGCCAATGGAAGCGGGTAAATACACAGTTGGCTTCTTTTAACCGTACAAGCTGTCTGATAAGCTGCTCTTCTGATTCAGCCATCCCACTCTCTGGGTTAGAGCCAGGCATCCACTCCACTCCGATCAGCCTGACTCGTTCACGGTTGAGCCACAGCTCATGGCCTACCGGCTTAATCTCCCGAAAACCAAAGCTGACGGTCTGCTCATCTTCAGCCACTCCGTTATTCCACAGTGTAACCTTAAGCTCATACAGATGCGGATGGTCAAAATGCCACAGATCAACAGTATCCAGCGTAATTTCTCCGGTCTGTATACTTAATGCCTCAGGCTCCACCGGAAGTTTACCGCTCCATAACGTCTTTCCTTGCCGAGTAATCGTAACTTCCGCTGTCAATAGACTTACTACTCCAGACCCTTTGCAAAGACTCAGTTCAGCGTTCACGGCACCGGATACTGGCTCAGCAGGATTAGCTCCGAACCGTGGAGTTGCATTAACCTTGAGCTGTTCAATGGCCGCTGCACCACTCACAATAAGCGACACTCCCCGAATAATGCCGCCATCATCCGCCCAATCAAAGCTGTTCCCGCGGGGAAGTGCCACTTCACTGTTGGAATTGTCTACCAAGAGGGTCAGTACATTCTCTTGTCCGTAACGGATAAGCTTTGTCAGATCAAGGACAAAGGCGGTATAACCGGAATGATAATGCCCTCCTGCCTTCTCCCCGTTCAGCCACAAGGTCGCATCTCTGTACACCCCTTCAAATCGTATACGGATACGCCGCTGCTCCCAAGCCTCTGGAGCCTGCAAACGGTATTCATACCACCCCTGACCCCGAAATTCCTCCAGTCCCGCTTCCACGTTCCAGGTATGCGGAACCTTAACCGGACGTGGATTCGGAAGTCCTTTATTGGCCCATTCTTCCCGCAATCCTTCCATTCCCAAATCGGCCTGAAACCCCCAGCCTTGGTCTAATTCAAGCGTTTGCCTGCTGCTCATGCTCATATAACACCCTTACGATGAATGGCCGCTCCCTGATGATTTGGCTCCAATACCAACGCATGCTCCAGTTCCTGTAAGGACGCCTCCTGATTGCCAAGTCCTAGCAGACCCAATCCCCGCATATAGCGGCAGTGAACTTCATTACGACGGTTCAAGTCATCCTCGAACACCAGGAAGTCGGGCAGCGAGACCGCGAAATAGTCAATCTTGACCGTGGCAAACAGATTTTTCTCGGCGAAGTCGATCAACTTATTGAAACGACGCTTCGCTTCTTTGTCATTCTTCAGCTTCAACCAAGCCATACCCTGGTAAAAAATCATATCCGGCGGCTGGTCGTTATAGAACATCGCACTAGCCGGTTCCTCCAGACCTTGCGAAGCCAGCGCAAAGCTTTCCAACGCTTCATGGTGTTTCTCCAGCGCTTCATAAGCGCAGCCCAGATAGTAATTAATATTGTTCTCCTGGGCACCAGCCAGCTTGCCTTCGCCCAAGTTATGCGGATACACGAGCGCCTGCTGCAGCAACGCTATTGCTTCAGTATAGCGGCCCTCTTTAAGAAACTGCTTCCCTAGCTCAACATGAGCAAGTTTATATTGGCCGGTAACCTTGCCTTCCCCACCCTCCCATGGATGGAAGTTGCGGCTGTTCAGAGCTTCGACCGCAGCCTCATAACGTTCCAGACTATTCAATAGCGTCACATATTCAACGTAGAGATCATCCCGCTCTTCGACCAGAGCGTGGAATTGCTCCAGCTTCGCCAATCGCCGTCCTGCCGGATAAGCCAGCTTCTTATACAGCTGATCCAGCTCGAATAGTACGCGTGCATCTTCCTGATCGCAATCGAAAGCTCTTTCCAGTGAAACCAACGCCGCTTCAGCATTGTTACGTTTGTTGAAATATGCCAAGGCCAGATTGCGATGGACTGTGGCAAAATCGTCGCGGACAACACGAGATGCCTCCCAGTACGAAATCGCATCCTCCGAGCGTTTCTTGTCATAGCAGAGGTTGCCCAAATAATACAGCGCCATGGCATCCTCTGGCTGTGCCTGTACCGCTTGCTCCAGCACTTGCAGCTCGAACAGGCTGCTTGGGAAACAATAGGTCGGATCGGCTTGCTGTCCTGCCGCACGTTGTTCAGCAGCCTTGCCATGCTCTCCGGCACGATCATACAACTCGCCAAGTGCATAATGCAGCATCGGGTAAACTGCGCCGCCCTGCTGTACGAGGTGCACAGCCACGGCAATCGCCTCTTCAATCAAACCGCAACCGGCATAGTCAGCCAGCAGATTCAGATAGTTGTGCGCGTCTCCACGCATCAGGCGTGACAGCTCACTCCATACAACTTCTGCCGCAGCGGTATCGCCCAATTCCACTAGCGCCAGTGCTTGCTCGTTATAGGCGCCAAAGTCGGCGACATCCAGTCCAAGCGTCTCTGTAGCGAAATCCTTCGCCTGTGCAGCGTGACCCAGCTTACGCAGCATAGCTGTCTTCAAATTGCGAGCCTTATAGTTCCGGGCATTGCGGATCAGGGAGCGTTCTACCAGCTCTAGCGCTTCGTCATACGAGCCTCTTTCACTAGCGATCTGAGCCAATGAGAAGTATCCGGCATCTTGCCATGCAACAGACCAAACCGCTTTATAGAATGCGGCAAATGCTTCGTCTAAACGCCCCTGCAGTTTAAGCGAAACGCCCAGTTGATAATAGGCTTCACTATCGTAAGGGTTCGTATTACGCCAGGTCATCGTCTGGATCGCTTTGCGGAAATGCTTGTCGCTCTCGGTGAATAGACCGCGGCGCAACAACAAGGTGCCATACGCCACATTAATGCGGATATCGCCAGGACTCCGCTTTAGGCCTTCTAGATAATAAGCCTCTGGCTCAAATGTCGCATGCCGGTATTGCTCCAGATGCAGACCTGCCAGGTACAGCTCTTCCGTGGTCTGCAGCTCTTCCGGTTCGGCAAGCGGCTTGGCCGCCTCCGGCACCTGCTCGATCTCCGGACGCTTCGGCTGATAAGTGATCAGCAGACGACCATCGGCAGCACGCACGGATAATAACAGATCATGCGGTTGATCGATTTCGTTCAATGTAATGACTGAACTGAACGTTAATGCTGGTGAGAGGGTGACCGTTTCCAACAGATATACTTGTTGACTTCCACGGAGTTCTACAACCGCACCCTCCATTAAAGAGGTTGTGTAGGCTAGCACGCGTGCTTCACGCGTATTCTCGTCAACCTCTAGATTGACAGCAACTTCAATAGAAGCATTCTTGACAACGCCAATATTTTTGTAGGGCATAAAATATTGAGTGAAAGTCTTTTCTTCATACGGCTGCAACCAGGAGAAATCCGGTTGGTTATCTGTATATACGCCGGTCATTAGCTCAATGTACGGTCCGTCCTCGTCGGTAAGCTGGCGGTCCCAGGCTTGGCCGAATTCTCCGTTGCCCCAAGTCCACTGCTTTTTGCCTGGTGAAATATGGTGATTGGCGACATGCAGCAGACCTGCATTTACGCCATGGTCATAACCTCCGACAAAGTTGTAATCCGATTTATAAGCCATGTAGGAAGTAGGCACAGGAATATTTTTGTAACGGGAGATATCTACACCTTCAGAGTAATCCATCTTATAATAGGTGCCAGTTGCGATCGGAAAGCGCGATACATCGCGTTTGCCGTGGTCGAACACAGCTGTAACATCTGGGGGAAATACCGACTGGGTATGGTCATTAACTGCCACCGCTGGGTTAGCCCACCAGAGAAAGGTTTGCGGTTCAGGCGTACGGTTGTAGAGCTGGGCCTTAATTTCCAGATAAGCTTTGCCTGGATAGAGCTTGAAGCCTGCCGTAACCTTCGTGCCATGCATCCGGTCAATTTCACTGACCCATACCGTAGCACTTCCATCCTCATTCTCATCATAGCGATACTCCACGGGTCCGAAGGTGTTCGGACGGTGATGCTGCGGCCAATTGAATTCAATCCCACCAGAAATCCACGGTCCAGCCAGACCAACCAGTGCAGGCTTGATTACCCGATTATAGTAGACGAAATCATAGTTGTTAGTCTTGTCTAGCGCCCGGTAAATACGGCCACCAATCTCCGGCATAATTTCGATGCGGACATATTCATTCTCAAGGATAACCAGCTTATAATTCTGAGCGCTCTTCTCATTGGAGATACTCTCAATAACCGGATGCGGATAGACGCGCCCGGAGCTGCCCTGATATACCCTTTTCTCCAAAAACATTGGATTGCGGTCCGGCTTTCCCACACTGTAGGTAGGAATGGAGACCTGTTCCTCCCAGACACGCACTTTATCCTTGTTCAATTCATTTAATTCACTCATTGGGCTTTCCTCCTTGCCTTAATAGCTTTACTATAACGCTCGGCAAAGTGGAATCCAATTGACGAAATGCGGGAATTGATGGATTATATTCTTATATTGATGATTACAGCTTAGGGAGGAACAGAACATGGAGAAGGAAAAAGAGAACCAGCTTAAACCGGAGGGGTTCACACAGGAGCGGTTATTTGTTTTGCCTGAATATCAGATCAGGGAGCTTGGCGAATGTGAGCTGACTGCCTCGCTCTTTGTAAGTGACATAGGATATTTCCCTCATGCCCAATATCATTTTCGCGATCGCCCAGACGGTTGTGATTCCCATATCTTTATCTACTGCGTCGTGGGCGAAGGCTGGGTTCAGTTCGGCAGCGAAGGACCTGTCCCGGTGAAGGAACACCAGCTAGTGGTCATTCCTGCCGGTGTACCGCACCGTTACGGTGCCTCCACTACTGACCCCTGGAGCATTTACTGGTTTCATCTGAAGGGTGGACATGCGCTGGCCCTAATCAAAATGTACGGGCTTGATCAAGGTCCACTTGCCCTGCCCATCAGCAGCGCTGGCCGTTTTATAGAATGGTTCGATCCTGTATACGATATGCTGATCGACAAGACCTATAATCTGGGCACCCATGTCCATATTTCGCAGACTATGCGTCATCTTTTGTCCAGCATCGGCATTGGCGCCGGTCAGTCCTCACAGGATAAGAAGCGGGAACGGTACCTGGAACAAGCCATTCAGTTTATGAATGAACATCTGACTGACTCCATCAAATTGCCAGATCTGTCCAAGCATGCCGGATTATCGAAACAGCATTTGATACATCTGTTCAATCAAGAAACTGGAGTGCCGCCCATTGAATACTTTTTGCGGATGAAAATGCAACGTGCCGGACAATATCTTGATCTCACAGATATGAGTATCAAGGAAATCAGCGGTGCTGTTGGCATTGCCGACCCTTATTATTTCTCACGGCTTTTCAAAAAAATGATCGGTTATTCCCCCACGCAGTATCGCAGCATCCCCAAAGGTTAAAATACTGCCTGTGACAAAAACACTTACCCATAATGAACCCCTCGGGTACCCATGGATTAAATTCGGTCTTATTGACCCACCGTACCTGCACCTGCCATGGCCTCAGCCATGACCATCTCGATTAAATATTGCAGCGGCTGCGATTTCCACTTTTTGGGATGAAGCAGAAGCTGCAAGTCAAAATGTATTTCTGGATGATAGAAGGGCAGCTCTGCCAGATAGCCCCGTTCGATCTCTTCCTGCGCCACAATTCGTGGCAGCAGAGCAATACCCAGCTCATTCATCACACAGCGCTTAATCGCCTCCAGATTCGAAAGCTCAAAGCCGACGCGGAAGACGATCCCATGCTCTTTTAGCAGATTCTCAAATAAGCTTCGATAAATGCAGCTCTCCTCTGAGACAATGAGCTCACAGTTATTGAGATCACTCAGCTGGACAGTCTTGAGCTGGGCCAGCTTATGACCTATGGGAGCAATCAGCACCAGCGGCTCCTCTCTGATAATCGTCCGGTGCAGCAAAGAATCTGCCGTGCTACGATCGAGCATTAAGCCGATATCGACTTCTCCGTCTTTTATTTTGGATACCAGATTAGCTTCCTGTTCCGTCTGCAGATGAATGTTCAGTCCGGGAAAACGCGTCCGTAACTGCTGCAGAAAAGGTGGCAAATAAAAAGCGGCCAAGGAATCTATCGTTCCAATGGTCAAAGTTCCCCCGATTTGCTGGGCAATAGTTTCCTTCGAGCGATCATATAAATCCAGTATTTCCACGAATAGCTTCAGCAGCTCCTCCCCGGGAGGGGTAAGGCGCAGCTGGCGTCCATGTCTTTCGATTAACGGAACTCCGTATTCCTTCTCTATCTTCTGAATCTGCATAGTGACACTGGATTGTGCATAACCAAGCTCTTCGGCTGCACGGGTAAAACTTTGACGTTTAGCGACCTCGCGGAATGTTCTTAAGTATGTTAAATCCATAACCTCACCACCCTAACATCAATAATAATGATGACACTTATTACTTATTATAGATAACGCCGATGCAATATTCCATGGTAAAGTAGGATTATAGCAAAAAATATAATGGAGGCCGATAATAAATGCTTACAGAGCAACAGATTTATGGAATCTATGTCCCCGTTGTAACCCCGTTCAGTGCTGCCGGTGAAGTTGATCTGGATTCGTACCAGCATTATGTGAATAACATCATTGGCAACAACATACAAGGCCTGGTCGTAAACGGAACCACTGGAGAATCGCCAACTGTAACCATTCATGAACTGCAGCTTCTGGTAAATACATCGCGTGAATTATTACAATCATCGACTATTCCCTTGATCGTTGGCACCGGAACCAACGATACAGCTTCAACGATTGCACGGACAGAGCTTGCCGGGAACCTCGGGGCTGATGCCGTGCTTGTTGTTGTTCCTTACTATAGCCGTCCTTCCCAAGAGGGAATTATCGCCCACTTCCGTAAAGCAGCCGAGGTAGGCGTGCCCGTCATCGCCTATGACATTCCGGGCCGCGCCGGTGTCGGCATGTCTGTCGATACCGCCCGCACTATTCTGGATATGAATAACGTCGTCGGCCTGAAAGACTGCTCTGGGAGTCCAACGCTAGTGTCCGAACTGTCACGCTTGGGTTCTAAGCCTGTGTTATGCGGGGATGATCTGCACTTTCTTGATATGCTGGGCTGCGGTGCAGCTGGAGGAATGCTTGCTTCAGCTAATGTGCACACGGTAGAGTTCATCAAAGTATATGAATACTTCGCTTCTGGTCAGCTCGACCTAGCCAAAGAAACATTCACAAAGCTGCTTCCGCTGATGCGCTTATTGTTCAAGGAATCCAATCCCGCCCCTATTAAATGGATTCTTAGCAAATATGGTGAAATTGCTTCTGATACCTTGCGCTTACCGATGACATCGATCAGCCAAGGTCTGCAGCAGGAGCTAAGCGTACATCTTTCCAGTTAATCTTGATGGTGGTTTTACTAGTCTGTCAGGGCTATATACAGCAAACAGCAAGTCTCTAATAACCTAGAGACTTGCTGTTTTTTGGTTTGTTATTGCTTTGAAATAGGATTAGGATTGCGATTGAAGCAGACGAACCAACATCTGGGCAGCCTCAGCTCTTCCTGTTGCAGCATCAGGGCGAAATAGTCCAGCTCCATCGCCCTTGACTAGTCCAAGTTGAGCGGCTTGATCCAACGCTTCCTGCGCCCAGCCATTCACATTACTCCGGTCCGAGAACACGGCCTGTGATGCAGATGACGTAGCTTGACCGTTCAGTGTTACATAAGCCCGCATTAGCATTACAATCATCTCTTCTCTCGTAATAGCCCGGTTCGGGGAGAATTCAGCTTCCCCAGTCCCCTGTACCAGACCGGCTTTGATAGCCAGTGCTACATCCGTCGCATACCAGGCATTCTGTCCGATATCCTTGAATCCTTCATCAGAAGAACCCTTCTCTTGTAACTGAAGTGTTCTGACCAACAGCGCAGTAAATTCGGCACGAGTCACTTTCTGGTCCGGCGCAAAATTAGTATCCGTGACTCCTTCCACAATATGTTTGGCCGCCAGCTGCTTAATTGCAGCCAATGCCCAATGCGTAGAAGGCACGTCCACAAAGCTCCGGTCATATTCCAGCACAGCATAAGTGCCTGATTGTTGCAGTGGAACCTCAACCGCATTTTCTTCAGTCTTCCCGGTTAAATAGGTTAACTCACCCGTATCAGCGATGCGGTAGACCCCCAGCAGCTCCGGATTCATATCCTTGCTCTGACGGAAAGCAGCCTGAGCAGCAACAGGTAAAATAAAGTCTGAAACCTTCTTCCCGTCAACCATCCATGAAATGTCTAGGGTCAGTACTGGACCCGCGAGCTTCCATTCCACATTCCCCTTAGGCTGGACATTCACTAACAGCTTGTCGCTCTCTACCTTCGACAAATCCTGAAAGGAGATAGATAGAAGACTATCTACCGTTCCTGCTGCTTGATCGCTCAACGCCTTACGGATGGTTGCTTCAGGCACTGTCAGTGAGATGTCATTTGAGGTGAGAATCAACCCCGTATCCTTTAGCAATTGCAGTATATTTTGATCCAGCAAAATACCCTTTTGCTCCTGCTTCAGAACAATCGTCACCTTACCCTCGGGATCGGTTTTGATATCATTCACTGTGATTCGTGCATAGTCGTTAACGACCGGTGTCGTCAATCCTGTACCTGTTGAATTCTCAGTGTTATTAACCACATCCGGTACGGTAGCCGGGGCTGGAGGCGTGACACTTGCCGAAGCTGCCGAGACCACCGAATTCCCTACACTATTGGTTGCAATAACGGTAAAGCTGTACGCCGTTCCGTTGCTTAGTCCATTTATCGAGATCGGACTAGTTGCTCCGGTGGCCGTAATTCCTCCCGGACTAGAAGTGACCGTATAGCCGGTTATCGCACTGCCTCCATCGCTTTCCGGAGCGGTAAAGCTTACCGTAGCCATACCGTTTCCGGCCACTGCAGTTACTCCAGTTGGGGCAGATGGTACAGTACTGGTACTCTCATCTGGTATGTTGCTACCGTTCGAGAGGGGTATCCGGAAGGCATTCCCTTTCGATACATCATAGAGATATCCAGCATTCGGATCGTTGCTATTTGTATAACTGCGAATCAGTGTCTGGTCACCGAGATCCAGCTTGTATTCGTGGTCCGCTGTCTGCTGAATGCCTTGGATCGTGTATACAGCATTTCGTTCGCCGTCATTATCCACATAGATGCTCTCACCGACCAGACTGGACGCACTCCGACCTTGCAGGTCAGCGTTGATTGTCATCGTATTGTCCATGGACAATGTCTTGGTGAAATCCTCCACCGTTCCAGTTACGCGTCCCACATTCTCCTGCACAAGTGGCTGTCCGGCCAGACCAATCAACGTCCCATCGTTGACATAACCGTATACAGGTTGTCCTTCCGACTCGGAATACACACCCAGGAAACCTTGGAACTTGATCTTCCCATCTATCGTCAGCAGTTGCTCTGCATCCAAGGATTGTATAATGTAATCAGTTCTGCCATTAGCCAGGGTTACCTTCACCGCAACCGCCTTATCCTTGCCAACAGCTTGACCTGCTTCGTTGACAACGCTGACTTCGGAGGCAGAGACAATATAAGGTTCGTTAACATAAGGCTGCAGCACAGAGGTGAATACACTGCTCAAATTGTCCCCGCTGCTATGGGCGACCATATACTTCAACTTGTCTGGATTGCTGCCGTTGACAGGTGGAATTCCATCCGCCAGAGCTACATCGTCCACTTTATTCAACATGGTCAGTTTCAGATGCGCCTGCTCACCTACCGGGAGTGTACCGTCGCTCTTCAAGCTCCAATCTACACTAAACGGTCCGGCCGGGTTCGTATCCTTCTCTACATTTTTCAGATAATGAAATCCGCTTCCCATATAGCCCCAACCAGCTACACTATCCGTCCGCACCCCATAATCCACCTGTGGTCCGGCATAGGTTCCGGTTGCCTGCGGCACCAAATCCAAGCCTTCCGTCGTAACCGTCCCTTCGCCTCCGTGGAAGCTGAATGCATGATCGCTGCCTCCGGTTACCCGAAATAGATCTAGATAGTACGAGTTCGATGCATCCACTTTGATCATGACCGAAGTTCTCCGGTATTGACTGGTCTGCGGATAGGCATCCGGCGCTTCCACATCTATCAGCTTCACTTCATCTTCCGCTGCAAAATGCTGTGGTAATCCGCCCCATTGCTCCTCCTGCTTACCCTTATCTACAACCACCGTGTTGTGGCTGATCGTGTTGCTGGTCCATTCCATACGGCTCGGCCATTCGCCAGTCCGTTCGGGATATCCCAGATCGGGAGCCAGATCAAGTCCGAAAGCGTGAAGGCCAAGGTTCAGCGTATCACGGTGACCATGACCCGAAGAACGGCCATAATACAGCCATAAATCACGTTGTTCATTTCCTTTACTCCCTGCCTGATCTCGGACGGCCTGTGCCGCCTCATCCAGCAGAGACAAGGTAATGACGCCCATCTTATAGTTATTTGCCTGTTCCTCTTTGCCTGTGCCGACGAAAGAGATTTCATGATTCCCGGCGCTCAGCTGCACATCCGACACAATCGTCTCGGCAGCACTTCCCGCACCACTCGTTCCATAGAAGCTAAGCGAGCCCGCCTTCGCCCCGTCCAGATAAATATCATATTGTCCGTAACTGGTCGCTTTGAACGGTACCAAGTCCAAATCGTAAGTACCTTCCGCAGATACAGGGAAACTAAAAGCGATGCTCTCTCCTGCTTTTTCCGCTTCTAGCTGAATCGTACCGCTGCTGGCATACAAATTGTAGGGAACAGTGGAAGATACAACATCCATTTTGGAGAAATCATAGGTTATACCGGCTTTTGTATTATAATTAGTGCCGTCACGCAGAGCCGTGAAGCCATAACCCGTCATATTATCGCTCTTCATCACTAAAGTACCGTATTCTTCGATGACATCGTGAATCTCATCAGCAATTTGTTCGGGATCTGCAGCAAAAATATCACCACGAATCCCCTCCGTTTTGTTGCCGTTGTAGAAATAAGCCAATTGGGCCAGCAGTGGATCGCGGTACACCTCGAACCCGGAGATGAAATCATCAGCCTTCACGATGATGTCCGCCTTGGCTGTTCCCCCCGAGTCCCCAATCGCTGCCGTATACTTATCAGACAGGATTAATGGATAGAACGCTGTGAACATCTTTTTAAATTTGGGATTTAGATACATGTCGGCATCCGGATATTTATCGTAGCCTTTCAAGACGTCAGCTACTTGTTTCAATTGGTCAAACCATAACCGGTTATACTCCGGTGCCGCCTCATTCCCCATGCCATCCCGGTCCAGATTATTGACCAAGAGCGGCCCTAAGTTGCCTCCTGTCAGACGCCAAGGTGAGCTCAGTTCTGCTCCTGCCTGAAAATCGAAATCCAGCCAATCCTTCGT
>LIDZ01002273.1_pt31 | contig 17778 bp, 19 predicted proteins | sample 644651 | NCBI WGS metagenome assembly LIDZ01 (sample SAMN03856242, study PRJNA289617) | food metagenome | isolation source: wine grapes on drying loft during traditional withering process | host: Vitis vinifera cv. Corvina | place: Italy: Gargagnago di S. Ambrogio di Valpolicella | collected 2014-01 | reverse complement strand
TTGGCTTTATGATCTTTAACGCCGGCGGCATCCAGGTGATCGGCTGGTTGATCGGTTCAGAAGTCTATCCGCTGGGGATCCGTGAAAAAGCCAGCAGCCTGCATGCGGCGATGCTGTGGGGATCGAACCTGCTGCTGACTGCCACCGCGCTGACCACAGTGAATATCCTCGGCATCGGTGGCGCCATGTGGTTCTACGCGTTGCTTAACCTGATTGGCTTCCTGTTTATCTTCTTTATGATGCCGGAAACCAAAGGCCGCTCGCTGGAGGCGATCGAAACCTCGCTGAAAGAAGGACACTTCTACCCGCGTGGTCGTCAGCAGCAGAAGGCCGTTTCCCAGCAATAACAGTCCCTTCCCCCCAGCCTCTGACAACGCGTCAGGGGCTGCTTAAAGTTAACTCACTTTGTACCGATAACCTTTTTACCAGGCTTATCTTCCCTACAGAGTGCGCGCTATGCTTAAAAATATTAAAGTCGTCACCAGCATCATCATTATGTTGATTGTATTCAGTGCGTTACTGCTGCTCTCCAGCGGGCTCTCCTTTAACGCCATTCACCAGGACAAAGATAACTTCGTCCGCGCCAGCGTGCTGACCGAGCAACAGGGGCAGCTGAGCGATGCCTGGCAGACGCTGATTAAAACCCGCGTCACCATTAACCGTGCCGCCATCCGCATCCTGAAAAAACAGACCGATCCGGCCGCACTGGCGGGGATCACCAAGCTGCTGGCAACCGCCAGCACCACGCTGGACGACGCGGCATTTCATTTTGCCAACTACCAGAAAGCGCCACAGCAGAGCGGCCAGAATGCTCAGTTAGCCACCACCGTGGCAAATAATTACCAGCAGATGTTCGACACGATGAAAATGTCGATTCAGTATCTGGGTGCCAACAATTATGAAGCCTACGGCAATCTCGATGCGCAGAAAGCTCAGGACGATCTGGAAACCAGCTACGACAGCTGGCGCCAGCAGAACAAGCAACTGTTAGCGGTTGGCATGAACGAAAACCAGCAGGGTTTCAGCCATATGATGTGGACGCTGGCGACCGTGGTGCTGGTGTTGCTGCTGCTGGTTGTGGTGGTGTGGGTGGTGATTAAACGCGTACTGCTGACGCCGCTGAAACAGGTGCTGGCGCATATCCAACGCATCGCGGCGGGCGATCTGTCAGAAACCCTGGTAGTGGAAGGCCGCAGCGAAATGGGAATGCTGGCGAGTAATCTGACGGCGATGCAGCAGTCACTGATTGTCACCGTCGGCCACGTGCGCGACAGCTCCAACGCCATCTTCACCGGCGCCAGCGAAATCTCGCTCGGCAACAACGACCTCTCTTCCCGTACCGAACAGCAGGCGGCGTCACTGGAAGAAACCGCAGCCAGCATGGAGCAGTTAACCGCCACGGTGAAACAGAACGCCGAGAACGCCCGTCAGGCGTCACAGCTGGCGAAAAGCGCCTCCGAAACCGCCGGCAAAGGCGGCAAGGTGGTCGATGGCGTGGTGAAAACCATGAGCGAAATTGCCGGAAGCTCGAAGAAGATTGCCGATATCACCAGCGTGATCGACGGTATTGCCTTCCAGACCAATATCCTGGCGCTGAACGCCGCGGTAGAAGCGGCGCGTGCAGGCGAACAGGGTCGCGGTTTTGCGGTGGTGGCTGGCGAAGTGCGTAACCTTGCCCAGCGCAGCGCCCAGGCGGCGAAAGAGATCAAAACGTTGATCGAAGATTCGGTTAACCGCGTCAATGCCGGCTCTTTGCAGGTCGAAACCGCGGGCGAAACCATGCACGATATCGTCAACGCGGTGGTTCGCGTCACCGATATTATGGGTGAAATTGCCTCGGCGTCCGATGAACAGAGTCGCGGTATCGATCAGATTGGTCTGGCGGTCACCGAGATGGATCGGGTAACCCAGCAGAACGCCTCGCTGGTGCAGGAATCCGCGGCGGCCTCCGCCTCGCTGGAAGAACAGGCCAGCCGTCTGTCTCAGGCGGTTGCGGTGTTCAAAATTGGTCAGCAAACGCTGTTGCCCGCCGTCAGCCAGCCGGTGAAAGCGATAGCGACCCTGCCCCGTAAGGCGCTGACCGTCAGCAGCGATCAGGGTAACTGGGAAACCTTTTAAGCTGTGACAGTCCGGCCTCACTCCGGGGCCGGCTATTTTGCCGGGCGCTGCGTGCCGCCGATAACCGGCAGCACCTCGCGCATCAGCGCCAGAAACTGCCGCAGCTTGGCGGGATAAAAGCGCGCATACGGGTAAACCAGATACACCGGTAATGGCGCCGCATGCCAGTCCGGACACAGATGGCGCAAGCGGCCCTGTTCAATATCCTCTTTCACCGCCCAGGACGAGGCAATCCCCACCCCCATTCCCGCCAGCACCGAATTGCGTAAGGCATACAAACTGTCGGTCAGCAGCTGCGGACGAATATCTATGCGCTGCATTTCACCCTGTTCATTATTCAGCACCACTTCCTGCCGGTAAAAGGTACTTAATGCCACCCAGGGTAATTCGGCCAGCGCCGCAGGAGAGTCGGTGTCGGATGCAAGGCCTGCGAGCGCCGGTGCGGCCACCACAATGCGAGGCACTTCCGCCACTAACAGCGCCACCACCGACGGATCGGTCAGCGCGCCAACGTGTACCGCGCAGTCGATCCCTTCGGCGATAAAGTCCGGGCGACGATCGCTGAGCATCCATTCGATGGTCATTTTCGGATAGCGTTGCAGATAGTCCTGCAGCGGCGCAATCATCTGATCCTGACCAAAGGCATGTGGCACCAGCACCCGCAGCACGCCTTTCGGCTCTTCCGCCGCGCCGCGCAGGTCGTCCTCTATCGCCTGCCAGCGCTCGACCAGTTCCTGCGCATGAGCAAAACAGCGTTCGCCGTCATCGGTCAGCTTCATCACGTGGGTGGTGCGCTGCAACAGCTTGACCCCGAGCAGGCGCTCCAGGGATTGCAGCCGACGGCTGATGGTCGGCTGCGTGGTGTCCAGACGCAGCGCAGCCGCAGACAAACTGCCTGATTCAACGATGCGCACAAAGGTGTGCATTAACTCTATACGGTCAATGCCTGACAAAATGGATTCTTTCATACGTTAAACGTATAACAGTTTTACCGCGCAGCCGACTACCCTTTGATCACCGATCCGGTAAAAATGTGATCATCATCGCACAACAGAGCAAACACCATGTCCATGACACAGACTGCCGACACACACGAAAAAGGCATCACCGGCCGCACGGTCCTGATGCTCGCCACCGGCGCCGGATTTTCCGTTGCCTCTATTTATTACAGCCAGCCGATGCTCGGCATCCTGGTTAACGAACTGCATGCGGGCGTCAGCACCGTCGGGCTGGTGCCGACGCTGACCCAGATCGGCTATGCGTTGGGCATTTTACTGCTGGCACCGCTGGGCGATCGCCACGATCGCCGTCAGATCATCATTCTGAAAGGCGTGCTGCTCACGGCGGCGTTGCTGCTAAGCGCCTTCAGTGGCGGCATCAGCATGTTGCTGGTCGCCAGTCTGGCAGTGGGGATTGCGGCAACGATGGCGCAGGATATTGTCCCGGCCGCCGCTACGCTCTCCCCAGCCGCACAGCGCGGCAAAACGGTCGGCACGGTAATGACCGGCCTGCTGCTGGGCATTCTGCTATCCAGGGTGTTGAGCGGGTTTGTCGCAGAATACTTCGGCTGGCGCAGCATGTTTGGCGCGGCGGCGGTGATGGTGGTGGCAATTACGCTGGTGATCTGGCGCAGCCTGCCGGCGATCCCGGCCAGCACCACCATGAGTTATCCGGCACTGCTGGCCTCAATGCGTCATCTGTGGACCGAATACAAACCGCTGCGCAGGGCCACGCTGGCACAGGCGCTGTTGTCCGTCGGCTTCAGCGCCTTCTGGTCGACGCTGGCGGTGATGCTGCATGACGTCTATCAGCTGGGCAGTGCCACTGCCGGCATGTTCGGTCTGGCCGGCGCCGCTGGGGCACTGGCCGCGCCATTAGCCGGATCGCTGGCCGATCGCCGTGGCCCGGAGCTGGTCACCCGCATTGGCACCACACTGGCCACCGTCTCGTTCGCACTGATGTTTTTATTGCCGTGGCTACCAGCCCCCTATCAGCTGACGCTGATCGTTATCTCAGCCATCGGTTTTGACTTTGGCGTGCAGTCGACGCTGGTGTCTCACCAGTCGATCATTTTCAGCCTTGAACCGGCGGCACGTAGTCGGCTGAACGCCCTGATGTTTACCGGCGTGTTTATCGGCATGGCGGTGGGGTCGGCGCTGGGCAGTGTGATTCTGGAACATGCGGGCTGGCAGGGCGTGGTCGCGCTGTTAACGCTGGCCGGATTTGGCAGCATGGTGGTGCGCTGGCTGAGTAAAGGCTTGCATCAAAAAGCGGCTTAATCGTCAAATTCAGGACGAGTTTTTCTCGCAGGCATCGTCTGCGGGTAAAAATGGTGTGGTCAGTAAGGCAAGCGCTGGCCGTTATTTCTTTCGGTAACGCGTGGGCCAGATCTGTTCAGGTCGGGCATTCAGTGCGGCGGCAATCAGCAGTTCGCCTTTGGGCCAGGGACGGCGTAAAGCGTTGGATAGGGTGGAAGAGGCTAAGCCGGATTCACGGGATAAAGCCGATAAAGTCGTGCCTCTTTTCTTTAATGCCGCAATAATGTCTGCGGGATGCCAATCATCTTTGTTCATTTCTCTTCCCAATTTGCCAGATAAAATCACTTTTGTAGACGATGAGTCACAATCATATCACGTTATTTTCCTGATGTGACTAATAGTCCGTGGACTAATAGACTGCAAAGCGCAATGCTGAGCGAATGGAAAAGCTAAACACCACCAAAGTTCTTTTTGGAAAAAGAGTTAAACAACTCAGACTGCAGGCAGGCTTGTCGCAAGAAGCATTCGCACATAAATGCGGGCTGGATCGCACCTATGTGTCTGGAATTGAGCGAGGTTTACGCAACCCGACGCTGGAAGTAATTGCCATTCTGGCCAAAGGTTTGGGAATTGAACTTAAAAATCTGATTGAGTTTTAATCGCAAAGGTTAAATATTTTTATTTTTTTATACTGAGCTATTTCATCCGGTTGCAAGTGAGCACCAAAATAAATCCTTTCCTGAGCGTTAAAAAAGTCATTTTCAGTTTTTGCTGAGGGAAATAATTATTTTTTCAGATTTTACCTGTCATTTTTTTTAAAAAAAAATGAGCGGCACGCTGGCCGCTCGTTATGTCAGCACTAAAATCCGTAGCGGATTGCATCCTTACTTTGCTGCATCAATCCGTCAATCTTCAATGAATACAACTCCACACCTGCCCCGTCTCCCGCTTGTGAACATTCCCGACGCTTCGCGTTGTAGGCTTTCATCAACTGTGCCTGAGCAAAACCGGGTTTACCGTAACAGGTCACGCTTTGCTCCCAACAGGCAATCGCGCGGTCGCTGTCCTGTTGTTCCAGGAAACGTTTCCCCAGCTCGTTAAGCGCAGTAGCGCACTCTTTGGCCGGAAGCCCTTGTTGCATGATGTCGTCTATTGCCTGGTCCATAACGCCTCCGTTAATGGAAGAAGTTGAGAATGTGGCCGAAGATCAGCCCGACGCTGATCACGTCTGAGTCACTGAAGGTGACGTTGGCCATACCGTATTGCCCCAGCAGCGGCAGCAGCAGCGCTGGCAGTAAAGTGATAAACAGTCCGTGGAAGACGCCGCCGATGATCGCCCCGCGACGTCCGCCCACCGCATTCGCAAAGATCCCGGCAGTTCCACCGGCAAAGAAGTTGGTTAACATGCCCGGCAGGATCATCGCCAGACCGACCCACGGGAACAGCAGCATGCCGATCACCGAGCCAATGGTGGTGGAAATAAAGCCGATAATTACCGCGTTTGGCGCATACGGGAACAGTACCGGACAGTCGAGAGCCGGAACGGCATTCGGCACGATACGCAGTGCGATACCGCGAAACGCCGGAACAATTTCGGCCAGCAGTAAACGTACCCCGGACAGCAACACATACACACCAACCACAAACTGAATCGCCTGCAGGAAGGAATAGACCAGATAGTTGACGCCATTGGATGAGGCGGCGACCACTTCCGGGCCGGCAACGATCGCCGGGATCAGATAGATCGGGATCATCACCACCATCATCGACAGGTAGGTATCCTGCAGGAAAGAGAGTGCCTGTGGCAGCTCCAGATCCTCGGTACTTTTGCTGACGTCGCCGGTCACTTTGGCCACGCCAGCCTGCACGATATAGCCGATGGTACAGAAGTGACCGAGCGCGAAATCATCGCCGCCGGTAATCTTGCGGACAATCGGCTGAGCCAGCGCCGGCATAAACACCGCCATCATGCCGGCAATCACCCCGCCCAACACGATCAGCTCGACACCCCTCAGCCCGCCCATATACCCAATTACCGAACAGACGGTCGCCATCCACAGCGACGCCTGCCCGGTCAGAAAGATATATTTGTAGCGGGTGAAACGGGCAATGGCGATATTGACGATAAAGGCGATCACCATAATCAGTGCGGTTTCACTGCCCAGCGTCTGCTGAGCGATACCGGCAATCGAGCCGACATCGGTAACCACACCACGCATATGGAAGCCTTTCTGGAATATCTCACCCAGGAAGGTTAAGGTGCCGACAATAATATTGGCACCGGCCAGAATGACCAAAAAGCCTAACAGAGTTTTTAAGGTGCCAGTGATCACCTGGCCCGGACTTTTCTTCAATGAGATCAGACCGATCATGGCGATCAATGAGATCAGTATTGACGCTTGTCCCAGCACATCATGGACAATAAAGTTAAGGAAAGACATGGTAGTCCCCTGTTTCTGTCACAGTAAACGGATAAGTTTAAAAATGGATCAGAGCATGTAGCCTTTTTCTTTTAGTATCGGCTCAAGCTTGGTTTTAATTTCGTTCTTATCGACCAGACGCTTCAGATAAATCACGGTTGCGTTAATGGTGTAATGCTGAAACTGTGAACGGAAGTTCTCACCGGTCATAATAATGTCGGCGCGGGAGGAGGTGGCGCTGGAGATATCGCAATGCGAGAGATCGGCTTCAATGCCCAGATCCTTTAAGGCCGCTTCAATACTCATTTCGCACGCAAAGCTGCTGCCCAGCCCTGCGCCACACACTGCAAGAATAGATAACTTTTTCATCAGGTATTCCTTAGTTGATCATCTGTAAGTTTCTTGCCGCTACCACTAAATGCGGATCGGGTTGTCTTTTACCTGCTGCGATATTTCTTTATGATGGGATTTATTTAAAACTGGCTGAGAATATCCAGTACGGCATGTTTATTTCGGGCATTTTTTAATTTATCCAGCACGTCGTCCTCGCAAAAAAGCCGGGACAGGCTGGCAATCATTTCAATATGTGAATGACTGTCAATGGCCGCCAGAGCAAATACCACATAAACAGGATCGTTATCAGGGCTATTAAAACTGACGCCTTCGGAAATAATGATTAGCGACAGTGCTGTTTTAATCACGCCCTCTTCCGGTCGGGCATGGGGCATTGCGATGCCTTCTCCCAACACATAATAGGGCCCTATTTCCCGATGCATATCATAGATGGCGTTCAGGTAGCGCGGCTCGACGGAGCCGTTGTCTACCATCGGCTGCACGGCCAGCTTCACCGCGTGTTGCCAATCATTAACATGGGTAAACAATGAAAGATTACTTTCGTTAATCCAGTCAGTCAGCATGGTGTTCCTTATTTAGAAAATAAGCGTTAATTCAATATACTTTCCAGCCAGGGGTTAAAACGTGATCCAGTCACCTATTTTAAAATTAAATAAAAAATAATTTAGTCTAAAAAGAGCAATAAAAATAAAGCAATAAGATCACGCTGGTAATTTAATAAAAACCAGTGAAGTTTCATTTAAAATAAATGATATTGAGATCGTTCCCGCCATTAATTTCGACGAAGAAGTTATCAGTTATAATTAACTGTGTTTAAAACCTCTCTGGTCCAGGCAATAATATTTTCATTGTTGACAGGTTTACTCTGGTCGGCAATATACACCGGACTTAATTGCATCGGCCCGGCACGTTCAGCCAGCGCAATCAGTTCAGGAATATATTCGGCGCCGGGATGACCGGGTAAACGATCGCCCAACCGGGCCGCATAACGCTGCGCCGCCAGTTCGCCGGGAAGCTGACACCAGATTTCGGCCAGCGATCTGACGTTCGCCTGCTGTAAGAAGGTCACCAGATTCTCTTTCGGCTGAAAGCCAAACCACGCATCAACAATAAAGGTGCAGCCCTGTGGCGCTGCGGCAATCACAGACCAAATGGCCTGATAGCTGGCAATGCCCAGCCGGCGATTAAGCGGACGATCCAGCTGTTCGAACTGCTGCATAAACGGTTCTTTAATGCCGTCCACCGACAACACGGGCCAGCCGGTTGCCTGCGATACTGCCCGCGCAATGCTGCTTTTTCCCGAAGCGGGGATGCCGTTAACCATCACGACGCGTTTACCGGTGTTGACCGGGTTGGCGTGGCTGGCGGTTGCCCTTCCATCAGACATGATTGACCTGCTCCTCGCTTTTCACTTCCGCCGTGGCGGCGGTAAAATATTTCCCGATAACCGCCTGAATCTCGCGCAGTCTTGGCACCGCCAGGGTTTCCAGCTTTTCACGGGTAACCGTGCGGTCCAGCGAGATACAGTCTTTCCATAATGCACGGCCTGCGATCACACCGGAAGCCCCATTGCTCATGGCATCGGCCACTTGGCCGAGGAAGGTCGCGTGGTCAACACCGGCGGAGAGCACGGCCCACGGCACATCGCCGGAAATTTCAGTGATAGCGGCACAGGCGGCAGGCGATCCCGGGTAAGGAATTTTCAGCACTTTCGCACCGCAATCCAGCGACAGTTTGGTGCCTTCAAAGATAAGCGACGGAACCTTGCTTTTATAGTCCGCATCGCTCTCGCCTTCTAACTGATAGGTGAGGAACTCGACCACCAGCAGCAGATCTTCTTTGCTGAAGTCTTCGATACAGTGGCGGAGAATGGCGAGGTTATGCTCGTTGGCCTCGGGACGATCGGCGCGCAGATAGACCATGATTTTGCCACCGTTGCCACCCAGCTCCCGCACGCGGCGGGCGTTGATGCCTTCCACCAGACGCGAATTGCGGTAGCCTTCGGCGGTGGTATCCCAGCCTGAGGCATCCAGCCCAATCAGCAGTGCGGTATCGCGGGCAATGATGCCGTCATCCACCAAATCCGGGACTGCACAGACCGGATCCACCAGCACGCAGGAGGCCTGGCTTGCCAGATACTGGGTGATGTCGGCTTTGATGCGACCGAGCTGCTGTTCGGAAATGGCCTTCTGCTGATCCGGGTCGGATGAGAGCAGGCTGCGCATTGCGCCACGCTGATCGCAGGCAATGACCAGCATTGCGCCGTTGCTGCCGCAAATCTGTTGATAACCACGCAGTTCTGACGTTGACATATGTGACATTATTTTTGTCTCCTGGACAGTTTTTCAGTTTTAGAACACGGTTACAGCCTCATTTTTCAGTGTGCGACTTCATACCCGTTCCCCCTGGAGCATCAGTGCTGATGCGGCGTCCTGTCAGGGTTTTTGCCGGGTATACGCATTGCAATTTGTGGGGTGTTGCGCAATAATCCTTCAACCGATGAACTGAGTGTAATACATTGCAGAAAGGAATTTCAAGCTGAAAGAACCTCTTTTACAAGACGCCGCAACAACGCGGGCGATGATGCATATGGTGGCAAAGTTGCACTATCAGTCAGACATGGCTCAGGTGGACATTGCTAAAAAGCTGGGCGTTTCAACCGCCACCATCTCGCGACTGCTGAACAAAGCCCGCGCGGCGGGGATCGTGCGGATCGAGGTGGTGGAACTGACGTCGCCTGAAGAGATCACCGCCGATCTTATCCAGCGGCTGGGGCTGAAAAGCGCCGCCGTGGTGGAGCCACCGCCGACCAATATCCTCGGCTCGCTGGCGACGCCGCTGGCGGGTTTGCTGCAGCAGGCCGATCTGGCGGCCGGTTCGGTGATTGGCATTGGCTGGGGTCGCGCGGTGCGGGAAGTGACCATGGGCGGTCTGCCGAAAATCCCTGGCGTGATGACGGTAGCGATGAACGGCGGGATGCAGCAGGCGGCGGCGCATTTTCAGATCAATGAATTTGTCCGTCAGGCGGCGGAACAGATGGGCGGCGTGCCGCATTTCCTGCATGCGCCCTATCTGACCTCGCCGATGCTACGCGAAGCCTTTCTGGCCGATGCCGGCGTGCAGCAAATTATTTCACTGTGGGATAACCTCGACGTGGCGATTGTCGGCGTCGGCTTAACCCATCATCTGCCGGCCCCGTCAGAAACCACCACCGCCACTGCCAACGAGCAGGCGCTCAGCCAGGCGGCGGGCGATGTGCTGCGGCATTACGTGACCGAAAGTGGGGAGATCCTGCACTGGGAAGGTGAAGAGCGGATGATCGCCGCCTCCACCGCCCAACTGCGCAATACCACGCTGAGTATTGGCGTGGCCGCCACGCCGGAAAAAGCGGCTGGCATCATTGGCGCGGTGCGCTCCGGGATGATCAACGCGCTGGTGACCGATGTCACCACTGCCCAGGCGATCCTCGACCGCTTAATGGTGGAGTGATAATAATTCCCCCTGATTTATTCGGGGGCGTTATTTTTTATCAGCACGTTATGCGTTTTTCAGAATTATCTTTCCGCGCAAATAACAATAAGAATGGTTATCAAAACCATTTGGAAAATTGAATAATTGGTATTAAGGCGAGAATAGTTATCACTTAACTATCATAATGTTACGCACACCAAATAATAAGATAAAAACCGCAACTAACGGTTTTTATTTAGGCAACATGCGTGCATAATTGCGCCCAATGACACTTCTAATAATATCCCATCATCGCTAATGGAGCCTTTATGCTGACTGCCGACATGACCGCCAAACTGAACGATCAATTAAACCTGGAGTTCTACTCTGCCAATCTGTACCTGCAGATGAGCGCCTGGTGTGCTGACAAAGGTTTTGAAGGGGCTGCGGCCTTTATGCGTGAACATTCTGTTGAAGAGATGCAGCATATGCAGCGTCTGTTTAACTACCTGAGCGACACCGGCGCGATGCCGGTACTGGGCAGCATTGCGGCTCCGCCGGTGACCTTTAACTCGCTGAACGAAGTGCTGGAGCAGGCTTATGAGCACGAGAAGCTGATCACCGGCAAAATCAACGAGCTGGCGCACGCGTCAATGACCACTCAGGACTACTCGACCTTTAACTTCCTGCAGTGGTACGTTTCCGAGCAGCACGAAGAAGAGAAGCTGTTCAAATCCGTGCTGGATAAACTGGCGCTGGTTGGCACCGGTGGACAGGGCATGTTCTTCGTTGATAAAGATCTGATGAAAATGAGCACCACCAGCAACCCACAGGCTTAAGCCGGGTCAGTCCGGGAGCTATAGCCCGGCGCAAAAAAAACGCCTGACAGCATTTGTCAGGCGTTTTGCTTTTCAGCGGCAGATTATTGCTGCGGCTTGTGTTGTTTATCCGGATCCTTGCGCTCAACGGTCGACACCGTTTTACGCAGCGCCTTCACCTGCTCGGGTTTCACCGCCGGCGCATTATTCCCCCAACTGCTGCGAACAAAGGTCGACAGATCCGCCACCTGGCGATCGTCCAGACGCCAGCCGAAGTCCGGCATGGTCAATCCGGTGACCGCTTTATGCGTTACCGCCGCTTTGCCCCCACGCAGGACAATGCTTATCAGTGACGACGGATCGTCGCTTAAGATCGCCGGGTTGTGTGCCAGCGCCGGGAAGGTTTTGCTGTAGCCTTTACCGTCGGTGCGGTGACAGGCGGCGCAGTTATCCATATACACCTGCGCTCCAGGTTTGCTCATATCCCCTTTTACCAGCGCCACCTGAGTACTGTCGTCGGGTTTCGGTGCCTTTGCATTAGCATCGGATGACTTCAGGCTTTTCAGGTACACCGCCATCGCATTCACATCCCGATCGCTCAGGTGCTGCGTGCTGTGCTCAATCACATCGGTCATCGATCCAAACGCGGCGCTGTTCGCCGTCCAGCCGGTTTGCAGGAAGCTGACGATATCCTGCTGCGACCAGCTGCCAATGCCGGCGTGCACGTTGCCGGTCAGATCCGGCGCGTGCCAGCCTTCCAGCGTGCCGCCGGTCAGGTAAGCCGAGTCCTTCTGGTCCAATGCTTTTTCCTGGAAACCGATGCCGCGCGGCGTATGGCAGGTGCCGCAGTGCTCCAGCCCCTGAACCAGATAAGCACCCCGGTTCCATTCCGCACTCTGGTTGCTGTCCGGTTGATAACGGATGTCGTCATGGAACGCCCAGTTCCACACCGTTAGCGGCCAGCGCATACTTAACGGCCAGGGGATATCGCTGTCGCGATCGGCCTGATGAACGGCCGGCACTTCTTTCATAAAGTAGTCGTACAGCGCGTGCATATCCTCATCAGTGATCTTCGCGAATGCGGTGTAAGGCATCGCCGGATACAACCGGTGACCGTCTTTTGCCACGCCGCCACGCACCGCGTTGGCAAAGTCGTCATAGCTATAGTCGCCGATGCCGGTTTGCTTATCCGGTGTGATGTTAGTGGAATAAATTGCGCCTACCGGGGTGACCATCTTCAGCCCACCGGCAAAACTGGCTCCGCCCGCCGCAGTGTGGCATGCCGCGCAGTCACCGGCCTGCGCCAGATAATGCCCTTTGCTCACCGGCGCGTCTGCCGCCATTGCTGACGCAGAAGCCACACCGGCAAACAGCAAAGAAGCTAACCATCCAGAATGCTTGATCATTTTTTTCTTCCCTGTTAAGCCTGAACCAGCGGTCCGGGATTGGCCAGATACTGCGTACGAATGGCATTGGCCGCAAACAGCGCGGTTGCCCCCACGATCCCGGTCGGGTTATAGGCCAGGTTTTGCGGGAAGCAGCAGGCTCCCAGCACAAACACGTTTGGCACATCCCAGCTTTGCAGGTACTTATTCACCACGCTGTTTTTCGGGTTATCGCCCATGATCGCGCCACCGGTGGTGTGCGTGGACTGGTACGGACGCACGTCGTAATGCGCGTTCATGCCCATAAAGCCCACCTCATAGCGATCGGGTGCCATCGCCTTGACGATGCCTTCGGCTTTGTCCTTGATAAAGTTGGTCATCTTCAGTTCGTTCTGCTGCCAGTCGAAGGTCATCCGCAGCAGCGGCTGGCCGTGAACATCGCGATAGGTCGGGTCAAGGTCGAGATAACACTGCTTATACGGCATCACCGAACCGGACGATCCAACGCCCATCGAGTGCAGATAGTTATCCTTAATCGACTGCTTCCAGCCTGAGCCCCAACGCGGCGCGTTTTTCGGCGTACTCATCTGCTGAATAGGACGGCCGCCGGTGGTGGTGGCCGAGATGGTCGCCCCGCCAATGAATCCCAGGCTGCTGTGGTCGAAATTCTCGGCGTTGAAGTCGTCCATAAACACGCTGGTTGCGCCGGTTGCGGCAAACGGGTTGAAGATTTTTTCTTTGTTGTAGAACAACTTGATGCCGCCGTTCATCTGGTAGGCGTAGTTCTTGCCGACCACCCCTTCGCCGGTGATCGGGTCGTAAGGCTTGCCGATTTTCGACAGCAGCAGCAGACGCACGTTATTCAGCTGGAAAGTGCTCAGCACCACAATCGATGCAGGCTGCTCCACTTCCTGGCCCTGCGCATCGATATAGGTCACGCCGGTGGCTTTTTTTCCGCTGGCGTCGGTGTTCACCCGGATCACCTGCGCCTGAGTGCGCAGCTCGAAGTTCTTGTGCTGATAGAGCGCCGGCAGCACGGTGGTTTGTGGCGAGGCTTTGGAGTAGTTAAAGCAGCCGAAACGTTCGCAGAAACCGCAGTAGTTACAGACGCCCAGCTGCACGCCGTAGGGGTTGGTATAGGATTCAGTGCAGATCGCGGCAGGCAGGGTAAACGGGTGATAGCCCAGTCCCTCAGCGGCCTGCGAAAACAGCTGGCCGCCATACTGACGCTTTTGCGCTTTGGTCGGATACGGATTCTGACGCGGTGCTTCAAAAGGATTGCCGGTTTCCTGCTTCTGGCCGTTGAGGTTGCCCGCATCGCCAGACGCGCCGCAAATCTTCTCAAACTTGTCGAAATACGGCTCCATTTCCGCGTAGGTAAACGGGTAATCCTGCACCGTCATATCCTGCGGGATAAACGAAGCGCCGTAACGTTCAATCACCGTGCTGCGCATTTTCAGGTCGGCTTCCAGCGGACGCCATAACATGCCGTTCCAGTGCACGCCGGCCCCACCAACGCCATCGCCTGGCAGGAATGAACCGAAGCGGCGATACGGCATGGCGGTATCCGCCGTGGCATGACGCACCGTCACCGTTTCGCGCGCGGCGTTCTGAAACAGCTTCAGGCGAATGCCGTAGGTCAGCTCGTCGGTATTACGTGGGTAAGCAAAATCAGGGTAGGTATCGCGTTGTTCGCCACGCTCAAGGGCGAGAATATTCAGCCCGCTGTTGGCCAGTTCCATCGCCATCAGGGATCCGGTCCAGCCGAAGCCGACGATCACCATATCCACGGGATCTTTTTTGATTGCTGCCATGTGTTAAACGCTCCGTTTGCCTGAAATACTCACCGGTCCCAGCGGGTAAGGCTGGTTGGGATGATCCATTTGATCCTGGTAATCGGCGCGCGCGCCGGGGAAACCAATCATTTTCCAGGAGGCCAGCGTTTGATTGCCGCCGTGCATCGGGTCGGCCAGATAGCCTTCCCTGGTGTTTTCCAGCAGTTGCTCAAAGAACAGCTTGCCCGGCACGTTCTCAAAGGTCAGCTTGCCGCCGTCCAGATCGTGCAGCACCGCTTCCTGCTGCAGGTTATCGAGGTCGGCAAACGCCTTTTGAAACTGCTGCTGGCAGTGCTGATTAATGGCCTTGATCCCCTGGCGATAGGTTTCGCGCGGGACCAGGCTGGACTGGTAACCCAGTTCTGGCACGGCGTTGGCAAACGGCGGATGCATGTACCACAGGAGACCGTGACCGTAAGGCAGTTCCATCTGTTTATCGATATAGACGGGAACCCCTTCGCTGACGGCGCCGGGGCCATTGCTGTCGGTCGGGATAAGGCGATCGCAGGCTGCCAGAATAAAGCGCCACTCATCGTTGTTGAAATAGGTGGGAACGTAATGGGCGGAGACGCCCTCAGATTTGGCCTCAGCGGCGGGCGCGGCGAGGGCAACGACACTGCTTCCTCCGGCCGCTGCCAGTGGGATCAGCGACAGGGTTCTCTGCAGGAAACGCCTTCGGGAAGGCACCTGCGTTTCTGTTTTTTTTTCCATGACGACATTTCCAATGCAAGCGCGCCGGGGTGCACCCCGACACAATAGTTACTTGTGTAATAGTTTTAGTGCTAATGGTTTAGCGTTTATAAAATAGCCGTTAAAGACATTGTGTAAAAGTGAATGGGAAGTTAAATATGTTAATAGTTGTTTCTGGTATGGTAGATTTAAGACTAATAGAAAGCTGAATAACCGTGTCAACAGAATGAATAATAAGGATATTTACAAAAAGTGCGGTTTATGCGTTTTGAGCATAACAGTGGCACTGAATTTGGCTTAACTTCAGCGCCCGTTTGGCAGGATGTGGGGGGAAAGGGAATAAAGCGGGGCTTACTGCTCTTCAAGCGGGAATTTGACGCCCTGGCAATGCATTCGGAACAGCCTGGCGAGGTGCGCGCCCATCGGGGTGAGCGTGGTGTCCTTGCGTTGAATTAAATAGAAGGTCGCTTTGGGCAGCGGCTCCTTAATCTTTAACGCCACCAGATGATTGCCGAGGATCGGATCGGAAATCACATCCAGCGAGAGGATGCTGACAAAATCACTTTGCGCCACCAGGCTGGTGCAGGCCATAAAGGTTTCGCAGGTGACGCTGATCGCCGGGGCCATGCCCATATCGGTAAACAGCTCGTGCAGCAAGCGGTAGTAACTGCCCTTCGGCGTCGGCATCGTCCAGTCGCAATGTTGCAATTCCGCCAGCGAGGTGGCGTGTTCCAGCGGATGCCCTTTGCGCACCACCACCCGGTATTCCCGCTCCATCAGACGCTCGTAGCTGAGTTCGTTATCCAGATGGCTCTGATAATAGGTATTGATGGTGAAATCCAGCTCGCCCTGACGCAGTTCGGGGATCATCGATACCAGCTGCCCTTCCACGATCCTGACCTTCACCTTCGGGTACTGGCGATGAAACTGAGTTATCACCTGCGGCATAATGGTGCGGGCAATACTTCCGCCCACGCCGATGTTGACCGACCCGCCGGCATGGCCCAGTCGCTGCTGAATATCCTCCTGCGCCACCCGTAACTCTTCAAGGATCAGGCTGGCATGCTGAAAGAAATTATCGCCGACATCGGTCAACTCCACCCCCTGCCTGCGGCGGATAAACAGCCGCGCACCAAGGACTTCCTCCAGCTCCTGAATCGATTTAGTTAACGCCGGCTGGGACAAATTAGATGCGCGGGCGGCGGCACGAATACTGCCCGCCCGGGTGACATCGACAAAGGCACGGAGCTGATGAAGCTTAATGGAAGCGGGCATAGATCCTCGACAGTGGTGATAACCGGTGTTTATCAATGCAAAGATATTGGCATCTTCTTCCCCCTGCTGCCAATGTGTACAGTCAAAAAAAGACACATTCTCCACCCGGCCCTTCTGTTGGCCATTTGGTACCCCCGGCAACATCGTTTTTGACTGACCCGGCGCGGTTTTTTGCGCCAGTATCCAGATACCTGTTTACCCGTCCCTGATAAATTTCGGGCCCGTTTTGCTGCCTGCAAAATTTATCCTGTCATTCTGAGGAAGAGAAAATGGAACAAGCCGTTGCTGATTTCGTCCGTGAAATCGCCCCCACCCTGCAAACCCGACGACGCGACCTGCACAAATATGCCGAATCCGGCTGGTTAGAATTCCGTACCGCCACCCTGGTGGCCGAAGAACTGCACCGGCTGGGATACCCGCTCAAGCTGGGCAGAGAGGTGATCGATGCTGACGCCCGTATGGGCCTGCCCTCTGCCGAGGTGCTGGCACAGCAGGAGCAGCGGGCACTCAGCCAGGGCGCACTGCCGCAATGGCTGTCACATTTTTCCGGCGGCTTTTGTGGCATCGTCGCCACCTTAGAAACCGGACGCCCAGGTCCGGTGATGGCTTTTCGGGTAGATATGGACGCGCTGGACGTGATTGAACTACAGGCACCAGAACACCGCCCGTTCGCCGACGGGTTTGCCTCCTGCAACGCGGGCATGATGCATGCCTGCGGCCACGATGGTCACACCTCGATAGGCCTGGGGCTGGCTCAGGTGCTGAAGCAGTTTGAGTCGCAGCTGTGCGGCACCATTAAGCTTATTTTCCAGCCGGCCGAAGAAGGCACGCGCGGCGCGAAATCGATGGTTGCGGCTGGCGTGGTGGATGACGTCGATTTCTTTACCGCCATCCATATCGGCACCGGCGTCCCGGCCGGAGAACTGGTTTGCGGCAGCGATAATTTTATGGCCACCACCAAGCTGGATGTCACCTTCCGTGGCGTCGCCTCCCACGCCGGTGCGCGGCCGGAAGAAGGGAACAATGCCCTGCTGGCGGCGGCTCAGGCTACGCTGGCGCTGCATACCCTGCCGCAGCACAGCGGCGGCAGTTCGCGCATCAACGTCGGCGTGCTGCAGGGCGGCACCGGCCGCAATGTGGTGGCCGATCGCGCCTTTATGAAGGTGGAAACCCGT
>LIDZ01008360.1_pt30 | contig 17789 bp, 25 predicted proteins | sample 644651 | NCBI WGS metagenome assembly LIDZ01 (sample SAMN03856242, study PRJNA289617) | food metagenome | isolation source: wine grapes on drying loft during traditional withering process | host: Vitis vinifera cv. Corvina | place: Italy: Gargagnago di S. Ambrogio di Valpolicella | collected 2014-01 | reverse complement strand
TTGCTGGCAGATTTGGAGCAAGCGTTGGAGCAAGTTTTGACGCAAAAAGAAGAATTGGTTACCAAATAGTGAAAGCCATCCTTGAGGTTCGAAATTTTGAGCCTCAAGGATTTTTTAGTGGCGAGAACATTTAGGACAAAAACTGCACCGTTTAGGAAATTTCCGAATGAATCGCGGTTATCCTGTTAAACTAAAATAAAAACAGGAGGCCACCCATGACTAAGAAAAGAACTCCCACAGAAGAACTAACTTATTTGGCTAAAATGGAATTTATCAATATGGTTGTTATTCTGTTGATGTACTTTCTCTATACCTCGCTATTTTATGTAAATTTAGATCTGTTTGGCGCCTTCGTCGATGGTCAAGCAAGCTTGGCGGAGTTTTGCCGTATCGTTTGAATTGGTTGACCTTTTATCCCGTTTTGCTGCTGTGCCTTGTTTTGCTGGAGGGCTCGCTTTATTGGTTTAATTTCTTAAAACGAGTCCAACGAAAAAAAGCCTTATCCAAAAAGCAAATCGGCAGAATGTTTAGTAAGGTAAAGGTAGCAACACTGGTTTTATATGCCTTGTATGTACCGATTTTTCTGCTAAACATGGGGCGAACCAGTCTATTAGCCTGCATCGTCGCAGTGTGCATCTACTTATTCGCGATCATCGAATACGTCAACTATTTCCACGTTCGCTTGTCTTTTTACACCAAGGACTATCAAGGCCTGCTGGTAGCAAAACCGTTGCGCATTATTTTCCAAAAAGAAGCCGGAAATCCTTCCAAACTGGCGCAAGAAATTGCTTATTACCAAAAAAATTCCTGAGACTTTTTCGTCCCAGGAATTTTTTGTATTTAACTTCTCAATCCTCTACCTTTATCAATCAAATGCCAGCAGACACCGTAAAGTACGGCGATAAACAGCACCAAAATCGATACTGAAACAATGATCGGCACATCGGTTACCCCTAAAAAGCCGTAACGGAAACCGGAAATCATATAAACAATCGGATTGATCTTAGAAACAGCTTGCCAAAATGGCGGCAGCATTGAAATCGCGTAAAAGACCCCGCCTAAGTAAGTCAGCGGCTGCAACACAAAGGTTGGCACGATTGACACATCATCAAAGGATTGGGCGAAAATACCGTTTAACAATCCTGCTAATGAGAACAAAATCGCCGTCATCAGCAAAGTCATAATAATAATCAGCCAAGAATGCACATGCAGCGGCACGAAAAACAGCGAAATGACAGTAACCAGCGTGCTGACCAAGATGCTGCGGCCTAATCCGCCGAAGACAAAGCCCCAAATGATGATATGAGTCGGCACTGGCGCAATCAATAGTTCCTCAATATTCTTCTGAAATTTTTGCGAGAAAAAGGATGAAGAAACATTGGAATAAGAACTAGTGATAGCTGACATCATAATCAGCCCTGGCACGATAAATTCCATGTAAGAAAATCCTGCCATGTCGCCGATCCGTCCGCCGATCAAATTTCCGAAAATTATAAAGTACAGTGATGTTGTAATAACTGGCGGCACCAAGGTTTGCACCCAAATCCGCAGGTAGCGATGGGTTTCTTTGACAGCCAGACTCTTTAAAGCCGTTAAATATAAACTAAGCATTGATATCCTCCGTGTGACGTTTTTCTTCCGTGAGCTTCAAGAACAGCTCTTCTAGGCGGTTGGATTTGTTCCGCATGGACAGCACTTTGACCCCTTGCGCAGTCAGCTGGGTGAAGACTTCATTGATGCCTTGATTCCGCTCAACTTCCACTTCAAGAGTTTGCTCATCCTCCAGGTTGTAAGAATAACCAGTGATTACCGGCGTTTTTTCCACCGGTGCTAAATCAAAAATAAAGGTTTCAAACTGCAATTTTGCCAGCAGCGATTTCATGCTGGTGTTTTCAATCAGATCACCAGACTGAATGATGCCGATATTGCGGCACAGCATTTCCGCTTCTTCTAAATAGTGGGTAGTCAAAATGATCGTGGTTCCGGCATTGTTCAAATCCCGCAGGAATTCCCACATGTCTCTCCGTAGCTCAATATCCACCCCAGCCGTTGGTTCATCCAAGATCAACAAGCGCGGTTCGTGCATCAAAGCCCGAGCGATCATCAAACGACGCTTCATCCCACCAGAAAGCATGCGAGCCCGAACATTGCGTTTTTCCCAAAGATTGGACTGCTTCAAATATTTTTCGCTGCGCTCCATCGCTTCTTTACGAGGCACACCGTAATATCCAGCTTGGTTTACCACGATTTGTTGGACCGTTTCAAAAGGATTAAAGTTGAATTCCTGTGGAACGAGGCCGATTTGCTGCTTGGCGATGACTAAATCTTTGTCAATGTCATAGCCGAAAACCTTCACTTGGCCGGAGGTTTTATTTACTAAGGAAGTAATAATTCCGATGGTTGTCGATTTCCCAGCACCATTTGGTCCTAAGAGCGCGTAAAAATCGCCTTCTTCAACCGCCAAATCAATCCCCCGCAAGGCCGTAACACCTGAGGCATAGACTTTTTTCAGCTGGTTTATTTCTAATGCATAAGTCATAAAATTGCTAACTCCTTCGTTAAGTATGATTCTCTATTCTAACACTAATTTGTCAGGGAACAAGGTGTTTGAGCATTATTCTGATTAGAACACAAAAAAGAACGGGAAAACGCCCGTCCTCACCACTATTGTGGAATCACAATTCGTTGCATAAAGCGATTATGATCCACATTCGTCTCTTGAAAAACACCCTCATAGGAGCTCAAGATTTCCTTGTAGGTTGCTAAGCCAATCCCACGATTTTCCCCTTTAGTGGAATAGCCCAACTGCCAAATCTTCTCCAAATCAATCATACCTGGACAAGGATTTTTGACAATCACTTCCACGTAATTCTTTTCCTGAATCAATAGAACGTCCACAATCTCTGAACCTTCCATGTTCCCAGCCGCTTCAATCGCGTTGTCCAAAACAATTCCAAACACCCGGATAAAATCGTTCATCTCCATCGCCAACGAATGAATCGGCTCCAGCACCTCAAGATTCAAGGTGACATTATGTTCCTTGGCTAACAACATTTTAGTGAACAACAAACTTTTGACCTCGAGCATTTTTACATTGTTTAGTTGTCGTTGCTGCCGCAAATTATCCTGCAGCTGCTCATCGGTGGTCAATAATTTTTCCGACAAATACGTTTTGACCTCTTCTAAGTTCCCTTCAGAAACCTGAAAGTACATCCCCGACAACAAATTTTTGTGATCGTGGTGGAGCTTTTGCAAGTCGTTGTACAGCGTTTCGATATGGTCCACGTAGTGCTGCTGCTCCGCCAGCATTTTCTGGGAGTAGCTTAAGTGATAGTTGCGGTCGGTTTCTCTAATTATAAAAATAGTAAGTGTCAACAAGAATAAGAAAGATCCGCTGATAACGAGATTGATGGTGTTTGTTTCTTGATTCCTACCCAATTGGATTAATCCGCTTAAATAAACAATATCTATTAAAAAATATAAACCAATGATCGAATAGAGTAACCTAGGTGTCTGCAGGAAACGCTGAAAGCTGCCAGTGTAGGAGGTTGCTAAACGTTTTGTAGCAAAAATTGCTAGAGTAAACCAGGTTAAGTTCATTAATATATGAATCAAGAAAAATTGAAAGGATGACAATCTTAAAAATGATGCTTCATTCAAGAGTGAAATGTATTGGTAAACATTGATCGTAATATTATAAAGGCAATTGTAGAAAGCCAGTAAAAGGAATGGCAGTCGTAAATTTTCGCTATTGGTGTATCTTCTCAGCCACAGTAAGTAGAGGGTATATTGGACAGCAGTAATCACGAACGCTAATTCGGTTGACAAATAGCGTTGATGCCAAAGATCAATAAAACTGATCATTGTTAAGGAAACAGTTAAAATAGTAGTAATAATAGTGATATCTTTAATAATGCTTTTTTTCTTTTTAGGCACCTTAAATAAACAATGCGCGCCATAAGAAAGAGCGAAGGAAAAAGGAACAAATTGAAGATAATTAAGCGATAAAATCATAAAAAAACGAGTCATTGTCTTCTCCTTAAAAAACACAGGTTATTTCTGCATTCTACCCAATAAAAAGCAGTATGGTCAAGGCTTTTTGGTCATTTAGGGCACAAAAAGAACCGTTTAGGCTAAATCACCATACGAAGGCCGTATTTCTTCTATACTATAGTCATACCAAACAAACATACAGGAGGGTTACAAAATGACACTAGCACAAAGAAGAAAACTTATTTCCGGGATTTGGATGACCTGTGCCTATGCATGTGCAATTGTTTCGCTAGTTTTTGATAACGCTGGGAAAGTCAGCTTCGTATTGGCAGTTGTCGGAGTAACCTTTTTACTAATCGGCGCCCTTCAGGAAATCGTCGAATACAAAAAGAACAAGAAAATGGAACTGGACAAATAAATACAGTAGGCAGAAAAGGTGAAGTTCGCTTTTTCTGCTTTTTTTTGGTTTGATGTCTAAAAATCTGCCAAATCAGCCTTCTCACAGAGAAATTTTCTCATGTAAAGCAAATTTGATAGCTTTTTGTGCTTTGGTGGGGTACTTTTGAACAAAGAAATGAGGTGGAAGCATGCAACTAGGTGAGAAAATCAAAATCTACCGAATTCAATACCAGCTCTCACAGGAAGATTTAGCAGAGCTTTTGGACACTTCCCGCCAAACCATCTCCAGCTGGGAAAATGATAAAACGTATCCGGGGATGCTGGCGGTAGTATCTCTTAGCGAAATTTTTCAAATACCGGTAGAGACGCTGATCAAAGAGGACGTGGTGGAAATGAAAGAAATTTTAGACAACAAAGCCGAAAGAATCCAACGCAACAAAGATCGCGACATGATGAATCGGATGGCAGCCTTGCGAACGGGTGCAGTATTTATCGGCGGAGTGAGTGCCTATCCCGTTTATCATTATCACGGTTGGCTGTATGCTCTTATACCCATTCTGATTTTGGCAATGGGAATGCTTACGACAATCCCAATTGAGCATTATTTACGGAAATACAACCTAAAGAAATACCAGGATATCGTCACTTTTTTTGACGAAAAATATGATCGGCCATAAGTTTTCAGTCATTTACGCCAACTATCCCACTGTTTAGGAAATTTTCGGCTTTCAATTCCATCTTTTTGCTACAATTGCCTTAACAAATAAACCAGCAGAAAGAGGGGAAAACGATGAAATTCAAACATATCGTTCTTTACACAATCAGAGAGTTTAACAAAAACAAGGAAAAAGAAGGCTACTGCCCGCAGGACGGGATCGTCATTAACGTAGTGATGCCTGATATTATCGCCGGCAGTTATGTTGCAGTGGGATTTGAGAAATAGGAGGAGCTGTCAATGAAAGAAGGAATCGGCTTAGGCAGCGTCATCGCCTTTATTATTTCTTACCGCAAATGGCACAGTATTCTGTGGGCATTGCTCCACGGATGTTTTGGCTGGTGGTATGTATTGTATTATGTTTTTGCTTATGCGAAGTAAAATTGAAGTGAGAAGTGGATAAATACTGAAAAACGTGTTTGTCCATTTCTTAGTGCATCAAATTTATCATTGACAATAAACGAACGTTCATTTAATATAGAGAAGCAGTAGAAACAGAATACCTAAACATCCGCTTCTCACGGAGAGAAGTTTTTATTTTGATGTTAAATAAACGAATGTTCATTTACTTAAAAAGGAAGAAGGAACTTATATGTCAAACTTAGCAAAGCAAATTACTTTAAACAATGGAGCCGTACTGAAAAATAGTGTGGTGATGGCTCCGATGACCACTTGGGCCAGCAATGACGATTATACCGTATCAGAGGAAGAACTTGCCTATTACCGCTACCGCAACACCGGCGCCGGAATGATGATCACCGGCTGTACCCACATCCAAGAAAACAGCATAGGCTTTACCAACGAATTTGCGGCTTACAACGACAAATTTTTGCCTGGGCTAAAGAAGCTCGCAAGTACTTTTAAAGAAAACGGCGCCAAAGCGATCCTGCAAATCAATCATGCCGGAAACAAAGCCTTACCGGATTTGTTCGAAGGAGAGGTAGCCAGCTCCAGTTCTGTGGAAACAAAGGCCACTGATTTTGCGCCAGCCTTGAAACCAAAGGAATTAACGGGAGAAGAAATCACTGAGATTATTCGCGACTTTGGCGAAACGACCCGCCGTGCCATCGAAGCCGGGTTTGACGGAGTCGAAATCCACGGCGCTCACGGTTTCCTGCTGCAAAACTTTGTCTCACCTTTCTTTAACAAGCGTCATGATCAATGGGGCGGAAGCTTAGAAAATCGCCTGCGATTCCCTGTGGCAGTTGTTAGCGAAATCAAGCGAGTTATCAATGAATATGCTAAGGAAGATTTCATTTTAGGCTATCGAGTTTAGCCAGATGAACCAATGGAGGGTGCTTTGCGGATGACCGATACCTATGCTTTGGTTGATCGGTTGATTGATATGGGTGTGACCTATATCCACGCTTCTTTACCAGATGCTTTGCATGCAAAACCGGTTGATGCGACGGATGACGTGACTTATTTAGAAGCTTTAAGCCAGCATATCAATCAAAGGGTCTTGCTCGTAGCAGCCGGAATGATTCAAACTCCCCAGCAAGCTGAAGCTGTCCTGGAAAAAGGTGCCTTGCCAGCCATCGGCCATGGATTTGTCACAGAACCTCTTTGGATGGAAAAAGCCGAAGCTGGTCAGGGCGATGATATTCGTTTAAGCATTAAGACAACTGATGTAGCCGATTTGTGTCTGCCAGAAAAAATGTGGACGGCCATTCAAAACTCAGGAGATTGGTTCACTATAGAATAGAAAAATAGACAGATCTGGGAACATTCTTGATAAACGTTCCTAGGTCTGTTTTTAGCTATTATACTCAAGGTGCCACCATTCCGGAAGGATTAACGATGGCAGCTGATGCGTTAGGAATAATGTTGGGGGATCTGATCGCCAACGAAAAAACCTTGCCCGAACCGACACCGATTAATGAAATCGAGTATGATAAAGAAACGCAATTCGTAACACTGGTGTCCGTAAACCTGGCGGATTATTTAAAGGAAGAAAAACTGTATAAGAAAAATGTCAGTATCCCCCATTGGCTGAATGTCCGGGCAGAAAAAGCCGGCGTCAATTTCTCAAAAACACTAACCGAAGCTTTAATGGAAAAACTGAATGTCTAAACAAACAGACTTGGAACGATCTTCTAACGGATCACTCCAAGTCTGTTTTTCAATATTCTCACCAAGATCGTAGTTTCTAACAAGTTTTCAATAGCATCAGATAAGAAACCTAATCCCCCAGCCGCTATAATTAGGCATAGCTTATCATGAAAGAAATTATTCGTTTTCTACGGTCAGCAGCTGGCGATATTGCCGTGGACTAACCCCCAGCTTGCTTTTAAACAATCGATTAAAACTGGAAGGATTGGCAAAACCCACCTTCAGGGCGATTACGGTGATCGGCTCATCTGAGTACTTCAAATACTCCTCGGCTTTCTTGATACGGACCGATTGCACGTAATCCATGCAGCTCATGCCAAAGTTTTTACGAAAAAAGGCCATGAAATGCGACTGGCTGTAGTTCACAAAATCTGCCAGCTCTGAAATTTGCAGCTTTTTCTCCAAGTTTTGTTCAATGTAGCTAAGCAGCTCCTTGATTTTCTGGTTTTCTTGCACTTTGCCAGCCGGAAGAGCTTCAAAGGTTAAAAATTCAGAGACAAAAGCTTCTTTGAGAAAACCTAACAGGACACTTTTCAAGGTTAACTGGAAGTAAGGTTCCTGCTCACGCACATTGCTGAAAATTATCTGAACCAGTTCAAGCATCGTTTCGTAATTGGGACTAGCTTGATCAATCCGATAATTACTTTGGACCCGACCATTTTGCAAAGGCTCCAAATAATTGATCGCGGAATAGTCGTTGGTTTCCAGCCCAATAAAATTCAGGTGAAAAACAAAAGTTTCCGACTGCTGCTGGATGTGACTGACAGAATGCAGCGTGTTCGGAGGAATAAATAAAATGTCGCCAGCCTGACTGACGAAATGCTCACCATCGATCAGATAATGGGCGGAACCTTCTTTGACAAAGGTAATTTCAGCCCCGCTGTGCCAATGGAGCAAGACTTCGTTGTTAGGGTATTTCGCTTGCGGCGGATAGTATTCAAAAGGAATCATGCGATTGCCTTCGTCATACCATCGCAGCGAGTCTTTCAATTGATTACTCATGGGAGGCTCCTTTTACAAAAAAACGAATAGTATAATAATTAGTATATACGAAAAAAACAAACAAGGAGCGAAAAAAATGATTAACGGAATAGTCTTTTTTGATCTAGACGGCACGTTGCTGGACAAAAAATCACGTTTAACCGAACAAAATAAAGTAGCGCTAGCTCAGCTGCAGGAAAATGGTTATATTCCGGTGGTAGTCAGCGGTCGGGCACCGTGGGAAATCGAAGAACTGGTGGCTGACAGCGGAATTGAGGCTTACGTTGGCTTAAATGGTCAAATCGTTTTCAATCAGAAAATCATCTATCAAGCCAGTATTCAACAGGACATCATCGAACAGGTGGTTCTACTCACTCAAAAGCTGAAGCATTCGCTGGCTTTTTATGGCAGCCAAGAAAACAAAATTACCTTTGTGGACGAGGCCGCTATCAAGTTGTATCAACTAGATAATGCCGAAATTCCTGAAGTGAAGCCGGATTATTATCGGACCATCGATATCATGATGCTGTATCTTTTTTCTGAGGAAGTGGAAAAAGATCAGATGTATCATCAGCTTTTCCAAGATTATTTGACGATTGTGCGGGACAGTCCCTTTTCGCTGGCGATGACGGCTTTAGGTAATTCCAAAAAGACCGGGATTGAGCATTTTATGAATAGCCTGTCCTTAGAAAAGAAAATCCCCACCTATGCGTTTGGAGATGGCAATAACGATTTGCCAATGTTTGAGGCGGCCGACTACAGCGTGGCGATGGCCAATGGGACTGACGAAATCAAGGCAGCGGCGGATTTTATCACCAAAGCCCATGACGATGAAGGAATTGTTTACGGACTGCAACACTTAAAATTGATTTAACTAAAGGAGCAGAAAGATGCGTAGCTGGAATCAGGAGATCGGTCAACAGAAAAAGCAAATAACCTATGAGACAGGATTCTTCAAAGGAGCTCTGCTGAGTATTTCCCTCTTAACCGGTTCGGCAACTGCGATTACCAGCATGCTGCCGCTGTTGTTTAACCAATATGCGCAGCTTTCCCAAAGTTTAGTGGAGAGTTTAGTGACGGTGACCAGCCTAACAACTTGTTTGTTCACCTTGTTGAGTCATGTAGTTAGCCAGAAAATCGGTCGCAAGAAGACGGTTCAGCTAGGGATCGTTTTGACAGTTGCGGCCGGAATCCTGCCATTCTTTTTCCAGCAGTTTAGGCTGGTGATGGTTAGCCGCTTAATCTTAGGTGCAGGAATTGGTTTATTTACGCCGCTAGCCATCAGCATGATCAGCATGTTTTTCACCGGAAAACAGCGGGCGGTTTTGTTAGGTTACCAGGTAGGCGTTACGGCTTTAGGCAATTCGCTGCTGATTATAATTAGCGGCGGGTTGATGAATGTGAAGTGGAATTGGGGCTTTTTAGTTTATTTGGCGGCTTTGCCAATCCTGCTGCTTTTTTCCAAAGTAGTACCCGAACCGCCGAATGAGTCACTTAGTCAGAAAAATACCTCCGCCACAAAGCCAGCGACAATCAACAAACAAGTCCTGCTATACATCATTTTGTGCTTTTTCACCTTTTTAATCATTTGGTCAGTTCAAATTAAGCTGCCAGAATTATTTGTACAGAAAGAGTTAGGGAACACGCAAGCGGCTAGTTGGGTCTTAAGCTTAATGAATATGGGCGGCTTATTAGCTGGCTTGTCATTTGGCCAATTATTCATTCGGATGCAGGCCCGTCTGCTGCCAATCAGCTACCTTTTTGCCGGAGTCTTAGTGGTGGTATTAAGCTTTGCCCAGCAATTTTGGATGGCGGCGACCGCTGCGGTGCTGTTCAACTTCGTGTATTCCTTTACTGGACCTTACATTATTACCAAGGTGAACGAACTCGCGACAGCGCAACAACTAATTTTGTCCACCGCGCTGATCTCAGTTGCTATGACTTTAAGTCAATTTGCTACACCGTTTTTCTGGAATACTGCCGGGGCCTTGATCAACGCTCAAAGTGCAGCCGCAATCACGCGCTTGGCCGGGATATTTGCCCTGTTAATCGGTGCGGGTCTGGCAATAAAAATAAATAGAAGAAACCATTGGAGGAAACAATCAAAATGAAAACCCAAAAAGAACGAATGTTAGCAGAAGAGCTGTACTCACCGGATGATGCAGAGTTAAGAGAGGATTGCCGACGATCTCGCCAACTGATGCGCCTATTTAACCAAACAACCTAGGAGCAGCACGACTATCGCCAAGTGTTATTGAAGCAATTATTTGAAAAGACCGGCGAAAACATCTACATCGAACCACCATTTCGCTGCGACTATGGCAGTAACACCACCATCGGCGAAAACTTTTACGCTAACTTTGATTGTGTGATTCTCGATGTAGCTAAGGTGACGATCGGCAACAATGTCATGTTCGGTCCACGAGTTGGCATTTATACTCCCGGTCATCCGATTGATCCCGGCGTTAGCGTGCGTGGGCTGGAGTTCGGCACCGCTGTAACCATCGGTGACAATGTCTGGGTGGGAGCTAATGCCACCATCAATCCCGGCGTAACCATCGGATCGAATGTCATCATCGGTTCAGGAGCAGTCGTCACCAAAGACGTTCCCGACAACGTGGTAGCTGCCGGAAATCCCTGCCGCGTGATCAGAGCGATCACGGCGGAAGATACTGAATACTGGGAAAAGCTGGAAAAAGCATATCACGCTGATTTTGGCGAGTAAACACAGTAAGCAATTGAAAATCTCACCAACACGTTAGATGTCCTTAACCGGATGTCTTTTTTTATTCAAAGGCTAAATAATGCCCTCTTTTCACCAAACCCACACAATACTTTGCAGAAAGTTCACAATATACTTCTTGCCTTGAAGTGCACTCCATAGTTTAGAATTCAATGTGTAGTAAGACGATCAACGAATAAAAAATTATGCAGCAGAAAGAAGGAAGAAAGATGAAAAATATTATGAAATTAGGCTTTTTAGGAACCGCATTATTCAGCTTAGCAGCATGTTCAGGAGGAAACGAATCAGGCGGAAGTGCCGGCAGCAGTTCGGCCGCAGACAGCAGTTCAGCAACCGATGCCAGCAATGCTCAAACCTCGGCAGCTCCAACAACTGAGTTATCCGAGAAGTTTGGCAAATCACTGGTAGTTTATTTCTCGCAACCAGAAACAGACGATCCTGACAACATGTCTACTGAAGAAGACAACAGTGCCATTGTTGTGGACGGCGAAGTTTTAGGAAATGTGCAATATGTAGGGATGAACATCCAGGAAAACGTTGGTGCTGATATTTTCCGCATCGAGCCTGAAGAACCTTACACCACCGATCACGATGAATTAGTGGACATCGCTTCTGCTGAACAAGAAGAAAATACTCGTCCAGCCCTAGCTGCGACGGTAGAGGATCTTGATCAATACGACACAATTTTCCTAGGCTACCCAAACTGGTGGGGTGATATGCCAATGGTTCTGTACACTTTCTTAGATGAACATGACTTGTCAGGCAAAACCATCATTCCATTCAACGTTCATGGCGGCAGCGGATTTTCCAGCACTATCAGCACCATCGCTGACGAAGAACCCGACGCAACAGTTGTAGAAGATGGCTACTCAGTAAGCCGTAATAACGTAGAAGACAGCGTAACTGAAGTGGTTGATTGGTTGAACAATTTGCCAGCAACCAGCAACTAATCCTGCGACCAATCTGGTACAATTAAGGTAGACAAAAAGTGAACGGTAAAGTAAGGAGAATGGCTCATGAATATTGCTACAGTTAGTAAAAAATTCGGCATTACCACAGACACTATTCGTTACTATGAGAAAACTGGCTTAATTCCACCTATCACCCGGGACGAAAAAGGCTATCGCGTGTTTTCTGAGAACGATTTAAACTGGGTGTACTTTGCCAAAGTGATGCGCAATGCTGGAGTTTCAGTTGAAGCCATTGTGGAGTATGTTTCCTTATTCCTGCAAGGGAGGGAAGAAACCATGGACGCCCGCAAGGAACTGTTGATCCAACAGCGGGAGGTTTTGGAAAACAAAGTCAAAGACATTAACGAAACGTTGCAATATCTAACTTACAAAATCGACGACAACCAAAAGCATTTGCTTAATTTTGAGAAATTGCTGGAAGACGGCTACCTGACTGAAAATGGCGAGCAGGTCAAATAAGAATAAACGATCGGTCCCTGAGAAATCGGGGGCTTTTTTTCTTGCTTTGAAGTTCACTTCAAGGTCTATACTTCATTCATAGTTAATTTTGCATAGGAGGAATTTACATGAAAACACGAACACTGGGTGCCAAAAAATTAGAAGTATCAGAAATCGGATTAGGTGCCATGGGGATGAGTCTGCCTTATGGTGAACTTCCAGACAAACGTGAGATGATTAAAGTGCTTCAAGAAGCTGTCGAATTAGGCGAACATTTCATCGATACAGCTGAAGTGTACGGTCCCTATACCAATGAAGAATTAATCGCTGAAGCACTCGCTCCCTATAAAGATGAAGTAGTGATTTCCACTAAAGGCGGCATTAAGATAATCGATGGCAAACAAGTAGTCGACGGTCGGCCAGAAGAATTGGAAAAATCAGTGGAAGGTTCGTTGAAACGCTTGAAGCTGGAGGCTTTAGACTTATATTTCTTGCATCGAGTAGATCTTAACGTGCCAATTGAAGATGTCGCTTTGACGATGCAAAAATTAATTAAAGCTGGAAAGATCAAACATTGGGGACTTTCCGAAGCCGGAATTCAAACCATTCGTAAGGCACACTCGATTGAACCATTGACTGCTGTAGAAAGCGAGTACTCTTTATGGACAAGAGGACCAGAGGATGAACTACTGCCAACCTTAGAGGAGTTAGGAATTGGTTTTGTTCCTTTTAGTCCGCTGGGTAAAGGCTTTTTAACTGGAAAAATTGATTTAGATACTGATTTTGGTACTGGTGATGCTCGTAGTATTCTACCACGTTTCCAAAAAGAAGCGATGGAGGTCAACATCAGGTTGGTTGAATTAATCAAGCAAGTCGCCGAAGTGAAACAGGCTACTCCTGCACAAATTGCGTTAGCCTGGATTTTAGCGCAAAAACCATGGATAGTACCAATTCCTGGAACTACCAAGATTAAACGAGTCAAAGAGAACATCGGCGCTGCCGAGATTCGATTTACTGCTGAAGAATTGGAGCAGTTAACGCAAGCAGCTGATCAAATTCAAATTGTCGGTCATCGTTACACTCCAGAACTGGCAAAGCGGGCCGGCTTGTAGGCTCAATTAATAGGTGAAAGAAAGGTTCGGAGAATAATCTGAACCTTTTTTTCTTTCTACTTAGTGCTGATTATTTGAAGAATACTGGCAAAGAGTCCTTGCTATGAAGTGAACTCCAAAGTATATGATGGTTCTATGCAAGAAGAGTCTGTGAGAAATGTAGAATGCAAGGACAACTGATTACTGATTAAAAATGGAGGTACAAATTTGAAGAAAATACTTTTTTTATTACCAATGGTGGTACTATTAGCTGGATGTTCTGGGGACGATGAAGGAACTAATACCACCTCAATCAGCAATGCTTCCTTGACTGAAACTTCAGAAGTAAGAAATGAGGAGGGAGATGGCCGCAGCTTAGTTGCGTATTTCTCTTTACCGGTAGGCAACGACACGGATGCAAATTCTGGTGCTAGTTTGCTAATTCAGGATAGTGGCGAGGGCATTGGTTTAACTGAACAGGTAGCGCAATGGATATCAGAAGAACAAAAAGCTGATATTTTCCGCATTCAAACCGAAGAGGGATTTCCCGACAATGTAGAGGATGTCATTTCTGAGGCGGATGAAGATCAAGCGGAATCCTATCGACCGAAATTGGCTTCAACTATCAATAATTTGGATCAATACGATGTTATCTATTTAGGTTATCCTAACTGGTGGGGAGACTTGCCAATGGCGATGTATAGTTTCTTAGAGGAAACTGATTTGTCCGGCAAGACCATTATTCCTTTTAATACTCATGGGGGCAGCGGATTATCCAACACGATAAATACCATTGAAGAGCTGCAGCCGGAAGCAACTGTAGAAACTAACGCGCTTTCAATTTCAAGAGGACGCGTGGCGAATTCTCAAGCCGAGGTAGCAGAGTGGTTAGCTGAGGTCGCGCCTGAGTAAAATTAGGTAATAAAATTTTGTCTTGCGTTCGATAATTATCATAGGTTTGAAGCTTACGAAATGAAATTAAGCTTTTGATTAAATAATAAAAGTGAACGATCCAGCCAAGTGTCTTTTTTATACTGTTAAAACCAGCTTTGTCGATACTGATAACTTACTCGGGTTCCTTCAATTGATTAGGAATAACAAACACCAGCAGGGTCAGTACAACCGCAAAAATCATAGCAGGTGGGAAAACTGTCACTGCCAAGAGTAGACCAAGGACTTTAAGGACAATATCATAACTAGCCCAGTGTCCTCGATGGTTCATTCGTGCTATGAAAGTTGGATTATTAGAATTAGGCTTAATTAGGGTATGGTAGGTCGCCATGTTGGAAAATGTAACCAACAGCACGATTATGCCGTAAAAAACCTGCGCAAAACTGTTGGAAAAATCAGTAGCGACAATACTGGTTGAATAAGGGAACACTGAAGAAAAAAAGAGCATAATCAAGGTTGCCCATACAGTTTTTCGTGAGATTTTTTCCACCTGGTCCCATTCGTTGTGCAGGTTGACCCACATGGCACCTAGCCAAAAAAAAGAAATAGTATAGGCGAAATAATTTTCCCGCATCGCCCAAAAGCCTTCTAAAGATAAAGGTTCAGGAACCTCCAAGTCTAACACTAAAATCGTCATAATAATCGCTAATACCGCATCGGTAAAAGTTGCTAATCGGTCCTTGCTCAAAATTTCCACTCCTTGTCATTATCCCTGTCAGAATAGCACTCAGCTGACATTTATGTAAAGAAATTACATTCGGCGAGAGTTTATTCCTTGCTTTGGAGTGGACTTCAAGGCGTAAGGTTAGGTTAATTCAAAGAAAGAAGGAATCGAATCATGAAAATATTACTTTTAGGTGCTGCCGGTCAAGTGGCCGAAATGGTACGAGAAAATCTTTTAAAAGAAACCAGCGACGAATTGGTTTTATTTGCTAGAAATGCTAGCCAACGGATCAAAAATGTCGATGCTGAACGGGAAACAGTTGTTGATGGCGATTTTGAAGACGCCGCAGCTTTGGAAAAAGCGTTAGACGGTGTGGATGCTGTTTACTTAAACGATATGGGGAACACAAAAGCTGTGAAAACAATTGTTGCTGCTATGGAAAAAGTCGGTACTAAGAAATTTATCGGGGCATCTATTTTAGGGATCTACAATGAAGTTGCTGGTGCTTTTGGTGAATGGAACGATCGTATGCTAGGAGGCAGCCCTCGCTATCAAGCGCAAAAAGATTCAGCTAAAGCAGTAGAAGAGTCCAATCTAGATTACACATTGCTGCGCCTAACTTGGTTGTACAACGAAGCAGGCAATGAAAAATATGCCTACACAGTGAAGGGGGAACCTTTTGTTGGGGCAGAAGTGTCGCGTCAAGCCGTTGCCCGTGTAATCGTGGATATTTTGACCACCGCTGATCCAAAATACATTGATCAAAGCTTGGGAATCTACGAACCCGGCACTGAAGACTACGCAAAACCATCTTTCTATTAAGAGATAGTCGGAGGAATTCGAATGAGAAGAAGCCCAACAATCCTAACCACTTTAATTGTTGGGGCCTTCGTTTTGACTGGTTGCCAAGGACAAGAATCCAGCAGCCAGTCTAGTGAAGGTTCCAGCGCACCGCTGCAAGACAGTTCAAGGGAGTTAACGATAGCCTCCAATACCGAATACGGTCGCGGGGCAGCCTCTGATGGTGACGATACCAATAGTGAGGAAGCACCTACTCGTCTCTTAACTGAAGATGCCGAAGCTATTGTGATTTACTTTTCTCGAGGTGGGAATACCGAAAATTTTGCTAGGATGATTCACAATGCAAATGGCGCTGATATGCTAGAGTTGACAGTGGAAGATCCTTACCCAGCTGATTACGAAGAAACGGTGGAACGTGCTGATCAGGAAAGAGATAGTCGAAACTATCCTGCCTTAAGCACCGATCTGTCAGACTTATCCCGATACGATCGGGTGTATCTCGGTCATCCTATCTGGTCGATGACTTTAGCCAATCCCATGTACCGCTTTTTGGAAGATTATTCTGATGTGATCAACGGCAAAGCGATTTACCCCTTTTCCACCAATGCCGGCTATGGCCGCGGCAATTCCGTAGACTTAATTAAAGAGTACTTACCAGACAGCTCTGTTGATGATGGTTTAAGTATCCAAGACGAGGAAGTTTTGGACAATCAAAGCCAGATCGTTGATTGGGCTAACCAGTAGTGATGTTCCTTAGTGTCCATACCTGCCCCTTTGTCAAAAAATATAGGAGCACGATCAATGAGCAAAATAAGAAATCTAGCCGTCTGCCTGCTTTGTTTAAGTTTTCTATTAAGCGGCTGTGCCGACAATCAATCCAATTCTTCTGAAGAATTACCAGCAACAAACGGTGAAGAGACCACAGGAGGAAACAATATGGAACGGATCGGCTATACCGAAGCGGTACCGGACAGCTATTTGTCCCCAGCTGAAAACCAGGGAGAAGTAGTCCGAATTGATTACAACACTTACAATTACGCAGACGGCGGTGATGAACTAATCAACAAGCCGGCCAACGTCTATCTACCTTATGGTTATAAAGAAGATGGAGATCGACAATACGATATTTTCTATTTTATGCACGGCTGGACGGGCACTGCCGATGACTTTTTCTCAGCTGAAAATGGCGCAACTAAAAATATTCTGGATCATTTGATGGCAAATGGGGAGATGGCGCCAACCATTGTGGTAGCCGCTACTTTTGACGAATTTAATGAAAGTGCTGATTTTTCGCGGTCGGTGGAGGAGCTGACCGTGTTCCACAATGAGTTAGCCAATGAGCTGATTCCCGCGGTTGAGGACCAATTCCATACGTATGCCGAAACCACGGATGCGGCTGGACAGCAAGCATCACGTGATCATCGCGGCTTTGGCGGATTTTCGCTAGGGGCTGTAACGACCTGGTACACCTTCATCCATAATTTAGATGCGTTTCGTTACTATTTGCCAATGAGCGGCGACAGCTGGATCAGTCAGCAATACGGCGGACGTTACCAGCCGGAAGCGACAGCCGAGTATTTGCAAAATTTAGCCGAAGAATCGCCTTACGGCTTGGATGGTTTTAACATCTATGCTGCAACGGGTACCCAGGATGCAGTCTTCGATCAGGTGGATGGTCAAATGCAGGCGATGTTGGAGTTGCCAGAAATTTTTACTGATGAAAACTTTTCGTATCATTGGAAACAGGATGGTCGTCATGATTTTGTTGCGGTCAATGAGTATCTTTACAATGCGCTTCCGCTCTTCTTTCCGAACGAACAAAATAATTAGTAGAAAGCTGTATCAGAAAGTTGAGGCAGTTTTTTTACTTTAAAAAAAAGTAATTCACAAGTAAAAGCTGATTAAACCAGTTCCTCCATATCTGGCTCAG
>LIDZ01006725.1_pt8 | contig 17795 bp, 18 predicted proteins | sample 644651 | NCBI WGS metagenome assembly LIDZ01 (sample SAMN03856242, study PRJNA289617) | food metagenome | isolation source: wine grapes on drying loft during traditional withering process | host: Vitis vinifera cv. Corvina | place: Italy: Gargagnago di S. Ambrogio di Valpolicella | collected 2014-01 | reverse complement strand
TAAAGTTGGTCTGCCGGGCGAGCGGCGTGTGGTCGGTGCCTATATCTGGAACCGTAAGCGTGAAAAAGTGGAAACCTGCCGGGCGCGTTCTGTGGTGCTGGCAACCGGTGGTGCCGCGAAGGTTTATCAATACACCACCAATCCAGATGTGGCTTCAGGGGATGGTATTGCAATGGCATGGCGAGCAGGTTGCCGGGTCGCCAACCTTGAATTCAACCAGTTTCATCCTACCTGCCTGTTCCATCCCGATGCCCGTAATTTCCTGTTAACCGAAGCGCTGCGTGGCGAAGGCGCGATCCTTAAGCGTCCTGATGGCAGTCGCTTTATGCCCGACTTCGATGAGCGTGCTGAGCTGGCACCGCGCGACATTGTCGCCCGCGCTATCGACCACGAAATGAAGCGGCTGGGGGCAGATTGCATGTATCTGGATATCAGCCATCAACCGACCGAGTTCATCCGGGCGCATTTCCCGATGATCGATGAGAAGCTGCAAACGCTGGGCTTTAACTTAACCAAAGAGCCGATCCCTATCGTTCCTGCCGCCCATTACACCTGCGGCGGTGTGGTCGTCGATCGGCAGGGGCTAACGGACATCAGCGGGCTGTATGCCATTGGCGAAGTCAGCTATACCGGCCTGCATGGGGCGAACCGTCTGGCGTCGAACTCGCTACTGGAATGTCTGGTTTACGGCTGGTCTGCTGCGGAGCATATTAATCAGCATCTGCAGGATGTCATCCTGCCTGAAAGCTTGCCGCAGTGGGATGAAAGCCGGGTCGATGATTCTGATGAACGCGTGGTGATCCAGCATAACTGGCACGAGCTTCGCCTGTTGATGTGGGACTACGTGGGGATTGTCCGCACCACGAAACGTCTCGAGCGGGCGCTTCGTCGCATAAACATGCTGCAACAGGAAATTGACGAGTACTACGCTAACTTCCGCATCTCAAATAATCTGCTGGAGCTGCGCAATCTGGTTCAGGTTGCTGAGCTGATTGTCCGTTGCGCGATGGAGCGAAAAGAGAGCCGTGGTTTACATTTCACGCTCGATTATCCAGACCTGCTGGGTGAGGCAACACCCACGATCCTCTCGCCCTAGTTATCGGAACAGGTAGAAATCGCGCGTCAGGCTGCAATGGGCTTCTGAGTAATTTTGGTCTGGCCCGCGTATCGTCATACGATCAACAAACGGTTCGCCGGGTTTGGGTGAGAGTGCCAGCAGCACACGATTCGGCGGGCGCATTTCCGTATCCGAAATATCCGTACGGCAATGCAGATGCCAGCCGCGCTGTTGAGCCAGCTCAACCAGTTTTTCTCCCGCTGAGGCTGGCAGCACCACGCAGAAATAGCCTTCCTCGGTAATTAATTCTTCCGCGCAGCTCAGCAACACATCGTGCGTTAAATCCGTGGTATAACGAGCAGACGCGCGCTCAGGGCTGGCACAGTCGCTTCCGGGCACAAAATACGGCGGATTGCTGACGATCAGCGAGTAACGCTGCTCAGCGTTTTTTGACCAGTGAACAATGTCGTCCTGCCAGACGTGAATTCTGTCTGCCCAGGGGGACTCGGCGGCATTTTCCCGCGCCTGACCGGCGGCCTGCTCGTCCAGCTCAACGGCATCAACCTCAATGTCCTGCCCGGTTCGCTGTGCCAGCATCAGTGCAATCAACCCGCTGCCGGTGCCGATATCCAGCACGCGTTGCGCACCCGCGACTGGCGCCCAGGCACCCAGCAACACGCCATCGGTTCCGACCTTCATTGCACAGCGATCGTGGGCGACAAAAAACTGTTTGAAGGTAAATCCGTTGGACCGAAGGACCGCTTTCTGTTGAGACATTTGACTGACCTGAGAGGGAAACGGCGCTAGCATAGGACAATATCCTCGTAAGGAAAAGTCATTCAGACCACACAAACAGATGAAGATCGCGTTCAATCTGTCTATAATCAGCGCCCCAAACTGAGGTAGACCATGACTGTAACCACTTTTTCCGAACTCGAACTAGATGAAAGCCTGCTGAAAGCATTGCAGGAGAAGGGCTATACACGCCCTACGGCTATCCAGGCCGCTGCGATCCCGCCTGCACTGGAGGGTCGTGACGTTCTGGGTTCGGCACCAACCGGTACAGGCAAAACGGCGGCTTATCTGCTGCCCGTGCTTCAGCATTTACTCGACTTCCCCCGTAAAAAATCCGGACCGCCGCGCGTTCTGATCTTAACGCCGACGCGCGAACTGGCGATGCAGGTTGCCGATCAGGCCCGTGAGCTTGCTAAATACACCCATCTGGATATCGCGACGATAACCGGTGGCGTTGCGTATATGAACCACGCGGAAGTGTTCAGCGAAAACCAGGACGTCGTGGTCGCCACCACCGGCCGTCTGTTGCAGTACATCAAAGAAGAGAACTTTGACTGCCGCGCGGTAGAATCGCTGATCCTCGATGAAGCGGACCGCATGCTGGACATGGGCTTTGCCCAGGATATCGAAACCATCGCGGCTGAAACCCGCTGGCGCAAACAGACACTACTGTTCTCCGCCACGCTGGAAGGCGATGCGATTAAAGACTTCTCTGAACGTCTGCTAAACGAGCCGGAAGAAATTGAAGCCGACCCGGCCCGCCGCGAACGTAAAAAAATCCTGCAGTGGTACTACCGCGCGGATGACGTTAAGCATAAAACCGCGCTGTTGATCCATATGCTGAAACAGTCTGAAGTCACCCGCTCCGTGGTATTTGTGCGTAAACGTGAGCGTGTGCACGAGCTGTGTGGCTGGCTGCGTGAAGCGGGCATTAACACCAGCTATCTGGAAGGCGAACTGGAGCAGTTCAAGCGTAACGAAGCGATTAAACGTGTGGTGGATGGCCGTGTAAACGTGCTGGTCGCAACCGATGTTGCCGCGCGCGGTATCGACATTGAAGATGTCAGCCACGTGTTCAACTTTGATATGCCACGCACCTCCGACACTTACCTGCACCGTATTGGCCGTACCGGCCGCGCTGGTAAGAAAGGCATCGCGATTTCGCTGGTTGAAGCACACGACAACGTGTTGCTGGGTAAGGTGACTCGCTACATCAAAGAGCCGCTGAAATCACGCACCATTGACGAGCTGCGTCCAACCACTCGTCCACCGAGTGAGAAGCTGAACGGCAAGCCGTCGAAGAAAGTGCTGGCCAAGCGTAAAGAGCTTAAGCAGACGGAAGCGAAAGAAGCGCAGCCGCGTGCGAAAGAGCGCCATCGCGATACCAAAAACATTGGTAAGCGTCGTAAGCCTACCGCAGTGGCGAAACCGGACAGTGCTGAATAATTGCACCGCATAACAAAAAACCGCCCTTAGCAGGCGGTTTTTTTATGTCTGTGATGCAGAAAAATAACGGTTCCAACACCGTTTTAAGCTGAAAATGGGCATTGTAGCCTCAGTTTGATTTAACCTTGAAACAACAACGACTCATTTTCATTAACTTTCATTCAATTACAATGAAAATAGCATTGGTGCACTTTTCAACACGCGCCGTATTTTCATCGCGATTACAGGCGGAATTTCCCCGATTATTACAGACTTTCGGTAAAGGTACGGGCGATAACATCGCGCTGCTGTTCTGGCGTCAATGAATTGAAGCGCACAGCATAGCCAGAAACACGAATTGTCAGTTGAGGATACTTTTCTGGATGATCGACGGCATCCTGCAGCGTCTCGCGGCGCAGCACGTTAACATTCAGATGCTGGCCACCTTCGACACGCACTTCCGGCTTCACTTCCAGCGGAATTTCACGGTATTCGATTTGGCCTAACTCGCTGACCGGCACAACCTGATCCTGGTTGTAACCTTCTTTGGCACACACGCAGCGTGCTTCCGCTTTTTCGTCGTCCAGCAGCCAGAATGAGTTCAGCAGACCGGCATTGGATGCTTTAGTAATTTGAATTCCGGTAATCATGATTGTGCCTCCAGGCAGTTCAGGGCTGATAACTATCAGCAAGGATAATGGAGCAGGATTGACTCATATCCGATCTGTATATCAGCCCGAAGGTGGTGCCTCTTTGACCAAAATCAATATTCTGCCGCGGATGAAAATGCATCCCTGAACAACTTAATGATTTAGCTCAATTTTCGTCAAACTCTCACTTCATATTTTTTTGTAAAATATCAACAATATTTTAAGTTTTACCGATCGCGGTTCCACGTTAAGCTACACGGCTTAAACGTTAAGGAGGCGATAATGGCCAACACACTGACCTGGCACGACGTGCTGGCAGAGGAAAAAGAGAAGCCCTATTTCATTGAAACGCTGGCCAAAGTGGCTCATGAACGTGCGTCGGGCAAAATCGTCTATCCGCCTCAGAAAGATGTGTTCAACGCGCTAAGGATGACGGAATTAGGGGATATCAAAGTGGTGATCCTCGGTCAGGATCCTTATCACGGCCCCAACCAGGCCCATGGTCTGGCTTTCTCAGTACTGCCTGGCGTGGCTGTACCGCCATCACTGGTGAATATGTACAAAGAGCTGGTTACAGACGTTCCCGGTTTCGTACGTCCGCAGCACGGCTTCCTGGAAAGCTGGGCACGTCAGGGTGTGATGCTACTTAATACGGTTTTGACGGTTGAAGGCGGTAATGCCCATTCACATGCAAAATTTGGTTGGGAAACCTTTACCGACAGAGTGATCGCTGCGATTAACGAACATCGCGAAGGGGTGGTATTCCTGCTGTGGGGCGCACATGCGCAAAAGAAAGGCAGCATTATCGATCGTCAACGTCACCATGTGTTGCTGGCGCCTCACCCTTCCCCACTTTCTGCCCATCGTGGCTTTTTTGGCAGCGGTCATTTCTCAAGCACCAACGAATGGCTGGAGCAGCACGGCGAAAAACCGATCGACTGGCAGCCAGTTTTGCCGGAATAAGAGCATAAAAAAAGCACCCGAGGGTGCTTTTTTACTGGGTCAGCGCGATTACGCTTTGGCTTTCGCTACGGCAACCATCGCCGGACGAAGCAGACGGCCATTCAGCGTATAACCACGCTGCATCACCATCAGAACGTGGTTAGGCGCCACATCCTCAGATTCCATCATCGACATCGCCTGGTGCAATTCAGGGTTGAACGGCACGTTAATGTCGCCAATCACTTCCACACCGAATTTACGCACTGCGCCTAACAGAGATTTCAGCGTCAGCTCAATCCCTTCGACCATTGAGTTCAGTTCAGGATTGCTTTTATCAGCCACTTCCAGCGCGCGCTCCAGGCTATCAATCACTGGCAGCAGTTCGTTGGCAAATTTTTCCAGCGCAAATTTGTGCGCTTTTTCGACGTCCAGTTCGGTACGGCGACGGATGTTCTCAATCTCAGCCTGGGCACGGATTTGAGCTTCACGTACGCCACCCTGAGCCTGTGCCAGCTGGACTTCCAGCTCGGCAATACGCTCATCACGCGGATCGACCGCTTCGGCTGTGTCTGCGCCCTGAGTCTGCGCCTGCTCCATCTCGATATCGTCTGAGACTTGCTCGTTTGGGGTGTTCTGTTCTTTACTACTCATGAATTTCTCCGCGTTTATGCACATTCATCTCGCTGGTTCGCTTATTATGGGGATCAGAATTGCGGTTTCAAGGGAACCCGTCACATTGTCTGAGGTAGTTTACCTCATGAGGAACGCCAGCATCATGAACAAACATTTCAACTGTATCGGTATTGTGGGCCATCCGCGCCATCCTACCGCGTTGACGACACACGAGATGCTCTATCGCTGGCTGACAACGAAAGGTTATGAGGTAATTATCGAGGAGCAGATCGCCCGCGAGCTGAATCTTACGGACGTAGAAACCGGAACCCTTGCGGAAATTGGTCAGCGAGCCGATCTTGCCGTGGTAGTCGGTGGTGATGGCAATATGCTGGGCGCGGCGCGCGTACTGGCGCGTTACGATATCAAAGTGATTGGTATCAACCGTGGCAACCTCGGATTTCTGACCGACCTCGACCCCGATAATGCCCAGCAGCAGTTAGCCGACGTGCTGGAAGGAAAGTACATCACAGAAAGCCGCTTCCTGCTTGAAGCACAGGTGTGTCGCCAGGGCCGTGAACCGCGCATTGGCACGGCCATAAACGAAGTGGTGCTGCATCCGGGCAAAGTGGCCCATATGATTGAGTTCGAAGTCTACATTGATGAGTCGTTCGCCTTCTCTCAGCGCTCCGATGGCTTGATTATCTCCACACCGACCGGTTCAACGGCATATTCACTTTCCGCAGGTGGCCCCATTTTAACGCCGTCTCTGGATGCCATCGCGATTGTGCCGATGTTCCCGCATACGCTCTCGGCAAGGCCATTGGTGATTAACAGCAGCAGCACCATTCGCCTGCGCTTTTCCCACATGCGTAGCGACCTGGAAGTCAGCTGTGACAGCCAGATTGCCTTGCCAATCCAGGAAGGGGAAGACGTGCTGATCCGCCGAAACAACGATCACCTTAATCTTATCCACCCGCAAAACTATAATTATTTCAACACGCTAAGCTCTAAACTCGCCTGGTCGAAAAAATTGTTTTAAAAACCAGCGCCAGCTACTTTACTGGGTATAAAACCAGTATATACTGTATGAAAAACCATATCTGTGTTTACGTACAGGAATACCCACTATGCTGGCACAACTGACCATCAGTAATTTTGCGATTGTTCGTGAACTTGAAATCGATTTTCAGCGTGGCATGACTGCCATCACCGGCGAGACCGGCGCAGGGAAGTCCATTGCTATTGATGCGCTCGGCTTGTGCCTGGGTGGCCGTGCAGAAGCGGATATGGTTCGCCTTGGCGCTTCCCGTGCCGACATTTGTGCGCGATTTTCATTGAAAGATACCCCTTCTGCCTTGACGTGGCTGGTTGAAAACCAGCTTGATGAAGGTAACGAGTGCCTGTTGCGCCGGGTGATCAGCAGTGACGGCCGGTCCCGCGGCTTTATCAACGGCACTGCGGTTCCCCTTTCTCAACTACGCGACCTCGGACAGTTGCTGATCCAGATCCACGGTCAACATGCTCACCAGCTTCTGCTGAAACCCGAACACCAAAAAAACCTGCTTGATGGCTACGCGGGTGAAACCGGCCTGATGCAGGAGATGGCGACAAGCTATCGTGCATGGCACCAGAGCTGCCGTGTGCTGGCTCAGCATCAGCAACTCTCTCAGGAGCGCGAGGCTCGCCGCGAGCTTCTGCAATATCAGCTGAAAGAGCTTAATGAGTTCGCGCCTGTCACCGGTGAATATGAAGCGATTGATGAAGAGTACAAGCGTCTGGCCAATAGCGGGCAGCTGCTCTCCACCAGCCAGCAAGCTCTGATGCTACTCGCTGATGGCGAGGATGCTACGTTGCAGAATCAGCTGTTTACCGCTCAGCAATTGCTTAGCGAGCTGCTGACGATGGATGACAAGCTGAGTGGGGTTTATAAGCTGCTGGATGAAGCATCCATTCAAATCAGTGAAGCCAGCGATGAACTCCGTCACTACTGCGAGCGTCTGGATCTCGATCCCAATCGTCTGCATGAACTCGAGCAGCGAATTTCTAAACAGATCGCACTGGCGCGTAAACACCATATCTCCCCTGAAGAACTGCCCGTCTTCCATCAGCAGTTGCTGGAAGAACAAGGCCAGCTCGATCAGCAGGAGAGCGATCAGGAAGATCTGACGCTGACCGTTTCCCGCCATCATCGTGCGGCAATGGCCTGTGCTGAGCAGTTGCATCAGCGCCGTGTGCATTTCGCAGAAGAATTGAGCCGACTGATTGGTGAGAGCATGCATGCGCTCTCCATGCCGCACGGTAAGCTGGGGATTGACGTGCTGTTTAACGCTGACCATTTGACCGCTGAGGGTGCAGACCGTATCGATTTCCGCGTGACCACTAACCCTGGTCAGCCGCTTCAACCGTTGTCGAAAGTGGCCTCTGGCGGTGAGCTGTCGCGTATTGCCCTCGCCATTCAGGTGATTACAGCCCGTAAGATGGATACGCCGGCATTGATTTTCGATGAGGTGGATGTGGGTATCAGCGGTCCTACCGCAGCCGTGGTCGGCAAGATGCTGCGTCAGTTAGGGGAATCCACGCAGGTGATGTGTGTGACCCACCTTCCGCAGGTAGCGGGCTGTGGCAATCATCATTTCTACGTCAGTAAAGAGACCGATGGCGAAATGACTGAAACCCATATGGTCCCGCTGGATAAACGTGCCCGACTGCAGGAACTGGCCCGTCTGTTGGGCGGTAGCGAGGTCACTCGCAACACCCTGGCGAACGCAAAGGAGCTTTTAGCAGCCTGATTGCCGCACTTTTTTGGCCTGTTGTGGTCATATCCTTGCTCCGTAGAGGTTTCAAACTGCGGAAAGGTTTATTATCATCGTCTTCTTACGCTGTAATCGTAGCGAACGTTCGATGCAGCCAGATTGTTGGCCCGAAAAGGAATAGAGATACTTATGCGCTGTAAAACGCTGACTGCTGCGGCGGTGGTTCTTCTGATGATGACTGCTGGATGTTCCACTCTGGAGCGAGTGGTTTACCGCCCGGACATCAACCAGGGCAATTACCTGGTTGCGAATGATGTTTCCAAAATTCATACCGGCATGACGCAACAGCAGGTGGCTTACACCCTGGGCACGCCGATGATGCACGACCCGTTTGGTAGCAACGTCTGGTATTACGTGTTCCGTCAGGAGCCAGGCCATGAGCCTGTGACTCAGCAGACGCTGACGCTGACCTTTGATGGTAGCGGTACCCTGACCAACATTGATAACAAGCCAACCCTGAGCGGTAAAAAAAGCGGTTAACAGCAGGTTTGTTGATGAAATCGTAAGGCGCTAAGGCGCCTTATTTTTTTGCCGCGCGTTCGGCGCGCTGACGGCGGAGTTCTTTCGGGTCGGCCAGTAACGGGCGATAGATTTCAATGCGATCGCCACTGTGTACCTCATCACCCAGTTTTACCGGGCGACTAAAAACACCCACTTTGTTACTGGCGAGATTGATATCACTTCTGAGTTCAAGAATGCCGGAAGCTTTGATGGCTTCTTCGACAGTCGCGCCCTCTTCCACGTTTACCGTGTACAGATACTGTTTTTCTGGCAACGCATAGACCACTTCAACCGCGATATCAGGCACTGTAGACCTCTTTCGCGCGTTTAGTAAACGCCAGCACCATGCTGCTTGCCAGCTCTTTAAAGATTCGTCCAAAGGCCAGTTCAACCAGCATATTGGTGAACTCGAAGTCGAGGCTCAATTCAACCTTGCAGGCATCATCACTGAGCGCAGTGAACTTCCAGCCACCGTTCAATTTGCGGAACGGGCCATCAACCAGCTGCATAGCAATGCTCTGGTTATCCGTCAGCGTATTTCGCGTGACAAACGTTTTACTGATCCCAGCCTTAGAGACATCCACCGACGCGGTCATCTGCTGTTCGCTGGCATCCAGAATACGGCTACCGGTACACCCTGGAAGAAATTCAGGATAGGCATCCACATCGTTTACCAACCGGAACATCTGCTCTGCGCTGTAGGGCACCAACGCGGAACGACTAATCTGAGACATAACGTTTCCTGTTAATCTTCAACTTTTCAATAATACCATCGCCAGCAGGCAAACAAAAATTCTCAGCCGCCAGCGTTCTGCTAAAATAGCGCTTTTCCCCGTCTCGTTTGTTACAGGGGATGCCTTCAATCACTGCTTCATGTAAACTAAGTGGCACTATGACTAAGAAAAAAGCACATAAACCCGGTTCCGCTACCATTGCCATGAACAAACGGGCCCGCCATGAATACTTCATTGAAGATGAATTCGAAGCGGGACTGTCGCTCCAGGGATGGGAAGTCAAATCACTCCGCGCAGGAAAGGCCAACATCAGCGAAAGCTACATTATGTTGCGTGATGGCGAAGCCTTTCTGTTTGGCGCAACCTTCCAGGCGCTGATTGGCGCATCCTCACATGTGGTCTGCGACCCTACCCGCACCCGCAAGCTTCTGCTCAAGGAGCGTGAACTGGCAATCCTGTTTGATAAAGCCAACCGGGATGGTTACACCATCGTCGCTTTATCGCTGTACTGGAAAAACGCCTGGGCCAAGCTGAAGATTGGCGTAGCTAAGGGTAAGAAAGAGCACGACAAACGCGGTGACATCAAAGATCGCGAATGGAAGACCGACAAAGCACGTATTATGAAACACGCTAATCGCTAAGCCTCTGGCGTAACGACAGGTTTTTCTGTTATACTGCTTCACAGTAGTACATGGGGCTGATTCTGGATTCGACAGGATTTGCGAAGCCCTAGGAGCATGCCGAGGGGCGGTTTGCCTCGTTAAAAGCCGCAAAAAAATAGTTGCAAACGACGAAAACTACGCACTAGCAGCTTAATAACCTGCTCAGAGCCCTCTCTCCCTAGCCTCCGTTCTTAGGACGGGGATCAAGAGAGGTCAAAAACAAAAGAACTCGTGTGGATGTCCTGCCTGGGGCTGAAACACTAAATCTAATCAGGCTAGTTGGTTAGTGGCGTGTCCGTTCGCAGCTAACCGGCGAATGTAAAGACTGGACTAAGCATGTAGTGCCGACGGTGTAGTAATTCTGGACGCGGGTTCAACTCCCGCCAGCTCCACCAAATTCTTGGTCGATTGGTTACCAGACCCACTCGATGAAGTCCTGAGAGCCCACACGGTGAAAACCTTGTGGGTTTTTTTGTGCCTGATATCTTTCAATCACAACCAGTAAAATCCGGCGATTTACATCATTTGCAATGGGTTCGGTGAAGCACATCCTGATTACGTAAAACAATATTCTTATTACCGCCTCGCATGACAATGACTATCCCCTCTCACCACCTTTGACGTACTCCGTTCTTAAACCATCGATACAAATTTGACGCTGCATGATGCCCGCCAGCGCTGCTGGATAAGATCGCTCGTCGCCTGCCGCCGCTGTATCAATCGGTGCGTGGCCGCTACTTTATGGCACCCGTTTAAAATCGGCATGACCGGCAGCGAGACCGCCGCTCTGGACGCCACGGCGCTGCCGATTTCCGCCAAAATTAATCCGTAGTTTCAGGTATTGATGAAATGATCAGGCCGGAAATTTGCCCGGCTGGCGCTTTACGCTTCCCTTCTGGTACTTTGCTCATCCAGTTTTTGATTGAACTGGCTGGCGCTCCACTCTTGCTGCACCGCTTCGTTTACCAGTGCTTGCTGAGTCTGCGGCACCATTCCGCCTAACGGTGGATCGGTGTCGAGATTGGTGGGGAAGGAATAACCACGCGCTGCCACGTTTATCACGGTGTTCAGCTCATGCTGGGTGAGCTGGCTGTTTTTCAGCAGGGGATAAATCAGCTTGAGTAACTGCTCGTGGTTAACTTTCTCCATCGGCACGCCAAATGCGGAGGAAATCTGCAACAGATTTGCGGTCCTGACGTGATCGGTGGTGGTGTTGTTACCTGCGGCATGGAACAGCGCAGGGTTAAAGAACAGACCATCACCTTTTTCCAGCGGAAGCTGGACGTAATGTTGGTTAAAGAACTCAACAAATTGAGGGTCACGATAGGCGATATATCCCAGCTCATACTGATGCGACCACGGCAATAAACGAGTCGAGCCCGACGCCAGTGGCATGTCAGTGTGCGCCACTGCACCTTGTAAGGTCAGATATTGCGAAAGAATCTGTATCGGAACGGGGAATTCTGCGGCGAAGACGCTTTGCTGGAAGCCAAGGTGGTAATCCCTGTGCGGCTGCTGAGCTTCACCGCCGGGGCGCACCTGATTTACTTGCGAGGTCATGCACCACGCCGGGCCCAGCCAGGCCTGACAAATTAACTCCAGTGTCGGATTGGCGTAGTAATCCACGAAGGTTTGCGGGCTGGTTTCACCCAGTTTTTGCAGCGCATTCCAGATACGACCATTGTTGCCCGCACGCGAGAAGTGATCGGCCTGAATTTTGGATTTTGCCTCATTGCTCATAATGGTTTCGAAAACCTGCGAGGTGCGATCAATAACGTCAAGATCGCTGTATAACCCCCGCACCACGAACACGCCAGGACCGTATGAGAGGGCTTTGTGCAACTCGCTCAGCAGCGCTTTTTTATCTTTTTCGGCTGCAATATCCAGCGTGACACGATCGTAAATCAGCACGTTTGCTGCTGCTTCGCTCGCCAGCGGATATTCACTGGCATCAAGCTGCTGGGTACAGAAGGTTTTGAAGTCTTCAACAGAGACCTGATCTTCTCGGGCAAAATAGGGTGACATCATAACGACCTCATTTTATTGATGGATTAACAGAGCGTTGTTAACCGCCTACACGTTATCTGCAGGCAGCATGACAGGGTTGATGAGTGTTAAAATAGCAGCTACATTTCATTAACAGCACGTCAAAAAAACCTCACTCCTACATCATGTGACCTATGCCTAAATTCACCCAGAAACAGATCTCAGCTCAGTCGGGTTTAAGCCTCGCAACCATCGATCGCGCCATGCACAATCGTGGTCGCGTGCATCCGCAAACGCAGCACCGCATCAGGCAAGCCTTAGCCGACCTGGAACTGCAGCAGAAAAGCAGTCTGGCACAAGGGCGAACGCTTTATTTCGATGTCATCATGCATACGCCGGAGCGTTTTAGTGAGCTGGTGAAAGAGGCGTTCAGCAGCCAGATATCCAGTTTCGCCTCATTCAAAATCCAGCTTCGCTTCCACTGTAGTGAAGAGATGACGGTGGAAGAAGTTGAACGGCTGTTGAAAAAGTGCTCGCTCAGCACGCATGGCATCATCCTGAAAGCGATGAATTCGAGTCAGTTGGTGCCAGTTATTAATAATTTGATTAAGCAGCGTATTCCGGTTGTCACGGTGGTAACGGATATCACCGGCAGTCATCGCCTGCGTTACATCGGTATGGACAACGTTAGCGCGGGTCAATCGGCGGCCTTCCTGATGTCAAAGTGGTTGGGAAGCGAAGTGGGCACTATTGCCGCAATCACCGGCAATAAGGCTTTTGTCGGTGAGCAGGATCGCATTCGTGGTTTTCAGCAGGGGATGAAATCCTTTTCCCCGCAGCATAAGATTAAAGTTATCGCGGGTGGATCGGGCATCGATCATTTAATGTATGAAACCTTGCAACTATTTCTGCAGGATCATCCTCACATCGATGCGGTTTATACCGTAGGCGGAGGAAATGCCGGGATTTTGCGGGCGATGAATGAACGTAACATTCAGCCGAAGGTTTTTGTCGGGCACGATCTGGACCGTGAGAATCGCGCCCTGATGCAGGCGGGAAAAATCGATGCGCTGATTGAGCATAATCTGCAACTGGATGCGCAACACTCCTTCAAAACACTGCTTGAGTTTCACGGATTTTTGCCGGAAGCGCGCAATTATGCGCCTTATTCCCGCATCAATATCATCATGCGCTACAACATGTACACCTGAGAAGCCTGACGGCGTCAGGCTTCTGACGCCATCAGCGATATTTCGGCTGTTTCCATACCGTTCCCTGCTGATGGCTATCGACTACCGCATCAACAAAGGCTACGCCTTTCAGGCCATCATGGATTTGTGGGATAACTGTGCCAATGCCAGAAACAGCACGCTTTTCATCACGCGCACGCAGTGCCTCAGCGAAGCCGCTATAAAGATTGGTAAAGGCTTCGATGTAACCCTCAGGATGGCCGGGCGGCGTACGTGTGCGCGACCGGGTTATCTCATCCAGGTCGTTACGACCCCGTTTGATAATCTGGGTATACCCTTCCAATGAGGTATAAATCAGTTCGTTTGGCTGCTCCTGTGCCCATGTCAGGCTGCCGGTTTCACCATAAACCCGCAGCCGCAGCGCATTTGAACAACCAATCGCCACCTGTGAAGACCACAGCATGCCGCGCGCGCCGCCTTCGTAGCGAATCAGTACGTGAGCGTTATCATCCAGAGCACGTCCTTCTACAAAGGTGGCTAAATCAGCAATCACACTCTCCGCTTTTAAGCCGGACACATATCCCGCGAGATGATAGGCATGGGTACCAATATCGCCAATCGAGCCGCCGCGCCCGTTCTTTTGCGGATCAACCCGCCATGCCGCCTGCTGGTTATTTTTCAGCTCCACGCCGGTTGCCATCCACTCCAGCGGATACTCCACCTGCACCGTTCGCACCTTACCAATCAGTCCAGCCTGAATGCGCATCCGGGCTTCCACAATCAGCGGATAGCCAGAATAGGTATACGTCACACCCAGAAAGCGACCAGTCTGGCTCACGACTTCAGCCAGTGCTTCGGCATCCTGCAACGTGGTGGTGAGCGGCTTTTCACAAATCACATCAATGCCTGCTTCGAGGAAGGCCTTCGCGATGGGGAAGTGGGTAAAATTTGGGGTGCAGATGGCGACCACATCAATGCCGTCAGCGCGTGCCGCCTCAGTCAGCGCCATGCTGGCATAATCACGATAAGAGCGATCGGTCGCGATGTAGTTTTGCGCTGCAAAGCGGTGCCCCCGCCCGGCATCAACGTCAAACGCGCCCGCGACCAGTTCATACTGATCGTCAAGACGAGCGGCAAAACGATGGATTCCGCCTATGTAGGCACCTTCGCCCCCGCCAACCATGCCTAATCTGATACGACGTTTACTCAACGGTGACCTATTCATGTTTTGCTCCTTCAATGCCCAAAATTTTACGATTAAGTGATTGGTCGGCCCAGGACTTACAGAAATCATCAAACGGTTTATCGGTAACGCGAATAATGTGGTCGCTGATGAACTGCGCGCCTTCACGTGCGCCATCTTCCGGGTTCTTAAAGCAGCATTCCCACTCCAGCACTGCCCAGCCATCAAAGCCGTAGCCGGTCAATTTAGAGAAAATGCCGCTAAAATCGGTCTGGCCATCGCCGGGTGAGCGGAAGCGGCCAGCGCGGCTGGTCCAGGGTTGATAGCCGCCATAGGCGCCGGTTTTACCATTCGGCCTGAATTCAGCGTCTTTAACGTGGAAAGCCTTAATGCGCGGGTGGTAGTGATCGATATACGTCAGGTAATCAATGCCCTGTAATACCAGATGACTGGGGTCATACATGATATTGCAGCGTGGATGGTTGTGGGTTTTTTCCAGAAAACGCTCAAAGGTTAAACCATCATGCAAATCTTCCGTGGGGTGGATTTCGTAACAGAGATCGATTCCCTGTTCGTCGAATGCGTTAAGAATCGGTGTCCAGCGTCGTGCCAGCTCGTTGAAGCCCTCATCAATCAAGCCTTCTGGCCACTGCGGATAGGGATAAAGAAATGGCCACAGCAACGTGCCCGAAAAAGTGACATGTTTCTCCAGGCCTAAGCGGCGTGATGCGCGAGCTGCCAGATAAAGCTGTTCTGTTGCCCACTGCTGGCGTGCTTGTGGGTCATTGCGCAGACTGGCTGGGGCAAAGCTATCGGCGGGTAAATCAAACGCAGGGTGCAGCGCCACCAGCTGTCCCTGCAAGTGGCTGGCCAAATCGGTCAACTGCAGGTCGTGTTCAGCCAGCACGCCGAGGATTTCATCCGCATAGGTTTGGCTCTCGGCGGCTTTCGCTAAATCAATAAGGCGATGATCCCAACTGGGAATTTCCACGCCTTTAAATCCTTTTTCCGCTGCCCAGGCAGCCATGCCAGATAAAGAGTTAAACGGTGCATCGTCGCCAGCGAACTGCGCCAGAAATACCGCAGGGCCTTTAATGGTTTTCATAACTTCTCCAAATTAAAAAATGCACCTGCAACCTCCACAGGTGCCAACGACAGACACAGAAGAAAACGAAGGCTAATTTGTCATGAACTTCTGATAGTTTTGCGGTGTGACTAATTGGAACGGAATAAAGTTAATATCCTGGACCTTTTCACCTTTGGCGGCTTTTTCCGCCATATCCACCGCGCCATAAGCTTGTGATTTTGCATCCTGGAATACGGTAACCGTAAGTAAGCCGGTTTTGATCGCCTGCAATCCATTCGGTCCGCCATCGGTACCGCCGACTAAAATATCTTTACCAATTTTAATACCATTACTTTTAATGGCCATTGCTGCACCAATAGCCATTTCATCCGCGTTGGCGGAAAGAATATCAATCTTGTCCCCAGACAAAATCCAGTTATTCATCAGATTCATGCCATCTTCACGCATCCATTTCGCGGTATCTTCTACAATCACATGCATATTAGGATGTTTGGCAATGATTTCTTTTGCTCCCTGGGTTCTGAAGCGGGTAGCATCATTGCTTAATAACCCTTTCATGATGGCGACGTTGACGCTTTTACGATCCTTCACGAGATCTGCCAGATATTGCATCTGTAAACGGCCGGCTTCAATCTCATCGCTGCCGATGTAGCTCACGCCATCACCCATTTTCGCGTCTGAAGGCATACGGTTGAGGAAAATGAGTGGTACTTTAGCGGCGCGTGCCGCTTCAGCCATATTTTTGGTTCCCTGGGTATCAACTGGGTTAACGATAATAACGTCGACCTTACCGTTAATAAAACTTTGCACCTGGCTCAGTTGCTTATCTACCGCACCCTGAGCGTCCTCAAACTGAATTTTCATATCTGGATGGGTTTTCGCCTGCTCGATAATATAGCCTCTCAGGCGAGAGAGAAACACATCATCCATTTGGGCGATACTGACGCCAACCTGTACGGCATAAACAGCAGGACTGAGCGAAAGTAAGGTAAGACAGAGTAAGATTATTTTTTTCATAATGGTCTTCCACGTTAATTATTAGTCTCAGAGAGAGTCTGATCTCGGGTGTTTTATTATTAACTTCATTTACGTAGGGTTTTTACAATGCTTTCAATTTAGTGCCGGTTCTGGCCCAGGCTTGACGGAAATATTTAATGGGCCTCCTTGCCAGACATCGAATAATTTAAATCGTAATCCAACTCCTTTCACGCGAAGAGGCGACGGCAGCATCGACCAGCTTCTGAATTTCATAGGCTTCGCTAAAATCGGGTCCGATTGATTTCTTCTCATTGATTGACTGAATAAACTCCAGCATTTCAATGGTCTTAAGATCGTTGAATCCAAGCTGATGCCCCGGAGCAGGACAGAACAGGCCATAAGGATAATGCTCGGGTCCGGCGACAAGCGTTTTGAAACCATTGGTAGCCTGGTTTTGACCGAGTTGAAAATATTGCAATTCGTTGAAACGCTCCTGATTAAAAATCAGTGCGCCTTTGGAACCGGTAATTTCAAAGCCCAGCTGCATTTTATGGCCGGAAGCGACCCAGTTAGCTTCAACATACCCGCTGCAACCGCGCGCAAACTTCACCGTCAGACGGGCGATATCATCCACTTCGACGGATTTGGTATTTGATGCACCTGCGCTTTCCGGGCGCGTTTTAATCACGGTTTCCAAATCGGCAAAAAGTGACGAAATGGGACCAAGCAGAAAGCGTGCCATACCAAGAATATGGCTGCCGAGATCGGCTATGGCACCGGCGCCGCCAGAGGGATCCAGCCGCCAGGACCAGGGAATGTCTGGATTGGCCATAAAATCTTCGGCGTGAATGCCGCGAAAACCGGTGATCTCGCCCAGATCGCCTTCCGCTATCATTTTTTGCGCCAGCTTCAGCAGTGGATTTTTAACGTAGTTAAAGCCGACCTGGGTGATCACGCCCGCTTTTTGAGCGGCTAACATCATGCGCTGTGCGGTTTGACTATCCGGCGCCAGCGGCTTCTCGCAGTGGACGTGTTTACCTGCGGCAATCGCCGCCAGCGACTGCTCGGCGTGAAAGCGATTGGGCGAGGTAATAGAAATGACATCGATCTCTGGGTCTTCTATCAGCGCCTGCCAGTCAGTGGTTGAACGCTGAAAGCCATACTGATGCTGGGCACG
>LIDZ01015402.1_pt2 | contig 17886 bp, 15 predicted proteins | sample 644651 | NCBI WGS metagenome assembly LIDZ01 (sample SAMN03856242, study PRJNA289617) | food metagenome | isolation source: wine grapes on drying loft during traditional withering process | host: Vitis vinifera cv. Corvina | place: Italy: Gargagnago di S. Ambrogio di Valpolicella | collected 2014-01 | reverse complement strand
GCCAGTTCAACGAACTGAGCTTTGACTTCACGGTGCGCGAAATGGTCGCGATGGGCCGAACTCCGCATAAAGGGATGCTGGAAACTGACAATCAAGAGGACTACAACATCGTCACGGCCGCGCTGCAAAAGGTGAATCTGGAAACCTATGCTGGCCGCAGCTATAATTCTTTGTCCGGTGGTGAGAAGCAACGTGTCATTCTGGCCCGTGTGCTGGCCCAGCAGCCGAAATTCATGATTCTGGATGAACCGACCAACCATCTGGATATTAAATATCAGCTGCAAATTTTGAATATCGTAAAAAGGCTGGACATCGGCATTCTTGCTGCACTTCATGATCTCACACTGGCAGCACAATATTGCGACTACCTGTATGTGATGAAGGAAGGTCAAGTCGCAGCCAGTGGCAAGCCAGAGGACATTTTGACGAAGGAATTGATCGGGGAAGTATTTGATGTAGCCTGTGAAACTTACCGCAACCCCGTGACCGGGGCGCTCGGAATAGCTTATTTGGAGACTAGATAGCTGTTATTATGTAGATGAATACCACACAGAAATAGACCGCCTCCTAATCTAACGGATGCGGTCCATTTTCTGTGTTTGAATATTCTGACGGTATTATTCCGTGCATAGCTCCTCCAGCGATATCCCACTCTCCCCATGCCTGCGCATCTTGTCCGCGAATATAGCGATCGTATCCATGGCTCTCGTACTTTGCACCGGATAATTTCCAACTGAGCTTTCCGCTGACAGCATCACGGCATCCGTCCCGTCCAGTACAGCCTGAGCGATATCCATTACCTCCGCGCGTGTCGGTACCGGATGTTCGACCATGGATTGAAGCATTTGGGTGGCAGTGATCACATAGGTCTTTGTTCGGCTGCATTCGCGTAGAATCGCTTTCTGGATGAACGGGATTCGCTCGAAAGGCAGCTCAACACCAAGATCCCCTCTCGCAATCATGATCCCATCTGACGACTCCATGATGGATGCAAAGTTACGCACAGCTTGAACAGTTTCGATCTTGGACATGAGTTTAGGTTGACTGTATTTCCTAAGAGTAGATACAAACTCGCGAATCCCCTCCAGATGAGATGCCTCACGGATAAACGAACATGCGATCCAATCCACATGATGCTCCAGCAGAAACTGAAGGTCCACTTTGTCTTTTTCAGTAATGGCAGGCAAGCGGAGTCTTGTTCCTGGAAGGTTGACGCCTTTATGGCTGCCGATTATTCCTCCTACTACAACTCTTGTAGTGATGCTATTCAAATGCTTATCCGTCACCTCAAGCTTGACTTCACCATCATTGATTAAGATTACGGCTCCTAGTTGAATATCTTCCAGCACACCCGGATTATCGAGCGCAGCTCGTACCTGGTCACCCGGCTCATCCGACTGATCGAGGGTAAACATCTGGCCCTCTACTAATCGAACTGTATCTCCTTGCACAATCTTCAGCCGAATTTTGGGTCCTTGCAAGTCACCCATGATCCGTACGTGCTGTCCCGATTCAGCGGCGGCTGCCTGCAAAATGTCGATAACCTGTTTATGCTCCTCATGGCTTCCGTGTGACATATTGAGCCGGGCGATTGTCATCCCGCTGCGCAGCAATTCCTTGAGCACAGCAGGTGAAGAACTTGCCGGACCTATCGTGCAGACCAAATCAATACTCATGTGAACTCAGCTCCCCTACCTGATTTACATCCCTATCACCTTTAATATCTGTTTGCATTGTACGTTTATTGTAACTAAACTATACATGATAGCAGTAGTTGCCACTTCATTTGCGGAGAAGGAGATCAAAAAATCATGAAATTGAGCCTGAATTGGATTACACTCAGGGTGCGCGATCTAGAGAAGTCGCTTCATTTTTATCACAGTATTCTAGGGCTTCCGATTGAACGTAGATTTGAGAGCAGAGGAAAACAGATTGTTATGTTAGGTTCAGCGGAGCAGCCCAAGATCGAGCTAATCCAAGGTAATGACCCGACTGTGAAGCCGGACTGCGGTGTTTCTGTTGGTTTTGAGGTTGAGTCGCTCGAAGAGGCTATAGAGCATCTGACTAGCCAAGGCATCCCACTAGCGCGTGGACCGATCACGCCAAATCCACATCTGCGATTCTTTTATGTATTGGACCCAGACGGCTTCGAGGTGCAGCTTGCGGAGCACAGCCAAACCGGGGCTTTTCAAGATAATAATGCCTGAACCTTTGCTTAATCTTAAGTTTGTTTCCTTATCTTGCACATATTTAATCTGACCTTCTTGTAGCAAATAGTTCACCGCGTTCTGGAGTTCTGCCTGCACCTTCTTGTATTCTATGGCTTGCCAGGCTCTAAGCAGCGGCACAAACCTGACATTGCCTGTTTCTTTGATCTTCTCAATCAGCAAAAGGATCATTCCACGGTTCCGGTCCTTTAGCGTTTCAACATATCTATAGTCATGCCCGTCCAGCAATGAAGTAAGCTTGAGGAGCAATTCCTCCGCATACGTCTCCCGTTCAATCGCCCACCCTATATCAATGTACTGAGCCGTACTTCTAATTCCACAACAGGATTTGCGGGACGGGCTCTTTAGATTCCAGCACAGCACAAAGCCGCAACAGTGTATAACCAATACCCGCAATCCCCCGGTGAAAGCCGATATCGTGAGCCGGTTCGACCTTAGGCGATTTCGGGCTGGAAGAGAAAGCAAAGCCTAAGGAGTCCGCTCGTCCGTACAGGGAAAGATAGGCTTTGTCGAAGGCGATCCCCGCTAGTTCCGGTCGATTCAGTTTCTGCGAAGCGGTGATCAGCAGCTCAATACGTCCAAAATTACCGCAACAAATATGATCTAACGCCGATTCCCCATCCTTCGTAACAGCCAAAACTGCCGCTTCCACATCTTGCCTTAAGGAATCGGATTCTAAAATTCCTGAAATTCCCATTCGCGCTAAGCCAATCCCGGCCGCACCGTTACACCAACTATTCATGAACCGGGAATGTCCATCCAGCTTATGGACTCCGCGATAATCCGGCCAATTGTTAGACTCGGTCTGAAATACCGCTGTTTCGTAACGGAGTCCTTCCTCGGCTGCTTCTTTATAACGTTCCAGGCCTGTTCCCTCATACAATCTTAATAGGGCATATGAAATTCCAGCTGTGCCGTGCGAAAATCCGGTTAAGGCCAACCTTTGGTCGCGATTAACCCAAGCCAAATGTCCGGTATGCGTCCGCTTGCGAAGAAGAAGCAACTGCTCTCCAGCACATTTAGCAAGCTCTAACAGCCACTCGTATTTAGTTTCGTTGTAAAGCGTCAACAGACTGGCAATCACACCGGCCGACCCATACATCATATCGAGCTGACCGTCTTGGGCTATTTGTTCAGGTACAATAAACCGTGCAGCTTGAGCAGCCTGTTCTAGCATTTGGATATCCCCGGATAGTTTACCAAGCTGCGTCAATCCATACACGATGGAGGCCCACCCTGAAGCGGCACCCATACCAAGTGAACGGAAGCTCACCCCTTCAGTAACGACCATCTTCCGAACCGGAGCTACCAGTTCCAGGGACAACTGCGTGAAATCGTCATCCCCCAGCACTTTTCCAGCAGCCATCAGAAACAGAGACACCCCCATAACACCATCGTACAGACCGTATCCTATGGGGTGAAACCTAAAGCTTTGCGAACTCATTTCGATACCTGGAACCAGCCAGATGGGGGAATGCTCCGGGCGATAGAAAGACCTTCCCCGAATATAATCTGCGAGTTTCCAGACGAGATCACGAAGCGTATCTGTCGTCTGCAAGAGAGGAGAAGGCTTAATCGGAGGTTTTGGTTCGATCATCGACATCGATTGAGCCACTTCCGGGTCCATTATTGCCCCCTTTACAGCCTCTTCCATCATACCCAACTGATGTTCAATATCGGACTCACTCCACTGTTCTAGTCGGGTTAACAGGCGTTCCAAGGACGATTGCGTGACGAGAAGCTTGGAATCATCGGGCTGCTCTTCCTCCACACCGACAACAAATTGTCTGGAGTGTGCAGGTATCGTGAAATAGGGGATATCCCCTCTGAGTAGCTGCTCCACTTCCGTATGGATGACGGGAAGCAACTGCGGCACATGATCCGAAATATAAATACGGCTGAGCGTTTCCAGCTTGATTGAAGCAGCCAGCCCATCCCGCAAGTTTTCTGGATGGCGTATTTTGTTCAGGAGTATTTGGTACTTGAAGGTTGAGCGAAACAAGAAACGTCCAAGAACATCACGAAAGGGTTCCATTACCTTATCACAGAGCAACTGTTCCTTGTTCTGCAGAATGAATAACGCGGTTTGCCGGAAACCATCCAGCAGCTCAGGGATGAAAGAGTGAACCTGTTGCACCTGAGAATCCCAACAGGGCAAATTCGCAGAAATACGCACTGGCTCCCTTATCATTTGCACGACTTGCATGTTATCGAGATTGATATGATCCCATTGCAGCTTGGATATGCTTCCTTCCTGTTGTCTCCAGCCAAGCAACCCGCTACGTCCAAGCTTATGATAGGGCAGCAAGTTTGTGGCGAATACCGATTTCATTAATTCCTGATACTCAGCATCATCCTTCTCTCGCTCTTCTTCAAGCAATCTAGGGGGTTTGGACCATAAAGGATGCAGGAGGGTCTCCAAGTCAATCAATACAGGAATGTCACTGGCTGCGACAATATTCTCTTCATGAAAATCATTCCCCCCTAATAAATACACAAGGCAAACTAATCCGCCAAAATGACGATAATACGCTTCGATTCCAGAAACATCGCTGCAAGAGGTGTTATCGATATATTCCGCCCAACCATACCTCCCACGATCCCATACTTTCGGTGCCCGAAATTTCACAGGAACAGCTCGCTCATGCAGCCACTCTATTAGATGGCCGAATGCTTGATCTATCGCTAATGATTTGGGTTTATATACGACTTTCCGCTGTTCTTTATATTCCAGTATGGCTACCGTTCGGCCTTGTTGATGAGAGTCGGAAAGCCCCCATTGCAACCGTTCAACAGGTCCAAAGACCTCATATCTAGCAGAAAGACCTTCGCTATCCTCTGCCAAACTGCGACTTAAATCGGAAGCGGATGACAACCAGTATTGAATACGAATAGCAGTTAGTCGGGCCAGAAAACTATATTGTGTAAAAAAATCAACGATTCGCCCATCGCGCATCGATTCGATATAAGCGGTATAAGCGACTGTGGAGGATACATTCATAAAGGCAGCCATAAACCCGTGATTAGGGAATTTGATCGTTCTGTAAACGGCAAAATCAGCCATTAACGCTCGACCACATAGCTCTGACAGTTCTGCAAGCAGACGCTCCAGCAGATCAGCGCGAGCTTCGGTTGTATATAAAGTACTTAAGTTCGGCACTTCTTGTTCAAGTTTAACGTAAGCCATCTCCAGTACAGGCATGAACAAATCCTCGAAAGGATAAGGCTTGTGGGAATTCAACATACTCCCTTGGAAGGAAGTTTGCCTGTCTGCCTTCTCTAAGATAGATTGGATGGTTTCATCCAATACCTGTGCCCATTCCGGCAAAATTCCACGATCGCGGAGCCGAACATCGCCGAGCAGTCTTTGTACCTCATCTCGCGGTAATTGGGTATTTACCGTCTTCAGCAACTCCTGCTCGTCTTGTGCACCTACATAACGAAGCCATTCTTCCCAACGTTTGGCGATGAGAGTGGATTGATGTTCATTTTCTTCCAGTTCAATAGAAATAAACCCGCCGTTTAGCCGCTCGCGGAGCGTGCTTGCTTTTTCTACGATGGCAACTAACTCTTCCTGGTTCATGTAAACACCCTTTTCTTTTCCTTCATCATAAGAGTTGCTTTCGAATAAAAAGTGCTTGTCTATATTCCGTTTGTTCCGTTTGATACGGCATAAACATTTTATCGGCAATACGCAGCATCCGCTTATTAGTGGAAGTAACCTGAAATACAGCACTGGTAAGATTGATTTCCAACATCCGTACAATAGAGAGACCCATTATCGATATACCTATTCCCTTGTCCTGAAGGGATTCGGCAATAAATAAAGAGCGGCATAATACTGCGTTCTCTACATAAGAATGGTAAATAATCCATCCCATAATAGCACCATCTTGGCGCTGTAAGACTAAACTCGCCGAGGCCTGAATGACTTCCTCATGGATGAATGGCGATAACCCTAACGGATAATCGAAATACCGCTTCTCCTCCAAGTCTTTTCTTTGTTGTTCCGTTATGTGTTTCCACGGAAGGATCTGAAATTCTGGCGAAAGCTTACATCTTCTTATCCAAGGAGCATGGGCGAGTGCTGCTAATTCGGAATTGTAATAAATACTATGCATTTGGGGACGATCGAATCCAGCCTTATGCAACGCCTGTTCCAAGTACGCTTTTTCTGATAGATTGTTAAAGTAACGGATCTGGATCTGAGCAGATGCCTGCGAATTTCCGATTAATGTCTGGAATAAGCCTGTCGCTACTCCGATGTTCCGAAACCGGGCTGCGACAAATATCGATTCGACCTCACAATCAGATTCCGGACCATTTCGATAAGCAATTAGAAGACCCGCAGGCTGATTGAATATCATTGCTCGAAGTACTACATGATTTGGACTTTCAACTAACTCATGGAGCTTTGACCGGAAGTTGGGATAGGCAAATGGCTTAAATAAAGAAATCTGATCAAGAGTTAACTCCTGTACAATTAACATAGATAAGCCTCCGGATAGTTAATCCCAGCCCGATGACTCGGACTGGGATACTAAAATCTCAGTTTGGTTGTTATCCTCCTATTAAAATAGGCATTTCGATCTAGTATCAGGTAAATTTTTTGGTAGATCAATATAGGTGGCTACGTAAGCACCGCCAGCAACTTGCTCCAACTCACTTTCGTTTAACTCCTCACCCGGTACCGCATCACGCGGATTCGATAGACACAACGCGCGAAACTCGCTGTCCGTTACGGCTTGCCATTGTATGGGTGATAAACACATTGAGGATCAATAAAAGGTATTAAGGTTGTTGACGTAGCACCGCCAGCAACTTGTTCCAGCTCACTTTCGTTTAACTCCTCACCCGATACTGCATCCGGCAATACCAAGGTATAATGCGCTCCCGCATTTTCGACCACTTGCAGCTTGAAATTCTCTGGCAATTCCAACCCTGTGGCTTGCTTCACGGCTTCGCGCGGGTTCGATAGACACAACACGCGAAACGCGCTGTCCGTTACGGCCTTGCTTGTTACCGTTTCAATTGCTTTAGCTACTACATCTTCATTTGTCATTGATTTTCCCTCCTATAATTTGTTAAATTTTTCCGAGATGAAACATTTAGTGATCAAACGGCTTGCCAGCGTAATATGGGTTATAAACACATTGAGGATCAATAAAAGGTATTAAGGTTGTTGACGTAGCACCGCCAGCAACTTGTTCCAGCTCACTTTCGTTTAACTCCTCACCCGATACTGCATCCGGTAATACCAAGGTATAATGCGCTCCCGCATTTTCGACCACTTGCAGCTTGAAATTCTCTGGCAATTCCAACCCTGTGGCTTGCTTCACGGCTTCGCGCGGGTTCGATAGACACAACACGCGAAACGCGCTGTCCGTTACGGCCTTGCTTGTTACCGTTTCAATTGCTTTAGCTACTACATCTTCATTTGTCATTGATTTTCCCTCCTATAATTCGTTAAATTTTTTCAGTATTACATAACCCTGTAAAAATATTAATGATTGATGTTGATAATATAGCGCCTCCAGCAACTTGCTCCAGCTCACTTTCGTTTAACTCCTCACCCGATACCGCGTCCGGCAATACCAAGGTATAATGCGCTCCTGCATTTTCGACCACTTGCAGCTTGAAATTCTCTGGCAATTCCAACCCTGTGGCTTGCTTCACCGCTTCACGCGGGTTCGATAGACACAACGCGCGAAACGCGCTGTCCGTTACGGCCTTGCTTGTTATCGTTTCAATTGCTTTAGCTACTACATCTTCATTTGTCATTGATTATTCCTCCAATTTAATTTTGATTAAAATTACGCCAATTGCCTTTTTGCCAAGTCAGCGAACAAGCCTTCTTGGTTGATCAGCTCCTGATAGGTGCCAGTCTGAATGATTTCCCCTTTATCAAATACGAGGATGCGATCTGCGTTCATGATCGTACTTAACCTGTGAGCAATAACGACTCTAGTCGCTTGCAGCTTATCCAAGCTTTCACTAACAATTGCCTGTGTCCGATTATCCAGAGCGCTTGTCGCTTCATCAAAATAGATGATTCTTGGTTTCCTGACCATGGCTCTGGCAATTAATATCCTTTGCCTCTGTCCCCCGGATATTGTACACCCCCCTTCAGAGATAACTGTATGCATACCCATGGGCATCTGTCGTATCTCTTCGTCAAGTCCAGCCATCCTTGCGGCTTCCCAAGCATCGTTTATCGTTAAGTTGGAGGATCCGATGATATTGGAATAGATATCCCCAGACATGATTTTTCCGTTCTGCAGGACAACACCAAGCTGGCTGCGTAATGAGCGAACATCGACCATCTTTAAATCCTGACCATCATAATAAACCGAACCCGAATTAGGTTGTTCAAAACCTAGCAGCAATCGGAACAATGTCGATTTCCCGCAGCCGGATGAACCAATTAAAGCAACAAACTCACCGGGTTTAATCTGCAATGAAACATCACGCAACACCATGGGTTGATCTGCTTTGTATCTAAAGTTCAAGTGGCTAATCTCAACTGCTCCGGATAGTTCTCCTGGGTCAGCCATCGCTTCGTGAACTTCAGGAAGTGTCTGTAAGATCGGTTTTGCTCTTTCATACAAGGGAACAATGTTAATAATGGAAATTAATGCTGTACTCATCGAAATCATGGCACTTAAGAATGCGGAAAAAGCGGCAAAAAAGGCTAAAAACTTTCCAGCACTTAATGAAGTCGAACTCGATGAAATAATAATATAAAACAACACCATCGAAGTTAGTATCGGAAAAATTGAGTTAAATACAGCTAAAGAGTTCGCTACCGTTCGGCTCTTAAACGCTATTCTTTTCTGTTCGCTGAATAAATGAGCCCATAAGAAGAATGCGCGATTCTCTGCACCTGTCACACGGAATTTAGCAATACCATTCAAAATTTGCAGCACCAACCCAGATATTTTCCCTTGAACCGCTACTAAGCTACGTTGATAACGAACTTGTAATACACTGAGTCCCGATGTTATCAAGATCGAAACAGCTACTAATCCAAAGGCGACTGAAGCAAGCCTCACATCATAATAAAACAACAAAAAGAAATTAAAGATGGAGAATATACCTGAAAAAATGGTCGTGATAGCCACACCAGAAATGGCCTGACGTATCATGTTGATACTGTTTGCTCTCATGGCAAGATCCCCGGCGGAATAATCTCTAAAAAATGGAACCGGTAAATTCAATAAACGATCCCATACAGCCGCTTGAATCGAACTATCCATTCTGCCTTCAATTCTTAACATGGCCAAAGAACGTGTCATCTCGAATAGCAAAATGGATACCGCTACCACAATTAGGATCATGGTCATTTGAACAAGTGGATTCCGTTCTGCTTCCGGAATGATGCTGTCAAACAAAATGCCGGTTGCAATCGGTGTCACCATACCGAGAAAACCCCCAGCCAAGCCCAATATGATTACAGCAAGAACATCACGCTTTAGTGATTTGTGTGTACCAAATTTAATAATATCTTTAATGGAAAGCGCATGCGCAGGCAGCGGCCGATAAAAGGAATGTGCAAATGGTTTCAAGGTTTGTGCCACTTTTCGTGTCACAATGATTTGCGTTTGATGCAATGGATCATGCAGCTCATAGGTTTTTGGATTCTTTTGCAACAGTGCAACTGCCCTGCCGTCTTCTTCCATAAAAGCAAGCAGCGGTCCGTTATCGGAGGTCCACCATTCGCCTTTCAACACGACCTGACGCGTACGGATTCGAGAGGCTTTGGCGATGTCTTCAACCGGATTTTTTGATCTGGCCATAATCTTTTCAGATAACGGTTTGATCTCCAAGTCCATGGCTTCCCCAACGATTACACTTGCTAAATACAGCAGATCAGTCGAAACCATAGTCGTTTTTTTTCGGAGGACCGACCCCTGTGTCACGGATGTAATTTGATTAACTGCTTGACTCATAAACAAAATTTCATTTTCTCTTTTTTTCTGTAAACGGTCCCAGTCCGTCACTTCTGCATTTCGAAGCTTCTGCCGCAGAGATTCGTAGATGATCTTATGAAAGTGGGACAACCCGTTCCATTGCTTATCCAACTTCAACCAGTCGGACGTCGAATAGGCAGATAAACGAAGTTGTTCTCCAGTAGTAAGCCAACTACCGCTAGCTAGTGGGAAGTAGTTCCTCTCAACTCCAACTGCTGTTTCGCCCATCCATTGCATCTCTTTGGCTTCCGTTTTTAACCACGTAATTGTATTGATCGATTGCAAAATAGTATTTGCTGGAACTTCGATATTGTCTCCAAATTCGAGCCCTGTAAAATGAGTGGGAGTAGGACCGGGTCTTAAAGTATTCGACCATAAGCCAATCCAATCTTCGATTGAACCTTCGATGATTCCGTGCTTTCCAGATTCATTAATCTTCCCAAGTAGACTAGATTTGGCCACCTTGATCAATTGTGTACCAAATTCACCTGTTATCATTAAACCCATCGATTGTGCTTCATCGGTAGGATGGATGCCGAACAGAACCTGATCTTCATTTGCACGAAATAAATAACTCCGTTTGTCTGTGATTTCGCCTTCCTGTAACGGAACAGAGAACAATTCAACATGACCTTTGCTTACATAATAAATACTGTTGTCATCATTCACAATTAAAGGATTGTTGCCTTCCAGCTCGATTACAATGCCTAATTCCGCAAAGAATACTTTCAGTTCTCTATTATTCAGTCGGTCCATACACCCACCTCCTTAGAATTAATGCAGTGCAATTAACCTGGCATAATATCCGTCAGACTTTATCATCTCCGTGTGCGTTCCCCGTTCTACTACTTTCCCTCTATCTAAAACGATGATTTCATCCGCATCACGAATGGTGCTTAATCGATGTGCGACGATAATACAAGTGCAGCCTCTTCGCCTAAAGCTGTCATCGACCCATTTCTCTGTCTTGGGATCGAGTGCGCTTGTCGCCTCATCGAGCACGAGTATTGTGGGATTTCCGACCAAAGCCCGGGCTATTTCCAAACGCTGTCGCTGCCCTCCGCTAAAGTTGGCTCCACTTTCCTCCATGACATGATCATAGCCGCCGTTTCTATTCGTAATATCATCATGAATGTACGCATCTTTAGCAGCTACAATCACATTGTTTTCTTCAATGGTACTATCCCATAAGGTTAAATTTTCCTTGATCGTCCCTTCAAACATACTGATATCCTGATCAACAACAGAAATGGAGTTACACACTAACAAACGGGAAATTTCATTACGTGGTTTGCCATCGAACAATATCTCACCCGACCAAGGCTGATAAATTCCGGCGATAAGTTTGGAAATGGTCGATTTCCCACTTCCGGAACCGCCTACCAAGGCTATACGCGATCCCGGCCTTACTAATAGATTGAAGTTTTCAATGAGTGGTCCTTCTAATTTGTTGTAGCCAAATGTAACATTTCTTAACTCTACAAATCCTGATAGTTTTGCCTTATATGCATCTATTTCATCAGATTCTTCTGCAACCGAGAATTGGGGGTCTAATGGATAGTTCAACACGTCATCCAAGCGATTCATATTTCCCTCCACCTCTTGGATCGCACTGCCTAACTGAACCAAACTGTTTACAGGACCTATAAAACTTGCCATTAAACTTTGAAAAGCGACCAGCATCCCGATCGTTAATGCACCGTCTAATACCTGTAATCCGCCAACAGCTAATATTACGGTAGTTGTAAGCGCAGATAAGAAGGTTGGAACAGATGAAAGCACTTGAGTAGACACGCCCAATTCTTGCTCTGAATTTAATAATTTACTTTGATGGCCTGCCCACTTGGAGAAAAAATCTGATTCAGAGCCACTGGCCTTCAAGGTTTCAATCACTTGTAATCCGCCCATTGAAATCCCTTGAATTTTACCTCTTTCTTGAATTAACTTTTGATTTTGATCTACTCTTTTACGGGCAACCAGCCTTAAAAAAAGTACGTTTAGCGCGGCGATACATATGCCAACACACGTTAGCAGCACACTGTATTGAAACATCAAAATTAAATAAAAGAGAATCATGACTGAATTTAAAACAGAAGTTGCTAGTTCTCCGGATAATAATTGTGCGATTCTATCATTTATCATCACCCTGGAGCTAATCTCTCCGCCAGAACGCTGAGAAAAAAACTCAATCGGCAGCCTCAGGACGTGCCAGAAAAACTTACTTGATGTGTTCAAGGCCATTTTGGTTTCTAAGCGCAGTAAATAGTACTGCTGCAACCAGGTCAGTGCTCCTCTTAACAAAGCGGTCAAACCCATACCGATAATTAAGGGCAACAGCCAATGCGTCATATTCCCTAGCAGAACATCGTCCACAAATATTTTTGTGAAAGTAGGGATGACCAATCCCGGAACAACCAACGCTAAACCCGTCAGTACAACAAATAACAAAGCGACTTCTGAGCCTTTTAATCTTTTTTTCAATGCGGTGATGATACTGCGTTTTTCACCTTGATTGTTGTATTCAGGTGTGGGTTCAAAGGTAAGCACCACGCCGGTATACGATTGATCAAATTCTTCATATGTAACCACGCGCGGTCCGGAGGCCGGATCATTTAAATAGACGCGGTCTTTCTTAAAACCTTCCAGGACAAGAAAATGATTAAAGTTCCAATGAATGATCATCGGCCCTTTTATTTTTCTTAGAGCTTCCGGCCCCTTCTTAAATCCCTTAGCTATTAATCCATATTTTCGCGCGGTCTTCAAGATATTCAACGCTTTACTTCCATCTCTGGATACACCGCATTCTACCCGAAGCTCTTCGAGTGGAATAAAGCTTTTAAAGTAACCCAAGATGATCGCTAATGCAGCTGCTCCGCATTCCACCGCTTCCATCTGCAGGACAGTTGGTGTCTTCACCCTTGAATACGAGTTCTGCTTCTCCTCAGGATTTGAAGGTTTCGTTTGCTTAGTTTGATTCATCTGGAAACTCAACTCCAATTTATTTAATCTGAGGGATAACAGAAGTAATCGGACGTTCCTTCTTCAAAATGATCGACCCAAGCGCTAATGTACCGCTGTTGATTGCAACCGGAGGTCCTTGTTTGGACGACCACGCATAACCGCTCGGCGTATTCACATTCGGTGTTAAATCAATGCGCACTTCTAGGGAAGCACCGCCTGCGGAGAGTTGATTCACTAATTCTTCATCACCCAAAGTAATCATCATCCCTTGTTTGGAGGCAGGGAATTCCGAAACAGAAACAACTCGCCCTAGCATAAAACCATACTCTTCCTTATTCACAGAAGCTGGAGAAATCTGTACATCCATACCCGGAATAATCCCCTCCCCTTCACCCTCGGGAATATACATTACGGCGACAAGTTCGTTCATATCGTCCCCTACCAATTCTATGGTCACAATTGGCATTCCCGCAGTTACAAGATCGCCCTTGGTGACTTTAACCTCTAGAATTCTACCCGTGTAGGGGCTTACCACTTTGGAGGCTATTTCATAATCTTTTTTTAATTGAGATAATTCCGTTTGCGACTGTGTTTGTCTCATTTGCTCAATGATTTGGGGTTGAGAAATTCTAGCGATGACTTCACCCTTATGTATCAAATCACCCGTACCCGCACGGATGTCTGTAATCTGGCCAATGGAAGAGATATAGATCTGATGAATCCCACCTGGCTTAATTAGTACGCCCTGACCATTTACCTTTGTAGCCAAACTGCCATAAAATCCCCATATCACCGCAGAAATGATTAAAAGCCCAATCGCTAATAAGGCAAGCCACCCTTTGGGGGAGGTCACTTTCATTAATGAGTCTAGCTGTTCAGGTGAGGATAACCTATCCATCGAGACTTTACGAAACACCTGATTCTCCATCCTTAACTCCCTCCTTCATCCAAGTAATCAAAATGGCCATCCCGGAAGATTTTTTTGACAATAGGTTTATCCTTCACATCGCCATTACTATCAAATGAATAGTTTCCTGTGACACCGGCCCATGCTTTCATTTTTTGTAGCGCAATGGCTATATCCGCTGGAACTCTTGATCCAGCAGCTTTTATCGCCTCAGCTAACAGATATACAGCATCATATCCTTGAGCCGCCCATGTGGTGGGAGCGACTTTATATTGTTCCGTAAAACCTTTCACGAACTCGGCCGTTTGTTCACTCTTATCCTTTGGGTTAAATACAGAAGCCACCACGGTTCCCTCCACCGCTTTCCCGCCAACAGAACCCAGAAGCTCTGAATCTAAACCGTCTCCTCCAATAATCGGCACATCTACGCCAACTTGTCGAAGTTTAGTAATGAATTCAGCCCCTTCCGGCATAATATCTGCAAGGAAGACTGCGTCCACACCCAAAGTTGTCCACATATCGGCTATTCGTTGTAAATCGTTGAGATCACTATAGGATGAAATACGATCAATAATGTTAATTCCGCTGTCGGTAGCACGGTCTTCAAAAGCATTAGCAAGCCCTTGGCCGTTTGCATCATCCTTATAAAATATTGCGATATTACGATAGCCACGATGGAGTGCATATTGGGACATCTGTTGCCCCACTTGTTCATCATTGGGTATACTGCGAAACACTTGCTTATATCCTAAGTGGGTCAAATCCGAGGCAGTAGAAGCAGGAGTTAACATTAATAGACCCGCGTGTTCATAAATAGCCGCCGCTGGAATCGAGATCGCTGAATTGCGATGTCCTATCACAGCTACCATATCTAGATTATTCGCAAAAGATTGCGCTACAGATAAACCATGCGTTACAGAGGATTGATCATCTTCTTTGACCAAGCGGAGCGGACTGCCAAGAATCCCTCCTGTTGCATTAATTTCTTGCACGGCCAAATCGATTCCTTCTTCGAACAAATCATCCTTGGAAGCAAAAGGCCATGCCACACCAAAGATTATCTCCCCATTACTTTTAGCCAATTTCGCGCGTTCCTGAGTGACTTCAAGCGATCCTGAACACCCCGAAAGCAAAATGAGGATCAACATGATGTTTAACATCATTTTATAGTTCATCTAACCTTGATCCTCCTTTTTCGTATAGGATAGAGCTCAAAAGATTACTAAATTTAACATAACACACCCAAATGACAGGAAAATGACAAACTAGGCCACCCAATGAATTTCGATTATCTCTGGTGCCCAAATTTCACAGTAATAGTCGAAATCCTGTATCTAAACAGCAAAAAGAACGGCATCTGTGCCGTTCTTTTTGGTTAAATCAAATTCCCTAGTCACCACGTTGGAGAATTAAAATATTTTTGTCGTCCAGGATTCGCAATTCCAAATATCTGTGGCAATATCACGATAAAACTCAGGTTCGTGGGAAATTAACAACATGCTTCCTTTGTATGCTTTCAAAGCTCGTTTGAGCTCTTCCTTCGCATCCACGTCCAAATGGTTCGTAGGTTCATCCAGCACGAGTATATTAGTTTCGCGGTTGATGAGCTTGCATAGGCGTACCTTGGCTTTCTCTCCACCACTAAGAACCGAGAGTTTGCTCTCGATGTGCTTCGTGGTGAGTCCACATTTGGCCAATGCCGCACGTACTTCGAATTGAGACATGGAGGGGAACGTATCCCATATTTCCTCTAAACAGGTATTGTTCTTGCCTTCCTTTGATTCCTGCTCGAAATAGCCGATCTCCTGATTGTAGCCAAGCTCTACCGAACCGGACAATGCCGGGATTTCGCCCAAGATACTGCGCAGAAGAGTCGTCTTCCCGATTCCGTTCGCACCGACAAGCGCTACCCTTTGACCGCGTTCCATCAGCAAATCCAGGGGCCGAGATAAAGGTTCCTCATAGCCGATAACCAGTCCTTTGGCTTCAAAAATAACTTTGCCTGCCGTTTTGCCATCTTTGAAATGAAACTGCGGCTTGGGCTTGTCCTTCGACATTTCGATGATGTCCATCTTGTCGAGCTTCTTCTGCCTGGACATCGCCATATTGCGGGTAGCCACACTGGCCTTATTGCGGGCAACAAAATCCTTTAACTCGGAAATTTCCTGCTGCTGCCGGTTAAAAGCGGATTCATGCTGCTGCTTACGCATTTCATAGATCTGCTGGAATTGATTATAATCGCCGACATAACGGGATAGCTTCAGGTTCTCCATATGGTAAATCAGATTGATTACGTTATTCAAGAAAGGAATGTCATGTGAAATAAGGATAAATGCATTCTCATACTCCTGAAGATAACGCTTCAGCCATTCAATATGCAGCTCATCCAGATAGTTCGTAGGCTCATCGAGGAGCAAAATATCCGGTTTCTCCAGTAACAGCTTAGCCAGCAATATCTTTGTGCGCTGTCCTCCGCTAAGCTCGGATACATCGCGGTCCAGACCTATGTCTGTAATTCCCAAGCCACGCGCCGTCTCCTGCACCTTCGCATCGATCATGTAGAAATCCTGACTGGTTAGGGTATCCTGGATTGTGCCCACTTCTTCAAGCATCTTCTCCAGCTCTTCCGGGGAAACGTCACCCATTCGGCCGTACATATCATTCATTTCTTGCTCAAGATCAAACAAGTATTGGAATGCACCCCGCAATACATCCTGAATCGTTAACCCCTGGGTCAATACCGCATGCTGATCAAGGTAGCCGACACGAACCCGCTTGGACCATTCGACTTTACCTTCGTCGGGTTGCAGCTTGCCTGTAACAATATTCATAAACGTGGATTTACCTTCGCCATTCGCGCCGATCAATCCGATATGCTCGCCTTTGAGCAGGCGGAACGAAACATCCTTGAAGATCGCCCGATCCCCAAAGCCATGACTTAATGCTTCAACATTTAATATACTCATTAGTGGGCACCTTTTTTTCTGTATTTTATCGTTTATATTATAAGCAGGAATGCGGGGGAATTCAATGGAATGTTTGATTTGTAACATTGTCACAGTGTTCATCCCCTGTACATGATAAAATGCAACTGCTGAACTATCCTTTGGTACAAGGAGCTGAGAGATATTGAGTCCAACCGTATTTGAACACCTCCCTCGAATCGTTGCTCTTTTTCCCTGTTTGTCCGAAATCCGTACAGAGGATTGGACCCGGGACGGGATAGAGGTCATGAAGGTCGAAGCGAATCTAGTCATTGAAGAAGGCCAGTTTCTCGAATATGCAGTATTGGTGCTAGAGGGAACCATACGTATGTACAAAATCAGTGCCGGCGGCAGAGAAATCACCCTGTACCGCATCCATGGCGGCGAGTGCTGTCCGCTAATGACCACCAGCATATTAGGAGAAACTGAATATGAAGCATCTGCCTGCGTGGAAGAAGACGGGCTGGCCCTGCTGATTCCGGTAAGCATTTTCCGGGAATGGACAGATCGTTATCAGGGCTTCCGCCAGTTTATATTTAAATCTTTTGCGAACAGAATCATCCTTATGTCCAACCTGCTGGACAGCATCCATTTCAAATCCATCCGTGGACGGATCGCCGAATATTTGATTCAGCATAGCCAAGACAGCGGAGACGTGCTGAATATTACCCATGACACATTGTCCGTGGAGCTGGGAACGGCGCGGGAAGTGATCAGCAGGTCGCTCAAACAGTTGGAAAAAGAAGGGCTGATCAAACTTTCCCGTGGACAGATTGCACTGATCAGCCGTGAAGGAATAGAGCAGTATCAGGAGCTCTGACTCTGATAATAAACCT
>LIDZ01000807.1_pt1 | contig 17911 bp, 20 predicted proteins | sample 644651 | NCBI WGS metagenome assembly LIDZ01 (sample SAMN03856242, study PRJNA289617) | food metagenome | isolation source: wine grapes on drying loft during traditional withering process | host: Vitis vinifera cv. Corvina | place: Italy: Gargagnago di S. Ambrogio di Valpolicella | collected 2014-01 | reverse complement strand
ATCTACAAATCTACATGTAGACGTATCTACAAATCTACAAATCTACATGTAGACGTATCTACTAACAAGATCCCTTTTAGGACAACGGTTTCAATACTTTTGTAGACGTATCTACAAATCTACAAATCTACATGTAGACGTATCTACAAATCTACAAATCTACATGTAGACGTATCTACATAAAAACCTTGTATTGCTTATAAAATAAGGTTTTACAAAAAAAAAATTGTGTAGTAAATTTAGATTAATTCAAAAGTAATAATATAATTAAATAAAAAAAAGCCCCGTAGACGGCAATCTACGAGACAACTAAATTCAATGTTTTGTATTACTATTATACCAACTATTTAAACTGTTGGCAATTAGTAGTGGCTTTTTTACCAACACAGGAGCCAAGCTGTGTGCGTGACAGCATTTAAGTGGACAGGTTAAGCATACGCCGCTGCAATAAGGAATGCTAGGAACAATCAAATAGGGTCGCTATATCCTCTATTGTTCTGAATGGTGACCACGACCGATTTGAACTGGTGGGGGCGGTAATCCAGGTCTGATTTAGACTGGTAGCTTAAAACAATACTCTTAGGGTGGATTTTAAGAGTGTTTTAAGTGTGTTGAGACAACAACACCGACGATATAGCATGTGAAGCAGGCTCCGACTCGATCCGAGGCTAGAACATACATAATAGACACATTCGTACTCTAGAACAGCTTAAAGATATTTTAGGCTGTTCTAGGGTACAACTATGCTCATCTCACCACTTTCTCTCACCTCGGCTAGCAAATGAGAAACCTTAGGTCAACCCCTTTTATTTACTATATATCTTAAGTAAAAGGGAGGATATCGTATGAAGGTAACGAATAAATGAGTAAAATAATAATGTATAGAAATTGAGTTTGATTATAGTTTAGATAACTTTTAATAATAGTTAAAATAGATTATTGAGAAACACAACATACAAAAAAATATAAGTGTTTAATAAAAAAGCGTTATGGAAAGATGAATTGCTATATTTAGTAAGGAGGGTAGTATGAATATACATATTATTCAACATGTTTCATTTGAAAAACCTGGTCGAATTATGGACTGGATACAAGAGAATAATCATACAGTCGAAATAATAAAAGTATTTAATGGAGAGCCTTTTCCCAAAGCGGAAGAAGTGTCTTTCTTAATTATTTTAGGTGGACCAATGAGTGCGAATGATACAGAACAATGGATAGAAGATGAACAACACCTGATAAAAGAAGTCGTCGATAGTGAGAAAGCGATGTTAGGAATTTGTTTAGGTGCACAACAATTAGCTAAAGCCTATGGAAGTGCTATTATCTCAACTCCTAAAGAAGTTGGTTGGCACTCAGTAACTTCTTTAACGCAAATTTTTCATCAGAGTAAAGAGGTCACTGTGCTTCATTGGCATGGTGAAGGATTTACAAAACCTTGCCATGCTACGTCTTTATATTCTACTGAAAAGTGGGAAAACCAAGGGTTTCGCCTGTTCAATGCGATAGGATTACAATTTCATTTTGAAGCGACCAAAGAAACTGTGAAAGAGATTGTAGAAGCTGATTCACTGTTTCTGTCACAGTCAGTTTTCTCTGTGACACGAGGAGGAACAATAGATTTTCCTGTTCCTGATGAGAATAAAGATATTCTATTTTCGATCCTAAATACATTGGAACGTGAAGTGAAATAAGTACATTGTATTTATTTGATGGATTGGGCTTGGAATAAAAGAATGGAGGAAGACAAAGGATGATCTTAAAAGAGGTTGTAACAAACTATTTATTTAACGATGAAATAATACAGACTATCGCTAACTACTGGAAGAAACACTATTACCAAGAGGAAGAGGTTACTGTTGGTAATATCAAAGAAAAGTTAGTTAAGTTGAGAGAAGAATTGGATAGAGTAGACACAACGGATGCTGCTTCTAGGTGTGGATATAGTCTTACCGCTAAATGGATTGAAGATGCTTTTACAGATGAAATAGTGATCGATATTTTTTGTACCTTTAATGAAGACGGAAAGCACTACTCAGTTGATTATCTTTCTTTTGAAGAGATGCTCCATTATAACGTTATATTTCCATTGGATATACCTAAAATCGATTTTTTAAGCGAATTACTATGGGAGATTACTTTCGAGGGGTTTACTGAGGAAAGTAAGACTAAAAGTCGCAGGGAGTTAGAAAATAGAATTCAAGAATCTGATGAAGTTCAAAAATCAATGGCTGATGTTAAAGCGTTCATTGTCTTTTTTAAAGAAAAATGTTCAACTGATAAACGCATTTCAATAATTGACCACTTCCAACCACTGACGGATTCTGTTGTTGAAGACTGGTCAGACATTTTTGATGAGACCGAAGATGAATCAAGTGAAGTATCTTTTTGGTCCAATGTAGCTGTGCAAAAGCAAGATGAACAGCTATTAGAAGAATTTCTTCAAGTTTTCAAAGATGAATATGACTCTTTTGTTGATCAGAAGTCACAAAAGAAATTATAAAATACAAATACATATAGATTAGTTTAAAAATTTCAGCGGATTTATTTGGCTTAGATACATTAAATTAGATAGTTTCATGTATCAAACAGAATAAGGGCCACCAAACTCATATAAAATATAGGTAAGTTTGGTGGTCCTTATTCTTGTGTTTATCTACCAATAGGTTTAATTAATTACATAATAGCAAATAAGATATTTTTGTACATGTTATTTTAGGAATCGCTACAAAGTTAAACGACTACTTCTAATTTGAGTTTTCCGCCTACAGATTCTACGATATTACTTAATGTTTGTACACTAATGTTTTGTGTTCCTTTTTCAACTCGAGAAATATAAGATTGTTTTTTTCCAGTTAAAGTAGCTAATTCAGATTGAGTTAATTGTTTTTCTTCTCTAATTCTTAAAAGAATAGTTGCAGCTTGATAGCTCGCTTCAGTTTCTTTCCATGCTTCAGCAAATTCCGGATTCTCCATTTGGGTATCAAAGTATCCTTTTAGTTTATTTTCCATCTTTTTCACCCTTTCTTTCTAGGTAGTCTTTACGATACTCTTTAGATTTGGTAATTTCTCTTGCAGGAGTTTTTTGTGTTTTCTTCGTGAAACCATGCGTGATAATATATTTATTATTAGTAAAATGAAAATATAAACACCTAAAAATATTGCTTGAGAATTTTACTCGGATTTCGTAAATGCCATCATCTAAGTGATCAATATACCCTGGTGGAGAATGGACTCCAAAATCTTCTACAATAGTTATTGCTCTTAGTACTTTAGCTCTAGATTTTACATCTAGGCTATCTAAATAATCCAAGAAAGGTGTTTCTCCGTTTTCTTTTTCATAGATATCGAAATTATATTTTTTCATATACATATTATAACCTATAAGTGATAATATGTAAACTTTCTTAGAGTATTTGTATTGGATAACAGATACTATTAAGTTTATAGGAATACATGAAATTGCTTAGAATCATGTATTGCAAAATAAGAGATTAATTTGACAAACCGTCATAAAAATAAAAACCAGTCAAAACTAATAATAATATAGGTATTCCATAAGCTAAAACTCCTATTAATCGATCTACTAAAAATAAATAAAAAAATTCTTTTCAATTTTTATTTATGGTATGACATAAATAAAGTAAAGTTATTCGTCTAGGTTAATCTTATTAATACTCTTTCTCACTAGTGTTGCATGCAACACTAGTGAGAAAGAGTATTAAATATACTGCAAGACAAGACCTTTGGTAAATGAAGAATAACAAGCAAAAAAATAGCAGTCATGTCTCTTGACAAAGTATAGTTGCTATTCTTTCTTTAGACCCTACTTTAATGAAATTTTTGTTTGGAGGGAACGACTTCATTCCTTTGATTATTTCAGTTGAATTTAATAGAGAAGCCTGGCGTCTATTAAGAAATACTTTTCTTGATGAGCGTCAATTTTTTTAACGGAAATCTATCCTATACTAAATTCAGTAAAGAAAAAGGAGGAATCAAAGAAAGCTATTTTAAACAAACCAAAATTATAGGAGGAATAAATCATGACTGAAAATAAAGCTACTCAAGAAAGAACACCCCAAGAAAGATTGCAAGAAGAACAAGAACACAAGGAACATGTCCATCATACAAAAATTAATGCAGCGGCCATTTCGGATCATCTTTTAGGGAACATGCATACTTTACATGTGAAATTGCACCAATATCACTGGTATGTAAATGGCGCTAATTTCTTCACTCTGCATGAAAAATTTGAAGAATTGTATAATCAAAACGAAGAATGGTTCGACAAACTAGCAGAACGCTTGATTATTTCCGGTCATAAACCGGCTTCAACCACCGCTGAATTTGAAAAATATTCCATGCTTTCAGAAGATGCCATCAATAAATACGCTAAAGCAGAAGACATGGTTGAAAATATTATCGAAGATTTCAGAAGTACCCGTGAATTAACGATTCGTGCTATTCGTTTAGTACAAGATGAGGGTGACGATGCTTTAGAAGATACACTGATTGCTTTTAAAAATGACTTAGATAAAAACATTTGGATGCTGCAAGCGTTCATTGGCAAAGAGGCATTGGAAGACGACGATGCGTTTGATGAGGATGAAGATTAGGTTTTTCGTAAACATACATTTAAAAATTAAAGATTTTGGGGTTGGGACTCTTTCCAGCTCCTATTTTTTTGCCGTTAAAAAGACTTTTCTTGATGAGAGTCAATTTTTTTGAGGTAGGGGGCCTTTATACTAAATATAGGAAAGTTAAAAAAAGGACAATAAACTGATAAAGGGGAAGAACGAATTGACTCAATACACCCAACCACATGCAACAGGAGACCACTCAGCTTGTATCCGCTTAGTCCCGATATTCAATCATTTGGAGGAAAGCTCGATGGATCGCATCGCTAGAAAAGCTCACACGAATCACTATCAAAAAGGGGAGTTTCTGTTTCGCTCGCAAGAAAAAAATGATGCCTTGTATATTGTGAATCGCGGAAAAGTCCGCATCTATCGCTTGTCTGATTCTGGCAAAGAGCAACTAGTTCGTATTTTGAATCCGGGTGACTTTACGGGAGAATGGACGCTGTTCAATCCTGATGCTGTGCACGAGGAATACGCAGAAGCTACTCGAGATACGTCTGTCTGCATGATTCAACAACAGGATGTACAAGAGTTTCTAAAAGAGTATCCTGCAATTTCGTTAAAGCTGCTAGGAGAGATGTCGCAGCGGTTAGAAAGCTCCGAACGTCAAACCGCACAAGTAGCCGTGGAGAGTGTCATTACCCGTTTAGTTTTGTTTTTGGCAGAAAATGTGGAACCTGAAATGGGCAACTCTCCCACCATCACCCTGCCGATGGCAAAAAAGGACATTGCTTCCTATTTAGGAACGACACCTGAGACCATCAGTCGCAAGTTTGGAGAATTGGAGGACGAGGGATTGATTCAACAGCTGTCTGGGAAAAGGATCAAGATTCAGGATTTAGATGATTTATTGCTTTACAGCGAATAATCGGACACACTTTTTTCTACACGTTGGTGTTCTGTCGCTCTTCATTAACAACGGGACAGAACTCAGTGCTTTTGCTTCCATCTGTCCGTTTTTGGCTTTTTTAAGACAGAACGACCTTCATTCATTGGAAAAATAAAAGCACAAACATGATAACCCTCAAGTTTTTTTTGTTTTATTTTTCTTTAAGATAGGGTTGTCGAACAAAACGTAAAAATAAGTAGGGGTGAATGTGCATTATTTTTGGGTGATAGTTGCCATCACGTTGTCAGCAGCGGGTGCATTCTTTGTCGTCCCTTTCACCAAGAACACGATTGGCGGCGAAGCAAAAACGTCTAACGTTGTTGAGGCAGATAGGTTAGCTATGGAAAAAGAAGAGGAAGTTGTAAAAGGAGCCGGCGTAATCGGACACGGAAAAGTGGCGTATTACGAAGCGAGTGACCAGGGAGATAAAAGTGTATTCACTGTTTGGTTTCCATGGAGCTTAGCCGGAATCTTGTTCAGCATCACCATGACTAGAATGACGCGAAAAATTGAAGAAATGGAGCAAATAGAATGGAATTCGTATTAGGCGTTTTGAATCCCCATGCGGTGGAGATTGGTTCTGTTGTGATTCATTGGTATGGAGTCATTATTGCAGCGGGCATATTAGCGGCTCTCCAGTTGAGCACCAAGGAAGCAAAGAAAAAAGGACTGGAAGAGGATACCATTATCGATATGGCCTTATGGGCAATTCCGATTGGACTCCTCGGCGCTCGGCTTTATTATGTGTTATTTGAACTTGGTTATTATCTGCAAAATCCAGGACAAATCCTTGCGATTTGGAATGGCGGCATTGCGATTTATGGGGGATTGATTGCAGGAGGGGGTACGCTATATTGGTATGCAAAGAAAAAAGGTACTTCTTTGGCACTCGTTCTTGATATTTTAGCGCCCAATGTATTGTTAGCCCAGTCCATTGGTCGTTGGGGCAATTTTATGAATCAGGAAGCTCATGGTGGACCGGTTACTCGTCAATTCTTGGAAAATCTTTATTTACCTGAATTTATCATTGAACAAATGAATATCAATGGTACCTACTACCATCCGACTTTTTTATACGAGTCATTGTGGAGTTTGTTGGGCTTTGTCCTCATCGTCACTATACGGAACCGAAAACAGCTTTTGCGTCAAGGAGAAGTCGCTTTGAGTTACGTTTTGTGGTACTCAGTGGGTCGGTTCTTCATTGAAGGTATGCGAACGGACAGTTTATGGATTGGCGAGTGGATCCGCGTTTCGCAAGCCTTGTCTCTGGCCCTGTTTATTGGCGCGATTGTAGTATGGTTTATACGCAGACAAGACTATCCACCAATTTCTTATTATTCTGATGGCAATAAGGGGCAGAAAAAGACTATTAAGATGGTGAATTGAGCAAAAAGATAAAAAGAAGTGCAAAACTTGATATGTGTCAATTTTCGTTTGCTAAAAGTGAGCTATACTACAGTTGTAAAGAGGAAAAGGCAGTGTTCATTAATCTGCTGCCGATAAAATAAAAACACATAAAGGAGATAGGAATTATGGAAAAAGCTATATTGCAATTAGAAACGTTGTCTTGTCCAAGTTGTATGCAAAAAATTGAAGGTGCCTTGAAATCAGTTAACGGTATTGATAAAGACAGCATTAAAGTATTATTCAACTCCAGCAAAGTCAAAACCAATTTTGATTCAGCTGTCACTTCGATTGAAGAGATTCAAAAAGCTATCGAAAACGTAGGCTATCCGGTCCTTAAAGCAAAAGTCAAGGCCGCTTAACAGATTAAATGAACTAGGCAATTCTGGAAGAAAAGCTATTTTTCCGGGATTGCTTTTTTGTTGCAATCCGATTCGAGGTGCTTAGAAACGATAAAAGAGAACTTTCTAAACTTGATAGCCGTCAATTTTTATTCGATAAAAAGAGGGTATCGTTATAACTGTAAAGAGGAATAAGTGTCATTGAGGCTGTTAGATCAAAAAAATAGTGAAAAGGGACACGTATTTTTTCAAAACTTGATGTCAGTCAATTAATTACTTAGGCAATTATCTTATACTGTGTTTATCAATAAAAGAGAAATTAAATTTGGAGGGAAAAAGCATGCAACAATATATATTAAGCAAGAAAAATGTTATCACCGTCATCAGTGGATTGTTAATCGCACTCGGTTTCTTCAGTCACTTTGTTTTAGAAAACGTAGGACTTTCAGAGTGGTCTTTGATCATCGCCTCTGTCTTTGGGATTACGCCAATTGCCATTCAAGCGTTTCAAGCAATGAAAGTCAAAGTCATCAGTATTGATGTCTTAGTCAGTATTGCAGCGATTGGTGCGCTTTTTATTCAAAATTATGAAGAATCGGCTATTGTCACGTTCTTATTCTTATTCGGACACTACTTGGAACAACGAACATTGAACCAAACGCGATCTGCTATCAAAGAATTGACTGAAATGGCACCCGAAAGCGCCTTGAAACAAATGGATAATGGCGAATTTGAAGAAGTAGAAGTGGATGATGTAGATGAAGGGGATATCTTGCTCGTTAAAACGGGTGCGAAAGTTCCAGTAGATGGCACAGTCCTTACGGGTGAAGGGCATATCAATGAAGCTAGCATTACTGGGGAAGCTGTTCCGGTCAACAAGCTAGCTGATGCAGAAGTTTTTGCAGGAACCATTTTAGAAAACGGAACGATTCAAATCAGAGCTGATCGAGTTGGTGAGGACACCACATTTGGAAAAATTATTGAACTCGTGGAAGAAGCACAAGATTCTAAGTCCGAAGCGGAACGGTTCATTGATCGCTTTTCTAAATACTACACACCAGCTGTCTTGGTTCTGGCAATTGTTGTATGGGCGTTCAGTCAAAATATTGAGTTAGCAATCACCATCTTGGTTCTAGGTTGCCCAGGCGCATTAGTTATCGGAGTGCCTGTCTCAAACGTTGCCGGTATTGGGAATGGTGCTCGTAACGGTGTTCTTTTAAAAGGGAGTGAAGTCATTCAAGACTTCAGCAATGTGGATACAATTGTATTTGATAAGACAGGTACTTTAACTGTCGGAAACCCAACTGTTGCAGCGACTGAACTGTATGAAAAGGATTCTGCTGAAACGCTTGGTTATCTGGCCAGTGTGGAACGGGAATCAGATCATCCGTTAGCAAAAGCGGTCTTAAATCAAATTGGAGAAACAAACTTTTATCCTGTTGAAGGAACTGAAGTCGTGAAAGGCGGCGGAATCGTTTCAAGTATAGCTGGACATAGAGTGGCTGTTGGGAATGTGGCCTTGATGGAAAAAGAAAAGGTCACTCTCAGCAAAAAAGTGCAAAAAGATGTCAAACGGTTTGAACAACAAGGGAACTCTCTCGTTTTGACAGCGGTCGACGGTGAATTAAAAGTACTGATGGGCATTCGCGACCAAGTCCGTCCGGGTGTGAAAGCTAATTTGCAGGAATTAAAAGACCTGGGCGTAAAAAATCTAGTCGTTCTTTCAGGAGATAACCAAGGAACCGTTGATGTGGTCGCAGGCGAACTTGGTTTGACCGAAGCTCACGGCCACATGTTGCCGGAAGACAAATCGGCTTATATCGGAAAACTCCAACAACGTGGTCAAATTGTAGCCTTTGTTGGAGATGGCGTTAACGATAGTCCGTCCTTAGCTTTAGCAGACATTGGCATCGCAATGGGAAGCGGAACGGACGTAGCGATCGAAACATCCGATGTCGTTTTAATGAACTCGAACTTCAGCAACTTGCCTCACGCATTAGGAATAGTAAAAGCCACCGCAAATAATATGAAACAAAATATCGCGATTTCAATTGGAGTAGTGTTGGTCTTGTTGACCAGCGTCTTCTTCAGCGAATGGATGAATATGTCTATCGGAATGTTGGTTCATGAAGGTAGTATCCTGGTGGTAATTTTCAATGCCATGAGATTAATGAAGTATAAGTTGAAAGGTCGAAAAGAATAAAAAGAAGTATCAGCACCTGCAGAGACAGTAAAAATATCTTAAGAATAAACTAGAAGAGGCTGGGACAATAGTCCATCCTTGAAATGACAAAAGCGGAAACTCCCAGATTTAAAATTCTGGGAGTTTCCGCTTTTTTGAGTTCTTGAAAAAAAAATAAGAGTATAGAGTATGCTCTTTATAAAATTAATTTTCGTGTGAATGATTAAAAAATCTAATAATAAAATTTAAATTCCTATTAAGTTTTAACACATGAAATTACATAGAATCATGTATTCAGAACCTTGATATTTTGAGGTTATTTTTTTGCTAATCAGAGGTACTCTTAGAGATGGCGGCAGGAATTTAAGCTAGTACAATTACTCAAAATTATTTTTTATTGACTATAGATAGATAAAGTTCTATATTGTATATAGACGATTGTCTATGTATTAGTGTCAAAATAAATTCTCTACAAAGGAGCAAAAAAATTATGACAGAATTAGCATTATTTGAACCAGCAATGTGCTGTAGCACAGGTGTATGTGGACCAGCTGTAAATGAAGACTTATTACAAATTACTTCAGTTATGAACGCTTTAGATACATTAGAGGGATTTCAAGCTAAAAGATACAATTTATCTAGTGATCCTCAAACATTTGTAGAAAACGAACAAATGAGTAAATTATTGCAAGAAAAGGGCGCTGATGCGTTGCCAGCAACACTATTAAATGGTGAGATAGTTAAATTTGGAGGATACCCTTCAATCGAAGAAATAACTGCTTTTACAGGAGTTAGATTTGTCCCAGTGGAATCAAATGACGGTGGCTGCTGTGGATCAAACTCAGGATGTTGTTAGGAGGATTTTAAAAAATGAAAAATTATCAACCAGAACAATTAAACCTTACAAAATATCTTTTCTTTACTGGTAAAGGCGGAGTAGGAAAAACATCTACAGCTTGTGCTACCGCAGTTTCTTTAGCGGATAGTGGAAAGAACGTTATGTTAGTGAGTACGGATCCCGCGAGTAATTTACAAGATGTTTTTGAGAAAGAATTAACGAACAACGGCTTAGAAATTCCAGAAGTTAAGGGATTAACAGTAGCGAACTTTGATCCAATTACTGCTGCACGTGACTATATGGAAAGTGTTGTTGGTCCGTATAGAGGAGTTTTACCTGAATCAGCTGTAGACAACATGGAAGAACAATTATTAGGTTCTTGTACCGTTGAAATTGCGTCATTTAATGAATTTGCTGGATTTTTAACGAATCCAGAAGTTGAAGCTCAATATGATCACATTATTTTTGATACTGCCCCTACGGGGCATACATTAAGAATGTTGCAACTGCCTTCTGCTTGGAGTAACTTTTTGGATGAAAACACTACTGGTGTTTCATGTATGGGTCAGCTCTCTGGACTTGGAGATAAGCAAGAAATGTATAAACACGCAGTAAACACATTATCAGAAGGTACAAAAACAACCTTAATGTTAGTGACACGTCCACAAAACGGACCACTGGTAGAAGCGAATAGAGCTTCTGAAGAATTAAAAGAAATCGGTGTGTTAAATCAACAATTAATTATCAATGGTTTATTAGAAAGACCGACAGATAACATTTCTCAAAAGATTTATGATGAACAACAATTAACGTTAAAAAATATGCCTGAAAATTTGAAACAATTTCCAACATTTATTGTTCCATTACGCTCATATAACGTAACAGGCGTTGAAAACTTGCGGTTACTCTTAACATCAGATCAAACAAATGCCGTTGTAGAAGCTCCAGAAGTAATGGATTACCCTAAGTTACAACACATTGTAGATGAATTAGATCGCACAAATAAAAAAGTTGTTTTCACTATGGGTAAAGGTGGCGTTGGTAAAACTACGATTGCTGCTACACTAGCAACAGGATTGGCAGCTAAAGGGAAAAAAGTTCATTTAGCAACAACAGACCCTGCCGCTCATTTGGAATTTGTAATCACTGAATCGGAAAACATTAAAATGAGTCATATTGACGAAAAAAAAGAATTACAGGACTATAAAGAAGAAGTTTTATCTAAAGCTCGTAAGACCATGTCTTCTGAGGAATTGGACTATGTTGAAGAAGATTTACGCTCGCCTTGTACTCAAGAAATTGCCGTTTTCAGACGATTTGCAGAGATTGTTGCTACAGTTGATTGTGATGTAGTCGTCATTGATACAGCCCCAACTGGACATACTTTATTATTGTTAGATTCCTCTCAAAGTTATGCTAAAGAAGTGGAACGAACTTCTGGTGAAGTTCCTGAGTCCGTTCGTAGACTGTTGCCAGTCTTACAAGACCCTGAACAAACAGAAGTGGTCATGGTTACTTTACCTGAAAATACGCCAGTCTATGAATCTATGCGCCTACAAGAAGATTTAGATCGTGCCAAAATCGCTCATACTTGGTGGGTCATAAACAATAGTATGCTAACAAGTGGTACAACGAATGACGTATTAAGAGCTCGTGCTCAAAGCGAGGTTACTTGGATCAATAAAGTAGCAGAACTATCCAATGATCATTTTGCGGTAGTCGAGTGGCATTCTACTGAAGTGAAAGGGAAATCCATATCGCAATTTTAGAATCAATTAGTTGAAGGGAAGAGAATAAAAGTGGATAAAATAACTCTTTATGAACCTCCAATGTGCTGTAGCACAGGCGTTTGTGGACCTTCTGTAGATGGAAATCTGATCCGTATAACAAGTCTCTTTCAACAAATACGGAAGATAAAAGGGAAACAATTCATTCGATATAATTTAAGTGCCAATCCGGACTCATTCGTTCGAAATCAAACGGTAACGCAGTTAATCCAAGAAAAAGGGATTGACTGTTTGCCTATAACGGTATTGAATGATGAAACAGTTGTTAAAATTAACGACTATCCAACTAATAAAGAACTATCTAAGTGGCTGAATCTATGCTTGGAAGAAGCAGAAGTCTCACTGTAATTAAGTAGAAAGGAGAATAAAAATGACTTACGAAGAATATGCGAAGGTTGCCAAAGCGCTTTCGGAGCCAAAACGCGTAAAAATACTAGATATGTTGTCGTGCGGAGAAATGTGTGCGTGTGATATTTTAGAACATTTTGATTTTACTCAACCTACTTTGTCTCACCATATTAAGATATTAGTAGAAGCTGGCTTAGTTACAGCCGAAAAAAGAGGGACTTGGCAACATTACTCAATTAACGAGCAAGTAGCCCAGCAATACATTCAAGGATCCATTCATTTATTAACACATTCATCTGAATGTATTTGTGAGACTGAAGGCATTCAAAAAGAAGCAAAAAGTTTATCTTCTTTTGTTTCTCGTTAAAAAATTAAATACGATTATTATTGGAGGAAAATCATGAAAGAATCAGCTTTAAAAGAAAAAGTATCAAATAAAGAAAATGGAATTGGACTTTGGGAACGTTATTTAAGTTTATGGGTTGCTTTATCAATGATTGTAGGTGTATTAATAGGGCAATTTGTTCCTGTAATTCCTGATTTTTTAAGTCAATTTGAGTATTATAATGTATCAATTCCAACAGCTATTTTAATTTGGTTAATGATTTTCCCAATGATGTTAAAAATTGATTTTAGCAGTATTGTAAATGCAACAAAAAAACCCAAAGGATTAATCTTAACTACCGTAGTAAACTGGTTAATTAAACCATTTACCATGTATGGAATTTCTGCCTTTTTCTTTTTGGTAGTATTCAGACCGTTTTTAAGTCCAGAACTAGCCAATGAATACATAGCTGGTGCGATTCTTTTAGGGGCAGCTCCTTGTACGGCTATGGTATTTGTCTGGAGTGAACTAACAAAAGGTGATCCAGCATACACTTTATTGCAAGTGTCTATCAATGATATTATTGTTCTCTTTTTATATGCTCCAATTGTGGCACTTTTACTGGGTATAGGTAACGTATCTGTCCCTATCAATACACTTTTACTCTCCATTTTTGTCTTTATTGTTATTCCTTTAGTTTTAGGAATTGTTGTCAGAAAAAAAGTCGTTAAGCAAAAAGGTGACGATTATTTTGAAAAAGATTTTGTGAATAAATTTGATGGCACAACTCGAATTGGTTTACTACTAACTTTAGTTATTATCTTTTCATTCCAAGGTGAACGAATTCTAAGTAATCCATTCCATATTTTATTAATTGCTATTCCACTAATTGTTCAAAATATTGTCATATTCATTCTTGGTTATGGTGGAGCTAAAGCGTGTAAACTACCATTCTCAATAGCAGCACCCGCAGCCATGGTCGGAACAAGTAACTTTTTTGAACTTGCTGTAGCTGTCTCAATTGCGTTGTTTGGATTAAATTCTGGTGCAACTTTAGCAACCGTTGTGGGAGTATTAGTAGAGGTTCCTGTTATGCTTTTATTAGTCAAGTTTTCAAATAAAACAAAACATTGGTTCGACGGATATGAATATTAAGCATTGTTTAAATTAAATGAAAAGAGGCGAAAAAAATGAAAATTGTCGTTATTGGATCTGTCGCTGCTGGTACATCTGTAGCAGCTAAAGCTAGAAGAAACACAGAAGAAGCTGAAATTATCGTTTACGATCAAGGAAAAGATATTTCTTATTCTGTTTGCGGGATTCCTTATCAAATTGGTGGCGAAGTTGAAGAATTAAGTGCCTTAACCCCGAGAAATGCAGCATGGTTCAAAAAGAGATACAATGTTTCAGTTTTCACCGAGCATAAAGTGACAAAAGTTGATCATGCCAACAAACAGTTAGAAGTGACGGATCTTGTTTCTGGAGAAAAGAAACTAGAAAATTACGATGTATTGGTTTTTGCTACAGGGGCTTCTCCATTCACTCCACCTCCATTTAATCAAAAAGAGTATGATAATGTGTTCCAAGTTCGAAATATTCAAGACGCACGAGATATTGGAGCCTATTCAGCTAAACAACCTAAAAAAGCATTGATTATTGGTGCTGGATTTATTGGTTTAGAAATGACAGAACAATTAATCCATAAAGGATTAGAAGTAACAATCGTTCAATTAGAAGATCAAGTCATGCCTCCTATGGACGCAGATATGACTTTCCGTGTAGAAGAGCATATGCGTGCAAAAGGTGTTAATTTAATCCTTAGCGACACGGTAAAAACGATTGAAGGAGAAACGTCAGTAGAGAGAGTTATCACGACAAACGGCATTACAATTGAACCAGATATCGTTATTTTATCAGCAGGTGTACGTCCAAATACAGAATTAGCTAAAGAAATGGGCGTAGAACTGGGAGCTTCAAGAGCAATTGCGGTCAACAAAAAAATGCAAACTAATCTTCCAGATGTTTATGCGGTTGGGGATGTGGCAGAAAGCTTCTCCGTTATTACAGGTAAGCCAATCTACCGTCCGTTAGGCTCAACGGCTAATAAAATGGGTCGAATCGCTGGAGATGTCATTACCGGTGGCGATTTAGAGCACAGAGGTGTCTTAGGAACAGGAATATTCAGAATCTTTGATCTACATGTCGGTCAAACAGGATTAACAGAAAAAGAAGCGAAAAAAGAAGGTTATGATGTTGAAATCTTATATAATATCAAGCCAGACCACGCCGAGTATTTAGGTGGGAAAGAATTGACTATCAAAGCATTAGCAGATAAAGAAACCGGTCGCATCTTAGGTGCACAAGCTATCGGTCAAGGTGGCGTAGACAAACGAATTGACGTAATCGCAACAGCTATTACGTTTAAAGCAAAATCGGAAGATTTATTCCATTTAGATTTAGCCTATGCACCACCATTTGCGACAACGAAAGACCCCATTCTTTATACGGGAATGGCATTGGATAATGCATTAAAACGAAATCCATTGTTAACACCAGCTGAATTAATACGTCGCCAAAATAGTGGTGAAAAATTACAAATTATCGATACACGTTCTAAAAAAGATTATGACAAATCACATGTTAAAGGAGCAATTCATGTTCCTTTGGCTGAACTGAGAGAAAGAAATGTAGAATTAGACAAATATGTAGCAACGGTCACTTATTGTAATAAAGGTGTAACTGGTAATGCATCTCAAAATTTATTATTAAATTATGGATTTGAAAAAGTTTATAATTTATCTGGTGGGAATAAAAATTATCAAAGTTATCTTAAAATGTTAAAATCGAAATCAAAATAAATAAAAAAAAGAATCAGACAGCCAAAAGTTGCTGTCTGATCTTTTTTTTACGATTTAAATAAATGAAGCCAATACGGTAGCGCCCCCCAAAAGTTTAGATTTCACTCTAACTTTTGGGGGGCGCTACCTATTTGAGTATTGAGAGAGCTTATTTTAATTTTAGAGCGAAAGAGCTTCATCGTATAATTTAATTTTTTACCAGTTTTTTAGTCGTTTTGTCTATAAATGTCAGCTCTAAGTTTAAACCGTCTGCAATTTTTGTAATGGTCTTTAGAGAAGGAGCATAAGAAAAGTTTTCTACACGAGCTATTTGAGCCTGAGAAACATGTACTTTTTCAGCTAATTCTTTTTGAGTCATATTCTTTTCTCTACGGAGACTGGCTAATAAAGCAGTCAACTCAATCAGATTTTTATCTTCTTGAGAAATGCTGCTAATGTCTTTCTTTACATCTGTCCATTTCATACTAATCATCCTTTCTTGCGTTCTAACCAATCAGCTAATTCACGTTTAGCTTGTTCAATTTCTCTTTTGGGTGTCTTTTGGGATTTTTTTCTAAACTGGTGTAATAAAATTAATTCATTATCTTCTAAGGTTACAAAAAATACGCGATTAGGAACTGGGCGTAATTCCCAAATTTTACCCTCAATCTGTTTAACAAGAGGCTCACCTATAAAAGTGCCGTCATATTCCAGACGTTCCATTTGATAATAGAGCTTTTTTAAGGTGGATTTATTTTCTTTAGTCGGGTTACTATCCAGTTCTTTGATCCAATTCACTATTTGACTTTGGCCTTTCTTATCTTCATAGAACTCTATTTCATATTTTTTCATAGAAACTCCTATCACTCTCTGTATACCTCTATAATATATCAAAAATGATATATTATCAAGTTTTATAATTGCTTTTCAATACATGAAATTGCTTATAATAGTGTATTGAAATTAAGGTAGATTGACAAACGAGTGATCAAATAGATATACTACATTCAAACGACCGTTTGAATGTGAGGTGAGATGAATGGAAAAAGTTTGCCAAGTGACTATCGTACATAAAGAAAAAGTAAATGTAATAAAAAAAAAATTGGATCAAAAAGATTTTTCAAACTTACTTGTGTTAGGGAAATGTTTCAGCGATTCTTCTAGAATTAAAATTTTTTATGCTTTAGAAACCTATAAGGAAATGTGTGTCTGTGATTTAGCAGAAATACTTAATGCTAGTGTCGCTACAACGTCACACCATTTACGTTTTTTAAAAAAACATGGAATGGCAAAATCACGTCAAGATGGAAAAGTAGTTTATTACTCTTTAGCGAATGAAGACATCCTTTCCGCTATTCATGTTTTTTTAAAGTTATCAGAAAATCTATCTATGAAATCTTAGTTTGGAGGAAGTTATTTTGTTACAAAGTATTTTTTCAGCTATCGCTGTTTATATTTCTACCAGCATTGATTATTTGTTTATCTTGCTAATTATCTTTTCTCAAAGTCACACACAAAAAGGTATTCGTCACATTTTTTGGGGTCAATATCTTGGAACAGGCATTTTGGTAGCCGTAAGTTTGTTTGCTGCTTATGTGCTAAATTTTATTCCGCAAGATTGGATCATTGGATTTCTTGGATTAATTCCAATTTATTTAGGTATCCGTGTCGCTGTGATAGGCGAAGAGGAGGAAGAAGAAGAGGAAGTCGTTGAAAAGTTAGAATCTAGAGGAACCAGTCGGTTATTTTGGACTGTCGCCTTAATAACCATTGCGTCAGGTGGCGATAATTTAGGGATTTATATTCCTTACTTTACCTCGTTATCTTTTTCAGAGATTGTCACTGCTTTAATCGTATTTGCTATCTCGGTTGCGGTTCTTTGCTCTATCAGTTATAAATTGGCGAAAATTTCTTTTGTCTCTGAAACGCTAGAAAAATATGAACGAATCATTGTACCTATCGTATTTATTGGATTAGGGATTTTTATTATGATAGAAAATGGAACCATCCAAACTATATTAGGTTTGTAGAGGCTCCATTTAGGAAAGGAAGCAAACGATGAGTGAAAATAAAAAGTCCCATGAATGGATATTAGAAGGAATAGACTGTGCAAACTGCGCAGCCAAAGTAGAAAGAGGCGTCGCCAAGGTTGCAGGTGTTGCCAATAGTAGTGTGAACTATATGACAGAAACCTTGAGTTTCGAAGTGACAGAGGAAAAAGAACATCTTGTTTTATCCAATGTGCAACAAAAAGTTAAAAAATTGGAGCCTGATGTTACTTTAAAAAATAAAGTGGACGGCAGATTGATTGAAATAAACC
>LIDZ01012432.1_pt1 | contig 17926 bp, 10 predicted proteins | sample 644651 | NCBI WGS metagenome assembly LIDZ01 (sample SAMN03856242, study PRJNA289617) | food metagenome | isolation source: wine grapes on drying loft during traditional withering process | host: Vitis vinifera cv. Corvina | place: Italy: Gargagnago di S. Ambrogio di Valpolicella | collected 2014-01 | reverse complement strand
ATCAGCCATGGGCCATTTTTTATTCTCTTAGCAGCTGTCGCACTTCATATTACAATCCGTCAAACCAAAAGCCCCAGACCTATAGGTCTGGAGCTTTTTCTTTTTCCTATTTCCGTTATTGTAATAACAGCATGATCTATTGCACCCAACGGTTCAACTGTTGCAGTGTGTCCTCTCCAAGTTCACCTAGTCTCCATATTGCAATTTTGGGGTATCCACTTTGCCGTAACGTGCTCATCCACTGAGATAATGTTACCTCATCGGCATACCACACGGTATGCTTGGCTAGGTCGTCATCGATATAGTCAAAATACACACTCCGGCTAGCCGCATCACGCTTTGGAGGATTTACACTCTTTAGGGATAATTGCGATGCCCGCTTCTCCGTCAGTGCGGTCACCTTGCCCTGATCTGCCCAGTCAAATCCCCCGGCAGATATAGCGATAATGTTCTCCCCAGGCAATTGATCCATTCTAGCCGCGAGTTGGATTATAAATGCTAGATCTGCCTTCGGCCCAGGTCCGCTGTGAGTTCCGTATAAATTGTACGCCATCATAACGTAAGTTGGCCCTTTAGGAAGTGCTAATTTCTCAATAGGCATTCTGGATTCCAACACGATTCTAAGCGTTTTGTCCATCGCATGTAACCTTTGATACAATTCAGTGTAAAAGTCGCAGACGTTACGCCAGTCACTGTCCTTGATCTTCTCGTAGTCAATTTCCACGCCACCGAAATTATACTTCGTGAGCTTATCTACAATTTCATCGATATGTTTGCTTCGACTCTTGTCTGTCGCCATAAGTCTTGTGATCAAGTCCGGATCTTTCTGAACCCCCGTACCATCTTGATTCAAGCGGTCATTCACCAATGTCAGATCTACATCAGCCAACCCACTTTCCTTCAACGTATCGAATATGACTGGCATTGCTTCATTTATTTGATCTGTAAAATAGAGATGATCCGTCTCATCGAAATAAGCTGCGAATACTTGAACGTTGGTCAGCCCACTCGAAATACTCCGAAGATCATCCATACCTGACTTCCACTGCCAATCCACAACCCATGTCGATAACGCTGGATTAGGTTCCACCTTCGTCGGCTTCACTTCCACAAGAGACGTATTACCCGAGAGCCACTTAAACATCGCCGTTATGAATAAGATGATCGAAATACAAGCAACAACTAACCATTTATTCGTCACAATCAACTTATACACCTTCCGCTTTGCCCCTCCCTTCCAATATTAGAAGGTATCAATCGCCCAATCTATCGAAGTGCTAATTGCCTTTTGAATTTGGGTTACTATCGCCTTGAGACCCGTTGCCTTACTGTTGAACACGACTGACGTATGGTCATTTCCATGCAATGACTCAACCTTCAAGTCGTCGAATACACCATCGTAGATATCATCTTTCTTATTCTGCTCGTTATATTCTGAACCAAGTGCCACGCCACCTGTTCCTATCGTGTTATCGATAACCTGTTGGTTTAGAATCCGTTCCTTATCCACGCTGACATCAAGCTTATCGCCTTGAACTGTAATTTCAAGATTTCTTATCTGCTGAACATTGACTGGATATACATCCTTCGAGGATAGTTCGCCACTTGATGTCTGCTCTTGTGTATACACGGTAGCCTTATCGAAGGCAAGGTCTTCCGAACGCCATTCTACAGCATCCAATTCACGGGTGAAGATTTGCTCAACTGCATGTCCCGGCTTCTTCTGATCCACATAGATCACGTTATTGTCCAGAGAAACACGGATGTAGGAATCCTTCTTCCTATCGTAGCGAACATAGATACGCTGCTTCCCTACTACATTTCCAGTAAGCTTAGTAGTAAGTTTAATGTCCTGTAACTGCTCGCTTTCGTTTAAGTAGATCTTCCCTTCTCCTGCTGCTTGCGACGTCAGTGCAATTCGACTATCTATATATTCAGCTGCACCGCTGATTTGCTTCCATTGTTCTGCGCGCTTATCATCACCGTGGATATACTGAACACGCTGCTGAGTGTCCCTCTCAACCTTCATTAATAGATGGTTCGTATACCAGTAAGGCTCTGGCTGCACTCGAGTTAGATCAAAAAGGTTCTGTTGATTATCATTATACATATTTCCTTCACGGTTGAAATGCATATTGAAGATACGTTGAATATTCACGTCATTCACATCAGAGACTAACCGATTCATTCCTTCATACAGCGTATTCGCATGCATAATCATATACACATTCGGCACAAAACCCAATGTATCCATATAAATATCATTCATTTGTTGGTAGTCCATGTTGATTCGCGATGTCATTTCATCTCGATTTTCCAGCGGAATCATGTTCTCATCCCTAATGAAGTCCATCAAATAATGATTATAATATTCCACGTTCTCCTTATTACGTAACTGATTCTCATCCTTCACACCAATATAGCGACCCTCTTTATCAAAAACATTGATATACGTAAGACGATAACCGTTGGAACCGAGTTCCCAATAGCCCGTCCTCATCATCTTCAGCATATCTTTGGGCTGCAGAAATTTACGATCACTATTTCCCATCTTGTTAGCATAAGAGAGGAACGTTGCCTTGAAGTTATACTTCTCCAGTAGTGGCTGAGCAAATAAACTTGAGTCGTTGCGTCCATCCTCAAAAGATAGAAACAAAGCCTTATCAGGCAGTGCCTTCCCCAACTGATAGTAATCCATCACATCTTGTTGTGATATCGTCGAATACCCTTGATCATACAATGCCTTTAACTGTTGATCTAGTTGCTTCTTTGCCACCAATTTCGGAGTTCCCGTGCGATCTACGCCAAAATAAGATAAAGCGATAAATCCCTCATGATTCGTCCACGTCGACTTCACCGGCTCAGCGTAATCTTTTACATTAAATATAACTTGAAATAACAATATGCCCACAGATAGCAACATCGCAGCTTGTATGATGGTCTTCATGACTTTTTTTCGATCTTTGCGACGATAATTCAGGGCAGAACTTCGCTTTTCTTTGGTCATTTCTGCCATCCTCACTTATATAAATTCATTGATCATGGACTTAGAGAGGCAGTCCACGTTTTTTATTTTTGTTCTTTCTTGCTTCTTTTTTATTTCTAGCTTCAATATCCTGAGGCGTTTCTCTCGTTCCCCAAGTCGATTTCCAAAAGGTAACCCAAGCGATAGGCATTTGCCATAACAGTATAAATTCATAGAAGATACAGAATACCAATCCAAAAATCCATAGTTTACTCTTACGTAATAATAGATGTGCGAGACTCATAAGCATCGCCATGAGCAATAATCCCATCAGGAATGTACCCGGAAACACATGGTACATAAGCGGTACATACACCAAGTTGTACAGCACGATAACAGGCGCAGCGATAGGTACGATAAGTCCAATATAAAAGAATAGTGTCATGAAGGGTTCCTTGCGCCAGATAAAACTTCCAGCAATGAGCGATTCACGAAGCCAAGAGCGTTTCCATCTCATTTGTTGTTTCAAGAAAACCCCCATATCTGAGGGAACAATGGTCGAACAGATTGCCCGGTCCTGATACCCCGTACGATGCGTTCTCAAAATAAAGTTCGTCATACTTCGGTCATCACCAAAGGTGGCCGGTTGTCCCAGAAATTTCTGATTAAGCCAAGCATGGGTATGCTTCTCAATCAGCTCTTTGCGATAACAAGATAATGGGCCTGACAAGCATGTTACACTATCGAACCACGATTCAGCCGCCTTCATAATCCGAAAGGCAATATAATATCTTACGGTCTGTAGCTTAGTTACCGTGTTAGTATATTTATTCTCTACATCTGTTCGGCCAGCAACACCACCCATGCGGGGGTCCTGAAAGGGCTGAACCAGATGCTTAATCGCCATTGGGTCAAGAAAGCTATCTGAGTCCACAAACACAACCAGATCATGCTTCGCCATTTCTACACCCTTCACGAGTGCTACTCGTTTGCCCCCATTTTCCGTCAACACGTGCATTCTCAATCGTTCCTTCGTTAAGTACCGGTCCGCTTCTCTATGGATCATCTCGATTGTCTTCTCTATCTGCTCCACCGATCTATCTGTTGAGCGATCATCAACAACGATAACCTCCAGCTTATCAATCGGATAATCCTGATTCATACAACTTAATATTGTACGGTGAATCCATTCTTCTTCATTGAAGCAAGGAATAATAATCGAAACCCCCGGCGTATAATCAGCATTAATTGGCACGTCCCGATATAAAGCCCCAAATAAATAACGTGTTAGTAGAAATGCTGCAGCTGTAAGACTGTATAAGTACAGGACCAAATTATATTTGAAATATATAATACTCTCTGCGCGCATGAGCATAATTAATACAACAGCTACAAACAACAACCCACTGGCTGTATACACGGAGTATCCCCATCGCTTCTTCTGAAAATATTCTGTTAGAGGTTTCACAAATTCAAATGCAATCATCTGCTTCACTTGATTCCCCACCGTGTGGTCAAATATGCGGATGATTACCGCCTTCGTCTTTACCTTCGACTCAAAACCTTCAGTCATCGTACCCGGCGGAATATCGAATCGAATCGACACGGTATCCTCAACCTTGAAATCGTCAATAGCCTCCTGTAGCTCAACCAATATCCCCGTAGAAGAGATATCCACGGCTCGCGCCTTTATGCCAGACTTTTTCTTCTGTCCTTTGGCAACAATCAGAACTTCAAAGTCTGCCGTATATCTTAAGCTAAGCATACGCAACTTGCTGAGATACTCAGAGTCCATTTCCGCGTCAACCGTTGTTGCATCCTGCTCATGCATACCCCTACGATCAAGCGTCACCCTGATATTCTCAGGATCGGGTACATTGGATAATGTTCGTCTATCTGACCTTGGAGAAGTTAGTACCTCTTCAATCCTTTTCCTTTGTCTTCTTATCACGGTTGTGATTCCCCAATCTATTCATTATAGCCTCCAGTAATAGTAGCCCTGATTCTCAAATTCAGCCTTGTTATATACGCCTTTGATATCTATCAACACCTTCGATTGATATCTGCTATACAAGCGGTCAATATCTTCGAAGCTCATTTGTGCGAATGATTCATGTGCAACAGCAACGATCAGAACATTCAATTCACTCAAATCCGACGGCTCAGACATCTCAAGTCCATACTCCGAGTAGACCTGTCCTTTATCAACTAGTGGATCAACGAGAATAGGACGGATTCCGTACTCCTGAAGCTCTTCAATAATATCGGTAACCTTCGTATTACGAATATCTGAGGAATCCTCTTTATAGGAAAGACCTAATAAACCGATTCTAGCTTGATTCAAATTAAGCTTCAGACGGACTAATATTTTAATAATATGCTGGGCAATAAATTTACCCATTCCATCATTAATATGACGGCCAGCAAGAATAATCTGTGAATGATAACCGATATCCTCCGCTTTGTACGTTAGATAATATGGATCAATACCGATACAGTGCCCTCCCACAAGGCCCGGAGTGAAATCAAGGAAATTCCACTTGGTACTGGCAGCCTCTAGCACCTCTTTCGTATCGATTCCCATTCGATTGAACAACATCGATAGCTCATTCATGAAGGCGATGTTAATATCCCGCTGCGCATTTTCAATAACTTTCGCTGCCTCAGCGACTTTAATACTTCCCGCTCTATATACTCCTGCTTCTATGACTAGCTCGTACACTTTCGCAATGGTTTCCAGTGCTTCCTTATCGATCCCAGAAACAATCTTCACGATGTTCTCCAGTCGATGAACCGTATCCCCCGGATTAATCCGTTCAGGAGAGTACCCAACCTTAAAGTCCTCACCACAACATAGGCCCGATTCTGCCTCCAGAATAGGAATACATACTTCCTCTGTTACCCCCGGATAGACCGTTGATTCAAACACAACGATGGCGCCTTTCGTCAGTTTCTTAGCGACAATTCGACTGGCACTTTGAACATATTTCAGGTCCGGCACATTCCCGCTTTGGACGGGTGTAGGAACCGCTATAATGAAGAATTTCACTTCATTTAGTTGTTCTACATCTGAAGTGAAGTCTACGGAGCAATTCTTGATGTCTACATCCGTCATCTCCCCCGTAGCATCAATGCCATTACGATATCCATTTACCTTCTGCTCATTTATATCAAATCCAATCACGTTAGCTCTTTTTGAAAAAGCGACGGCTATAGGGAGACCCACATAGCCAAGTCCGATGACAGCCATGTTCTCTTGACGTTCAACTATGCCTTCATAAAGTTCCATCTCATTCATTCCCCGTTTTTATAGACTATTGCTCTTCAATCAAATCAGCCATTTTCACGAACGTAAATCCTTTGCTCTTCATGCCTTCCAGGATTCTTGGCAATGCCTCAATGGTATGAATGTCATCAAGCATGTGTAGCAAAATGATACTTCCTCTTTCCGACTTCGTCATAATATCGTTGACAATATCATCTGCACTATTGGAGGAATCCCAATCCAATGCGGTTACTTCATACATCGCAATGTTGGGATATCCCGCAGCAGCGATGGCCTTTGCCCTTTCATCATCCACAACGCCAGTCGGCGGACGGAATAACATCACGGGCTGTTCCTGAATCGCATCTGTGATCACTTGGTGAGCTTTTACCAGATCATCTTGCAGTTCCTTTGGTGTTATGGAAGTGACCACCGGATGATTGTAGGAATGATTTGCAACGTCATGCCCGCCCTCGACCATAGCTCTCGCAAGATTTGGGTTAGCCTCCACACCTTTTGCCCTCAAAAAGAAGGTCGCAACCGCATCATGTTCTGCCAATATATCCAGAATACTTGTTATCGTTTTATCGCTTCCCCAATCATCAAAGGTAAGTGCAACCTGCTTCTTATTTGTGTCCACTTTATAAATAAGCTCGTATTTCTCGTCTTTATAGTCCAGATTGATTTTAGCCGCATCGTAACCAGGAATTTGCTCCAGCGGCTTTCTCACGCCACCATTCTCCACCAATTGTTCTAATAGAATTAGCTTGTACCCTATCTCATCTGCCGCCTCGGCAATATACTTAATAGAAGAGATAACTTCAGGGTTAATATCGGTGTTTAACGAAATAATCCCCCCTCTGGAGATGTATCTCTTCACGTAATTACCTATGGTCTTTGCATCCTTCATATCTCGGTCCTTGGGATTGATGTTGTAGCTGACTACAGCTTCCATCCCATTATGCGCCGCCGCTAGGCGTACATCATCGGTGAAATCACCTGATTTGGTCCGCACATACTTGGGAGTCACGCCTGTTTCTTTCGCAATAACCTGATTACTAAGTTTAATTTCCTTATAAATTTGTTCATAACTAAGCTTGCTCATATCCAGCCCATTCAAAGTGTTACTCTCAATCTCATGGCCCCGCTCCAAGATGTCTTTCGCGATGTCTGGTTCTTCTGCCACTCTCATTCCTGGCAGAAAGAAGGTTGCCTTAATATGATAGGCATCTAGCTCATCTAATAGTTTCTTCATGGTCTCAGCATCACCCATCCCGTTAAAGGAAAGCGCTAGCTCCCGCTTAGCGGTATACACCATTGAAATCTCCCTACTCTTCTCACCTGTATATCGTGTAATCGGTTGATCCACTTCGCTCTTATTATTCAGATTCATAGCAGAATCTCCATTTGTTTCAGATCTCCCGCACCCTGCAATAAATATCAGTGCAAGCACAATGATCATAGGAACGAAATATCGTCTGGATATTTCCTCTCGACCTACGTCCATACCTCTACTCCTTCATGTAAAATGTTATACTTTCATTTACCCTTAATGCTATCACATGAATATACACAGAAAATATACGATTTTTTCCATCAAATGGTTAATTCATCCCCGTAATATTGCCGTCTTTGGGTTCCAGCTAAGCAAACAATGAAAAACCCGATCGTAAATCGACCGGGTTAATTCTTGGATACACTAGTATAGCTTATTTATTCATAATCAATCTGGAAATGCTTGTCGCAATGCCGTCAGTCCATCCTTGTAGATCCCCTGGAATAGATTAGTGACCTCTTCGTCACTAACCCCTACAGTAGTGAAGCTGCCAGACCACTCCACGAGCGATGATGTGCTCTATTATGAAATATATGAACATAAATGTATATTACGTACATTAAAGTAACGTAGATACTTAAAAGTACTGTAGGCACCAAAAAGTATGTCTATAATGGGTGGATTGAATTCGTCTGTCAGATACAAAAAAGCACCGCAAGTTAAGGCAGCCATGCCCTCTGACGGTGCTTCATATGCATTAACCTTTAAGCCTTGAGGATATCTTCTTGGATATCTCAAAGGTGACTCTTGTGCCACTGCCAGGTTTGCTCTCGATGCGTAAACCCTTGCCATAGATTTGCTTGAGGCGCCTGTGCGTATTACGAAGACCAATCCCCGCATCAACTTCAACACCATGCTCGAGCATTCGGTTATATACGGCCTCGTCCATCCCTACACCATTATCCATAATTGATATCTCTGCGTAGTCCTCATGATCTGATAATCGAATATGTAGAACTCCACCTTCAATGCGAGCCAATATCCCATGTTTTACTGCATTTTCTACTAACGGCTGTATTGATAGGGGTGGAAGAAATAGCGGCAGACTATCATCTACTTCCCAAATGACTTGTAGTCTTTCTTCAAAGCGTTCCTTTTCAATAAATAGATACGATTGAACCAGGCTGAGCTCATGCGCAAGCGGTACAAGCCGATTTATATTCTGAAAGTCAAAACTTGCACGTAAATAGTTACCAAACTCTTCCAACAGAGCACGCATCCGAGTCGTGTCAAACTCACTAAGTGCAGCAATGGAATTAAGCGTGTTAAATAGAAAATGCGGTTGTATTTGTGCCTGAAGGCACGCAGCTTCCATCGATAATCGTTCACGAATCGACTTTTTCAATAATGTCAGAGCTCTTACTCTAGCTTTCAATTCCATAGCATCCACTGGTTTCATTACATAATCGTTGGCGCCAGCCAAGAATCCGGCTTCAATATCTTCTGTCCTACTTCGCGCGGTAAGAAAAAGAATGGGTAACTCTGAAATTGAAAAACGATCACGTATCATGCGGGATAGTTCATACCCCGACATCTCCGGCATCATGATATCCGTAATAATCAAGTCCCAATCTCTCATATCGAATAGAGATAATGCCTCTTTACCGCTGGTAGCCGTCCATACTGAATATGCTTCAGAAGTCAGAATTTCTTTCAATATATTTAGATTGACGGTGTCATCATCCACAAGCAGTATCTGGGTAGCATCTATCATATTCGATGACTGCTCAGCAAGGTCCGATACCTCTGGTTCCGTCAATATCACTTGCACATCTGTCCCCATCGTGTTATCTAACAATATAGACGTAAGCTCTGGTTCCTGAATATATTGGTCATCTAGATCTAAGGTCAAGATAAATACCGAACCCTGACCGGGTGTGGATTGTACCGACAGTGTACCCTTATGAAGATCCACCAGTTCTCTGCATATGCTTAATCCAAGTCCAATGCCTCCCCCTACTCCCGTCATGCCAGAGTCCGCTTGCTCGTAGGGCTGAAATATTCTCTTCTGTACTTCTTCATCCATTCCGATTCCTGTATCCGTGATCCTAATATGTGCCTTACCATCCTTACTCTCAGCCTCAATGGTAACACTCCCTTCACTCGTGAACTTCACCGCATTATGAAGCAGATTGAATAGAACCTGCGCAAGCCGCTTCTCGTCGGCCAATACTGGAGGAAAGGAATCCGGGATATACATGATAAACCGGACCGGCTTGTCCTCAATCATGAAGCGAAGCATATCCAACACCCCTGCGGCAACAGCTTGAACTCGCACGTAGGTCAGCTCTACAGCTATGCCCTTCTCTTTAAGTATCGACAGATCCAACAAGTCGTTGAGCATAAACGACATTCGCCTCCCCAAGGAGATTAACAGTTGCATATGATCGGTATCCTTCTTACTTAGGGACTGGCGATCACTTTCGAGGACAGTCTGAGCAATATTCAACATGCCATGAAGTGGATTTCGTAGTTCATGAGACGTGTTAGCGAGAAAGTCATCTTTCCGTTTGTCCGCTAGCTGAAGCTTTTTCGCTAACATTTCTGTTTCGGATACAACCCGGAAATAACGTCTAAAGCAATAACATGCAAAGATAATAACAGTTAAGATGAAATCGATCGAATAGAAATCCAGTTCATACGATCCTATGATATTTTTGATAATTCCCCATACGATGTTCGTTGTAATAGCAATCGCGCTCAGAAGCAAGAATAGTGTATCCTCGTCACCTCGGATTACGACACGAAGGCACAGTACTGAAGTTGCGAAGAAAGAGAACAGTATAATCGTGATATATACAATGCTTGCAGACTGTGTATAGTGAATCGGAGTGAGTAGTGTAAACAAGGTCACTAGTACACACAATCTAGTGAACCAGCGAAGGATCTTATAGTCTTCCATTTCAAATAACATATACTTGAGCGTTTGAATCAGAAATATAGATATTCCGATGTATGACAATTCTATCAACTTGACGTTCCATTCATAACTCATAGGTACCCATGACAGCAGTAATTTGTCATCATCTAGCAGCGTCATAACAAGAGCCGAAATCATTAATAATGAGAAATAGAGAAGTAATTGTTGTCTGTTCCCCATCACATATAGTATCCCTGAATACAGGGCATGTATTAACAAGACCGTAATAAGGATGAGTTGCATCGTTGTCGAGAAGCTTCCCTTGTCACCTACAGCGGCTGCACTCCCGAACTGAATAGAACGTGTAATGCCCCCTTTTTTGAAGTTATCATAGTCGGCAACTTGAATGACAATCTCAATCTCATGACTCTGTGAAGAGAAGATAGCTGAATAGGGAATGCTACGTGCAGTATATTGCTCTTTATTCTCAGCAGGCTTTCCTGACTGTGCAAGCAAATGGCCGTTAATATATAACTCAGAAGAGAGTGGAATGCTAGGTAATTTAATACCCCATACAGGAATGCTATTAGGCTGAACAGCAATGCATAAACGATAGGACCCGTAGGTTAGGTTCTGGTAAGGGGAATCATCGGAATGCCAATTGCCAGGAACCTTAATAAATCCCTTAGTCTTGTCCTCAAATTTAGAAGTACTGGCATCGCCTCGCAGAAATGTATTCGGGTAGAACTCCCACTCCCCATTTAGAGTGACAGAACGATCTGTCATATTCCAATCTGTCAGATCGACCCTTCCTTGAACCGCTCTGGGATTGTCTGATGTTGTTTGCATATGTATCCATAATATTCTAATGCCCGTAATTAAAAGGAAAAACATGATAGACATGAGTAAGATCTTTCTTTTTCTGGTCATCTAATGACTCGTATCACTTGTTCAGGCGTAGACACCATGTTCATGAGTAATATCTCCTTTAAGAATTCATTTGATCTTGTCTATTTTACATTTTACGTATGGGGATTGACTATCTATTTCATAAATATTTATCTTTCCTGAGTTGTTATCCGTAATGATATAATAAGGATAATAATTCGAAGGAAAAATGTAGGTGAAATCATGAGAGTCATATTAGTTGATGATGAGCGATTGGCGTTGAGGTTGCTCAAGAAAATGTTAGAGTCGGATATTGGCGGTATGGAAGTGGTTGGAATGTATACCGATCCCTTAGAAGTTATTGATGAAGCCACACAGCTTCAACCTGATATTGTATTTCTAGACATCCATATGCCCGGAATGGGTGGTCTGAAATTAGCGGAACTGCTGCAAGAATCTGTTCCTTCTGTGAGGATTGTATTTGTCACTGGATTTGACCGATACGCCATTGATGCGTTTACACTTAACGCAATGGATTACATCATGAAGCCAATCCAGTTGGAGCGGTTGAAGAAAACCATGGCGCGTTTTGACAATTACAACGAGATGAAAGCTGACAATGACTCCATTGCAGCACGACCATTCATTCAATGCTTTAACCAAATACAGTTTCAATTGCACGATGAAATATCTCAAAATATGAAGTGGCGTACAGGAAAAGCCCAAGAGCTGTTTGCCTATTTGCTACATCACCATGATCGGGTCATAGACAAGGAGACACTCATCGAGGTTCTCTGGTCGGAATACGATACGCCTCGAGGGATACAGTATCTCTACACAACCATTTATCATATTCGTCAGACACTGAAGAGTAACGGCTTGAATACGGTATTGATTACGAGTCGGGGATTGGAGAATGCTTATAGACTTACTATAGGAGATGCGCGAATCGACACGGAAGAATGGGAAGCCAATATCTTAGCGTTACTTCCCCTGAGTCTTCATACTGTCGAGGAATATGAACAGGCTCTGGAACATTACAAAGGTGATTATCTTGGAGACTATCCCTATCTTTGGGCGGAGCCCGAACGAGAACGCCTTCGTTGGTTATGGTTACGTTATGCGAAGCTGACAAGTGCCTATTACCTGGAGCACAATATCCCTCAACATCTCATTAGGTTAACTATGCGAGTTCAGCAATTGTTTCCCTATGATGAGGAGAGCTACTTTACTCTGATGAAGCTTTATTTAACTATGGGAGATATCATTGGCGTAAAGGAACAATATGGGCTACTTAGTTCAAGGTTAGAGCAAGAACTGGCCGTAACCGTAAGTGATCCTATTAGAGCATGGTATGATCAATTTATAACCTAAACTCTATTAAAAAAGATTGGTATGTTTCACTCCGGCAACTGCACCTTTGCTAGACTCGTTCGAGCAACAATTTCATCAATAAAACATTCTAGAGTGCTTGTTAAATACGAATCTTTACGTCGTATAAAAATAGTCGTGATTTCACGATATGGTTCGGGTAGATCATGACAAAACACAGTTCCACTAGCAACCAGATCCGTCACCGATGATTCCGGAATAATCGTGATTCCTATGCCAGCAACTACACTGCCTATAATCGTCCCAAACGTTCCGAACTCCATGATCTGTTTCGGGACAATACCTTCCACCTTCATCCAACTTTCCAGTCTTCCACGATAACCGCACCCTTTGTTATATAACAACAGTGGTCTTGTCGTGATATCCTCCATCGAAAAGGTATCTCCTTTGGTAACTAGGACTAGCTTTTCTTGAATAACCTCAACCTGTTCGAGTAATGGATGCCTGATGGGACCTGTAACAAACGCACCATCCAGCTTCATATCAATGACCTTTTGCAGCAAAAGATCCGTTACCCCAGCCTTTAGTGATAATTCAACATTCGGATACTTGCTATGATATGAGGATAAAATATCTGGAAGAGCAATCACGGTTTCCACGATACCGATCTTAAGGACCCCCGAAGGGTTAGCTTTATCTTGAAAAGCAAGCTTCATTTCCTCCATTCTCGATAAAATCTCTCTCGAATGTTCCAACAACCGTTTCCCTTCCGTGTTTAAGATCATCCCTCGCTTGTGACGATAAAATAATGGCGTCTGAAGCTCTTTCTCAAGTAGCTTAATTCTTGCTGTCACATTAGATTGAACGTAATTTAGCTCCAATGCTGCTTTGCTGACACTGCCATGTGTAGCCACGCTCTGAAATATTTTTAAATCATTAAATTCCAATGTGACCCTCCTCCGCTATCCGATATGTGTACGAATTATTTCTAATATCATTATAAATGATGATAAACTTTATTATCAATCATTTTACTATAGCCTTCCATCTCCCTATCATTGGTTATACACAATACATCGGCAGATTTATGCTAGGGAGAGACAATACATGTTAAAGAAACAAATCATTATCGGGTCCATTCTGTGCCTCATTGCTAGTATGTCTTGGGGAGCTATGTTTCCCGTTGCACACATGGCATTACAGAAAATAGATTCATTTTATTTCTCGTTTATACGTTATGCAATCGTTGCTGTCATCCTCAGTGTGATGCTTTGGATAAAAGAGGGCAGATCAGCGTTTCGCTTCGAGGGAAGAGGCAAATCTTTATTGTTTTTTGGAACACTGGCATTTTCGGTCTATAACATGTGCGTCTTCTTAGGACAACACCTCATGGGTGAATCTGGTACAGTCGCAGCCTCCATTATGGAAGTGCTCATGCCTATGATATCCATTATGGTCTTGTGGATCACTACAAAAAAAGCCCCAAAAAGATTTATGATCACAAGTGTAGCTATCGCGCTTTCCGGTGCTTTACTTGTCATCACTAACGGAAATTCGGACTTTTTCATGATGGCTGGACAACATATTTTCCCATTGCTACTGATATTTGCAGGCGTTGTGGGATGGGTAGTGTATTCAATGGGTGGAAGTTATTTTAAGGATTGGTCGATACTTCGCTATTCTACGTTAACATGCATATTAGGAAGTGCAGTGAATTTCGTAATCGTCACCCTTGCATCAAGCTTTCAGTTGGTTCCCGTTCCTAGCCTGGACACGATACTTTCCATTAAATATGAAATGGCCTTTATGGTCTTATTACCAGGGCTAGCAGCCTTACTAAGCTGGAATTTGGGACTCAAATTGTTGTCCCCACCTAACGGTTTATTGTTTATCAATTTCGTTCCCATTACCACATTCGTTATTATGGCTTTCCAAGGCTACCAAATCAGTAACTATGAGTTTTTCGGAACACTACTCATTATCTTTGCACTCATACGAAACAATACGTACCAGCGTAAAGCCATACCTGAAAAGGACCACGAAGCTTATACTACAGCACGTGATCCTAAAGGTGAAATGGTAAAGGTTGCCCAATAGAGATCTATCAGATTTTGCCCTCGGATAGAAATTTGATATTAAAAATGACGTACAAACTGACAACAGTTTTGTACGTCATTTTTTCCTTGTACATCGGGATTAATCTACTTAATCGCCACTCAGACAATGGTATCCAATGCCTCACTAATCCCTTGAGCTTAACAAATCTAAATACACAATACAAAATGGAGTGAATGCTCATGGTTCCACATAGCACTCACGTTGCATCAACAGACATTGCAGAAATTCTGAGAATGATCAAACCAATAATGGACAGGTTAGCGACATGGTTAACAATGGTCTGCACGTTGTAGAATCAGCATGTCTCTGAGACAGTAGTCAGCATCGGTCATCTAAATTTTTTGTCTACTACGTTAGAGAGTTTGACGAAAAAATCATAGATTTAGATACATAATTCTATCCATCGAACATGCAGGTATACTTAGTTGATCCAGTAATGTAGGTGAAGTAACTTTTTCTCTTGACTATTTAATCTATCAGAATTAATATTATGATAGATGCTAGATTTATTTACCAATTTAATATATTGATAAAGGCAAACCTATTGAAAAATGGGGACGCAAAACTACAGGGGCTACCGCGATAATTCGCTACGCCAGCCAGTTACCGATATAGAGGTGCAACGTTATTCGTTGTTATTCAACCCTTCTTACTTCGGTGAGAAGGGTTTTTTGTGTTCTTAACTAGAAGTATAACAATTTCATATGTCAACTCCGTATTGACAAAGGCAAACCCATTGAAAAATGGCGGCGCAAAGCTACAGGAGCTACCGCGATATTCTCGCTATGCTAGCCAGTTACCTATATTGAAGTTTAACGTCTTCTATTGTAAAGACGTTGGCTCTTGGAGGAATGTTTATCATGAAATGGACAAAACGTATATTAGCTGTACTTATTATATTTACATTAATCGGTGTATTTCCCCCACATACAGTTCAAGCCAAAAGTTCATTACTCGATCAGTTAGTTGTCCTGCCAACAGGTAGTTATAACACGAAAGAGGCAAGCGCAATGATCGAGCGGATAGAGAAAATCCCAGCTCCTATTTTGAAGACTTTATCTGACAAAGGCGTAAAAATTAAATTAACCAATGACATCATTACCAACGATCCAGAGTTAACCTACTTAAAAGGTGTGACCCCAAGAGGCTGGGAAGGTACTGGACTAACCTGGGATGATGTACCCGGTGTCAGCGAGAAAATTGTCGTCGTTCGAATTGGCTATAGCAAGAAAGGCAAAGGTCACACCTCATACAATCTGGAGATCCATGAAACAATGCACGCTGTAGATCGTTTCGTATTTAACGGCGTGAGTGATTCAGCAGATTTCAAAGATGTATTCAATAAAGAAGCAAGTGTTAACTATAACAAAGACGGCTATATCTCGGTTTATCCAGCTGAATATTTTGCTGAAACAGCAAGCTTATACCTATACAATAATACGACACGGGAAGAACTAAAGAATAGCACACCATTAACTTATGATTTTATGGACAAGCTTTTCAATAATTAATCTTATGAATACTTTAATAACAATAAAAGCTCCTCTCTGATTAAACAGAGAGGAGCTTTTATTGTAAATGCTAAGGATACACGCGATCGGGATTCACTTGATCCCAAGTCTCGGTTCCGGCTTCGATTCTGCTGTACTCATGATGATTAGTTGCTTCGAGCACATCCGTATAATACCACTTGTCCGTCGTATTGTCCGGCCATGTCTTAGCAGCTTTATGAATACCTTCTGCCTTGACTTTACGATTCAATACACTGTTGATGAAAGCCATTGCTTCCGCACGAGTAATGTACTGATTCGGCTTGAATTGTCCATCTAGGTAACCCTTAATCCAGCCTTTGTTCGCTGCAGATACAATATACTTTGATGCCCAATGGCCTTTAATATCCGAGAACAACGTGTTCTCTTGCTCATTCAAATTATCAAATCTAGATGCGATTGCAGCAAATTCTGCTCTTGTAATTTGTTGACCAGGTTTAAATGTTCCATCCACATAGCCAGTGATAATGCCTGCTTTCTCCATCGTAGCGATGTGTTTGTTCGACCAGCGACTACCTTCGACATCGCGGTATGAGCTGTCGTTCTTTAGGTAACTACTGCGTGTCTCATCATCCATCAATCTGTAGAAGATCGCTGCAACTTCTTCACGGCTGATCCGGTTCTCCGGTTTAATAGTTCCGTCTGGATAACCATTAATATAATTATAATGATTCTCTTTCTCCAACTTTGGTGGTGCTGGAGGCAACGGCGTAACTACCGGAGGTGCCGGAGGCAACGGTGTTGGATTTGACGTATCCGGTGTTGGGTTTGGTCTATCCGGCTTCGGATCGACAGGAGGAGTTACAGGTGCATTTTTCGTGTAATAGAAAATGTATTGCTGCCCCTCAGTATCCCCAACTTTGTAGGTATCTGTAGACTTCACAGGAGTATACCCCGAGACGGATATTGCCGTTAATGAGATTGTATTGCCGGCAATGTCTCTTACGATTGTTGAGCCTGCCAATTCCTTGCCTGTTCCTTGCTCCAGATATTTCACAGTCACTTGATGATACTGATCTACTGGAAGCTCGCCTTTGTTGTAATAAATGCGAAGCTCCTGATCCGGCTCACCAGTGAATGTTAACGGGTAAGTCGGAGACTCAGCCGTGTATACCGCATCAGTAACAGTAATCTGTGCAGGTGGTGTATACGTAATTGTTTCACCTTTTTTACCTATAACAACATCTTCGCCAAGGTCGGCATCCGTTCCACGTTCCAGATATTTCACCAATACACGGTGTTTATCTAAAGCATTTTGCAAGATGTAGTAGAAATTAACATACTGTACTAATTCGTTCTTGATTACATATTTAATGTTAGACTCGACTGGTGTGTATACTGCATCATTCACTGTAATCGGTCCTGCTTGCAAATCGAGTGCATCTCCCACATTGCCCCATTGAATAGTAGGTGCCGCTAGAGCTAGATTGGTTACTTGATCTACATAATTTACAGTCACGTCGCGTTTTTCGATATTTGGAGCATTCTTCGTGTAGTGCAAGGTTACCACTTGGCCTTCGCTAGCAGTAAAGGTATAGCTGTAGGTTTCATTATCTGCTTTGTATCCAGGAATATCCACCGTTTCGAGTGTAATGGTTTGTCCCGTTATCCC
>LIDZ01004557.1_pt3 | contig 17966 bp, 20 predicted proteins | sample 644651 | NCBI WGS metagenome assembly LIDZ01 (sample SAMN03856242, study PRJNA289617) | food metagenome | isolation source: wine grapes on drying loft during traditional withering process | host: Vitis vinifera cv. Corvina | place: Italy: Gargagnago di S. Ambrogio di Valpolicella | collected 2014-01 | reverse complement strand
GAGCGATTGCTGGCCTAGATGAATGACTGTCCACGACAGAACCCGGCTTAACGGTCAGCTTCAACTCATTCAAATAAAAACCCCGCTTCGGCGGGGTTTTTGCTTTTCAGGTGGTACTCAGGACCTAACGTTCCAGTCGTCGGTATACTGCACGTTGCCATCAACATAACGCCAGGTGATTTTGTTGTAATGGAGAGAGACCGATTCCATATGATTAATCTGCGAGTTTCCTGACAGCTTTGTATTTGGCATGCCTGGATTCACGCCAGTAATCTTTACACCCTCAAGCATAATCACGAAATAGCAAACTTCTTGCCCTGCATGATTGATGTTATAGAAACGGATCTCGGCGCTTTGTAAAGTCTGCCCCGCCGCTACTGCTTTATAAAGGTAAGGACTGGAACTATCAAACTCCTTTTCAATCATCAGCGGTGAGTGTGAGCGCGTGCCGGTTATTCTGCCGTTAGCGCTATCAATTGGCAGATTCAGACCATGACTAAAGCCGATAATCTCTATACTGCCTTCACGATCTTTAACGTCGACAGAACCTTTGATATCTGCTCCGCCATCGTCTTTGAGCCACATGTAGGGAGGGATTGGCATTTTACAAATTCCTTTTGCGGGTGATTTTTACCGTAGTGAGCCCATAGATAACCAGGGTTATCATGAGATTGAATCCAGCCACTGTCACCAGTGTTGGGACTGAATAGGTCTGATTATCAGGAAAGAATGTTTGATAGGGTAATAAGCGGAACGATGTAATAAAGAGGAATGTTAAGTAAAGCAGCTTTGCGAATCTTCTGAATGTTGATATCAACCATTCACTCAACATGTCGTCTGGTTTACTTTTTATTTTAATTCCGTTCAAAAGTGTAATAACGACACCAAGTAACGGCACAGTGATCAGGGTATTAATAACAATACTGATGTAATCCCTGACTGAATCGAAAGGCTCAGGACTTGATTCACCAAAGATGAGTTTTTCGATTCGCTCGGCATCGCCTAAGTTAACGTGCCTGTTCATGACGTTATCAACAACCCCGTCATAGGGCATCACTCTAGCCACCAGTAGCATTATTAGCAAGAACAGGACAAGCTTCCCGGTAAGATTAAATGCACGTCTTGCCATTGGCAATTACCTCAATCATACCGTAAGCCTTTAGACTCCTCATGCAAGGAACCGCTATTTTTTGAGTTCTTAGAAGTGCATTACGTAGCATGGCGAAATCTGAATCATGGGGAAGGGTGATGCAACCTTCAGATGCCTGGCCCGGATGCAGTCGGAAGTTTCCTCGCCTGACGCCTTCTATCCAGGTGTAATCGTCAATATTCAAATCATCTCGCCACAGTGCAAACCAGTCAGAATACTTGAAGGTAGCGCCGTTAGCATAGTGGTTATAAATATCCTTAATACCTGCGTTTAATTGCGATCGTAATCCGCCCTCAGGACGATCAACAATCCAGTATTTACCCGCCGGAACGGGCCCCATTTTAGGGATCATCCCGCATGCCCCGCGATTACGGTAAGCACCATTGCCAGAGAAGGCTAAAAATGTGCCAATACCTGGAAACATTAAAGGGGAATAATGCGCATCATTGATTAGAAACTTTCCTTGTAAAGCCATAAGTTACCTATATCCCTGTTTTGATTGTGGGATATGCTACAGGTGATTTATTGAGCGATCCAGCTGAATGCTATGTTTTTAGTTAGACAGGCTAATCCTGCCCAAGAGCACCCAGCTTCAACTATCATGGTGGGTACACTGGCAGCAGATTTTAATAAGGACATGGTTATGCTCAACAAAGACACCCAACTCTGTATCTCCCTTTCCGCCCGGCCCAGCAACATTGGTACCCGCTTCCACAACTACCTGTATCAAAAGCTTGAGCTGGATTTCATCTACAAAGCGTTCTCCACCCAGGATATTGAACATGCAGTGAAAGGCGTGCAGGCGTTGGGCATCCGTGGCTGTTCAGTCTCCATGCCGTTTAAAGAGAGCTGCATTCCCTTTCTCGACACCCTGTCCGACTCGGTCAAAGCCATTGATTCGGTCAACACCATCGTCAATGACAATGGGCATCTGACGGCGTACAACACCGACTATATTGCGGTGAAAACGCTGATTGAGAAGAACTTCCCGGACAGCCACCAGACGGTGATTATTCAGGGCAGCGGCGGCATGGCGAAAGCGGTGGTGGCAGCGTTCCGCGACAGTGGCTTTAGCCAGGTGACGGTACTGGCGCGTAATGAAGAGAAAGGCGCCGCGCTGGCCAACAAATATGGCTTCCGCTGGAGCAAAACGCCTACCGGCGAGCAAGCCGATATCCTGGTCAACGTCACGCCGGTCGGCATGAGCGGTGGTGCAGAACAGGATCAGCTGGCGTTCAGCAAAGAGGACGTGCAGGCCGCCACTTTTGTTTTTGACGTGGTGGCCTTCCCGGCTGAAACGCCGCTGATCACGCTGGCGCGGGAATATGGCAAAACCGTGGTGACGGGGGCGGAAGTGATCGCCCTGCAGGCGCTGGAACAATTCGCCCTGTATACCGGCGTGCGTCCCGATGAAGCCTTGATGCTGGAAGCCTCGGCTTACTCACGTTCCTGAGCCCAGCGCTCCGCACCGGTGCCTGAACCTTTCCGTCAGGAAAGGGTCTTTTCTGGTAAGCTTGAGCGATTATCGCCGCAAAAATTGAAGGATCTGAGGAGAACAGCATGAACAGTGGACCGCTAAACGAAGAAGAGCTGGAGTGGCTGGATGAAGCGCTGATGAATCACGGCAGTGAGAACGCCGTGCTGGATATCTCCGAACTGGACGGGATGTTTACCGCCATCCTGTCAGGCCCGACAAAACTACCTTCTTCGGTGTGGATGACCGCGCTGTGGGGCGGCGAACAGCAGATCCCTCTGTGGCCGAGCGATGTGGATGAAAACCGCTTCAACGACCTGATCTTCCAGCATCTCAATGACACGGCTGAACGTCTTGCGACCGCGCCAGACCAGTTTGAACCGCTATTTGGCTTTAGCACCATCGATGATGAAGATTACGAAGTGGTCGAAGACTGGTGCTTTGGCTATCTGCGCGGCGTGGCGCTGGATGACTGGTCCGGCTTACCGGACAGCCTGCAACCGTCGCTCGATGCGATTGCGGTCCACGGCGATGAGGAGCAGTTTGCCAAGCTTGAAAAGATGACCCCTGATGAATATGTGCTGGCGCAGCAGGCGATCCGCCCGGCGGCGCTCAAGCTGTATGAGTACTGGACTGCGAAGCGCGCGCCTGAGTAACGCTTCACCTTGATGCCAGAGACAGAAAACCCCGCTCAGGCGGGGTTTTGCGTTTAAGGACTTTCCCTGATGCCGGCTTAAATTAAACAGGCAAATCAATCACCAACGCGCGCAGCGGCGTCTCGGCCACCAGCGTCACGCTCTCTTCTTCACCAATAAAGGCACCGTCTCCGCAGACTAACGCTTCTTTTGCCCGGCTTCCGGTCACCGCATTCAGGCCACCGTGAATCGACTGCAAATAGGCGCGTGGCCCATGGAGTTTAATGGTCTGCGTTTCGCCAGGCTCAAGCACCACATGATGGACCCAAACCTGCTGACGCAGTTGCAGGCTGTTTTCCGCACCGTCCGGCGACGCCAGCAGCGTATAACGGGCATTTTCTGGCATCTTCACGCGCTGTACCGCGGCGTTCTCACGTTCCGGGCAGGCATCCAGCCAGAGCTGCATCCGCGTCAGTTCCTGCTCTTTACTGACGTTGAATTCGCTGTAACTGATGCCGGGTTGCGTCGAAAGCAGCAGCGCTTCGCCCTGCTGCGCGAATGCGTGGTTGCCTTCGCTGTCGCGATACTCTGCCTCGCCCTGCAAAATCAGATTCAGTACGTCGACCTTTGGATAGGTTCTCGGTTGAAAGGAAGCCCCTGGTGCCAGCACTTCCTGATTGAGCACGCGTAACGACGCGTAGCCCAGTAATTTGGGGTCAAAATAGTGGCCAAAGGAAAAGGTATAGCGGGCTTGTAACCAGCCATAATCAGCCTTGCCACACTCTTGCGCGGTGCGACTGGTAATCATAAATCCTCCCCGGTCGATGTGATTTACCCGACCGTTTATTCTGCATCTATAGTAAGTTTCTGGACGCCGGATTGTTAGCCAGTTAATCTGCTCGGTATATTCAAAATTCCTGACAGAGAACCGCAATGGCTAAAGACCGCGCCCTGACGCTGGAAGCGCTGAGAGTGATGGATGCTATCGATCGCCGGGGCAGTTTTGCTGCCGCAGCGGACGAACTGGGTCGGGTGCCTTCCGCGCTCAGCTACACCATGCAGAAGCTGGAAGAGGAACTGGACGTGGTGCTGTTTGATCGTTCCGGCCACCGCACCAAGTTTACTAACGTCGGCCGGATGCTGTTAGAACGTGGCCGGGTGCTGTTGGAAGCAGCAGACAAGCTGACAACCGATGCCGAAGCGTTGGCGCGCGGCTGGGAAACGCACCTGACCATCGTCACCGAAGCGCTGATCCCCAGCGAATACCTGTTCCCACTGATCGGCAAGCTGGCCGATAAAGCCAATACCCAGATTTCGCTGGTGACGGAAGTGCTGGCCGGTGCCTGGGAACGTCTGGAGCAGGGCAGAGCGGACATCGTGATTGCGCCGGACCTGCATTTTCGCGCCTCGTCGGAGATCAACACCCGCAAGCTGTACAGCATGATGAGCGTGATTGTCGCCAGCCCGGATCATCCGATTCATGACGAGCCGGAACCGCTGTCCGAAGTGACCCGCGTGAAATACCGTGGCATCGCGGTGGCGGATACCGCGCGTGAACGTCCGGTGCTCACCGTGCAGCTGCTGGATAAACAGCAGCGCCTGACGGTCAGCACCATCGAAGACAAACACCGTGCCCTGCTGGCCGGCCTTGGCGTGGCGTCGATGCCGTATCCGATGGTGGAAAAGGATATTGCCGAAGGACGCCTGCGGGTGGTCAGCCCGGAATACACCCGCGAAATTGACATTATCATGGCGTGGCGGCGCGACAGCATGGGCGAAGCGAAGGCCTGGTGCCTGCGTGAAATCCCGAAACTGATGGCCAAACGTCAGAGTTAACCGGCGGCATCATCCCACTGCGTTCCGCGCAAAAAAAACGGCCCCTCACTGAGGTGGCCGTTTTTATTTCTGCAGGCGACGACTAGCGGAAGCGCAGGTCGCGGCCGTGCGGCTCGTCCCAGTTAAAGGCGGGGCCGACCGAGATCACCCCGGACGGGTTGATCGTTTTGTGGCTGCAATAGTAGTGATGGCGGATATGCGCCAGATTGACGGTTTCGGCCAGGCCCGGCATCTGATAAATCTCCCGCAGGAAACCGTTCAGGTTCAGGTAGTCACTGATGCGGTGCTTATCGCATTTAAAATGCGTGACATACACCGGATCGAAGCGCACCAGCGTGGTCCACAGACGCAGATCGGCCTCGGTCAGACGATCGCCGGTCAGATAACGATGTTGCCCCAGCAGCTGCTCGAGACGATCCAGCGAGCTGAACAGGGCGGTGACCGCCTCATCATAGGCCGGTTGCGAGGTAGCAAAGCCTGACTTGTAGACGCCGTTGTTCACCGTGTCGTACACCCAGCCGTTCACTTCATCAATTTTATCGCGCAGATCGGCAGGATAATAATCCCCGGCCCGCGCGCCAACCGCGTCAAACGCACTGTTTAGCATGCGCAGGATATCGGCGGATTCATTGCTGACAATGGTATTTTGCTGCTTGTCCCACAGCACCGGCACGGTCACGCGGCCGGTGTATGCGTTATCGGCGTGCAGATAGAGCTGATACAGGTATTCGTTCTGATAAAGGCTGTCGCCGGTGGCCGCCGGGAAATCGTCGTCGAAGGTCCAGCCGTTTTCCAGCATCAGCGGATGCACCACGGAGACGGAAATCATCGATTCCAGCCCTTTCAACGCGCGCATAATCAGCGTGCGGTGCGCCCAGGGGCAGGCAAGAGAAACGTACAGATGATAACGGTCTGCCTCAGCACGAAAGCCGCCATTGCCGGTCGGGCCCGCTTCACCATCGGCGGTGACCCAGTTACGGAAGGCCGATTCAGAGCGTTTAAAACGGCCGCCGGTGGATTTGGTGTCATACCAGTTATCGTGCCAGACACCGTCAATCAGTTGTCCCATATTTCCTCCAGTCCCTAAGTGAGAAAGCAACAAAGCCCTTAGTTCTCGCGTTGCCGGGGCGTTAGCTGCCTTCCTGCAAATCGAAATCTAAGGGCTGTCAGCATCGTCGTCGCTTTGATGCTACTGAGTATAGCGGGTGTTTCTTACCACTTTTTATTCAGCAGGCGATCCAGGCTGATTGCGCCAGGGCCAGTGATGAACAACAGCAGGTAGCCACCGGCAATGCTCAGGTTTTTCATAAAGTTGATCGAGTTACCTTCTACCGAGAAATCGATGTGGAACACCATCGCGGTGATCAGGGTGAAAATAACGGTCACGATAGCGGTAAAGCGCGTCAGGAAACCGAACAGGATGGCCAGACCGCCGCCAAACTCAAGCAGAATTGTCAGTGGCAGGAAGAAGCCTGGGACGCCCATATGCTCCATATACTGCTGGGTGCCGGCATAACCGGTGATTTTGCCCCAGCCGGCCACGATGAACAGCACAGGCATCAAAATACGCGCAACCAAAAAGCCGATATCTTCTAATTTTTTCATGATTCACCCTAACAAGTTTTATCTGGCAGGAAACATTACCCACCGCATTAAGTTCAGGCCTGAAGCGTCTTAAGCGCTTAGTACCGTTCGTTGCAGGAGATAATATTCGCGAATCGGAATCATTGTAAGCGAGATAAACTGTCGATGTTCGTCAGGAAAATTGAACAGGTTTTGCAGGGCCGTAAATATCTGGAGGGAGGAGTGAGAGTCGGACTAAGAAAAGCCCCTGTCAGCGAGGGCTGAAGGGGCTAGCGACGAGGGAGATAGTTGCGGATCATCCGCCAGGTGCTCCACACGCCGATACCGCGTTTGGCCCAGCGTGAGATGCGGCGCGGGTTGCGCACTGACCAGATAGCCATCAGGCCACTGCCGACGGCGACATAGCGACGCAGACCAATCAGCGTCAGCCAGCCGTGATCGTAGCGGGCGGTGCTCTCCAGAAAGCGCTTCTTACCGGCGCTGAGGTCAAGCCGCTGCTGCTGGATCTGCCGCAGCAGCTCGGTTTTACGCGCGTCACGCTCGCGGCTCATCAGTCATCCTCCAACAGCTGGCGGTCTGACTTCAGTTCTTTACGCGTGGCGCTCAGTAAGGTTGAACGACGTGATTTTGCCAGGGTCCACAGACCGAAGATCAACGCCAGGGCAAACAGCACTGCGGTGGTGATGCCGATCGCCATCAGACGATACTGCGCATCCACAGCCCAGATGATTAACACCATCAGGCTCATCAAGCCAAAAGCGGTAAAGAGCATGGTAAGGCCAATCATCAACAGCATCTGTATCAGATTGGCCTTTTCTTCCTCAAGCTCAACCACTGCCAGCCGCACGCGCGTTTCCACTATCCCCACCAGAGTGGTGACAATGCGCTGTCCAATGTTAATGACCCCTTTGCCGGGGCCGTGGCTTTGCTGAGAATCTGCCATTATTAACGACGCGTCAGCAAGACACCCAGTACCACACCAATGGCGGCACCGATACCTACGCTGGTCCATGGATTTTCACGCACATAGACATCAGCGTGGTCAGCCACTTCGCGAGAGGTTTTGGCAATACGATCGCCAGAGTCACCCAGACGGGCGCGCGTGTCTTTCAATGCGCTCTGTGCTTTGCTGCGCAGTTTATCCAGCTCATTTTTTGATTTCTCGCCGGTGTTGCTCAGCACTTCTTCCAGCGTGTCAGCCAGGTTTTTCAGTTCAGCGCGCAGATGTTCAGATGTAGTATCTTTTGACATAACAAACTCCATTGATGTTCAGTAATTAGAGCCCGGCTCAGTAAGGTGCGGCCTGGACTTCTTTCAGTTCATGTTTTGCTTCTGCCAGTTTTTCTTCACGCTTAGCGATTTTTTTACTGTCATCGCCATCCGCTTTTTCCTTTTCCAGCTCTTTCTGACGCTCAACCACCTGCTGCTTATGGGCAGCAATTTTTTCCTGATGCTGAGCCTTCAGCTTTTCGTCGGTACAGCCCGCTTTCGCTTCCGTTAACGCACGTTCCAGACCGGTGACACGACGTTGGTTGTCATGTTTTTTGGCCAGTTCGATTTCATGCTGGATACCCTGTTCTTTCTGCATGCACAACGAATCTGCCGCATGGGCATACGTGGTCAGCGTGAACAGGGCGAGTCCGAGCAGAGTGCGGGTTTTCATGCTAATCGTTACCTTCCGTTGTGTTGGGCCGCAGGACGTCCCGTTAATCCTGTAAACAGTCTTCGGGGATACTGGCTTAGTAAGCATAGACAGAAAACCCAAAAAGCTCAAAAAGAGAGAAGATTCTTAGGGATAGCGCAAGAGAGCCGGATAAAAATCAACCAACCGACTGTTTGCGCAGGCTCAGACGGTTCATGAGCTGCGATGAACCCGAAGGATCCAGCTGACCAATATCAAAGCCATACGGCAGCAGCTCATGCAGCACTTTTTCTGCGGCGATGCTCTGTTCTTCGGTGTCGAAACGGATCACCAGCGAGTCATTATCCGGCGTAATACTTTTGATACGGATCCCTTCCGCATTCAGGCGTTGATAGACATAAAACCCGTCCGGCAGCGTGGTGCCCTGACGGGAGGCGCGAATTTGCAGCGCGGTATCGTTGCGAAACAGGTTCGGAATAAAGGCTACCAGCATTAACGCCGAGAAGCACACGACCAGCACGCAGAGTACCCGCGTGGAAAGATAGGGTCTGAGTCGGGCAAGCATTATAAATTTCCTTTCTCATCGTTCACGCCGCGCTTTTTGCGCCACAGCACGAACAATGAGCCAAACAAACCAAAGACCAGCAGCACCAGCGGCAGCAGCATCAGGCAGAACATCATCTGATCTTCGTATTTGCGAAAAATAGGGGTTTTGCCGAGCGCAAAGCCGATAACCGTCAGGATTAATACCCAGAGCAGCGCGCTCACCCAGTTAAAGAACTGGAAACGGGCATTGCTCAGGCCGGAAAGGCCCGCGATGGTCGGCAACAGCGTACGGACAAAGGCGATAAAACGACCCACCAGTAGCGCGGAAAGGCCGTGCTTGTGGAATAAATGGTGGGCGCGTTGGTGATATTGTGCGGGAAGGTGCGACAGCCATTTTTGCACGGTGGGGGTATTCCCCAACCACTTGCCCTGAATATAACTGCACCAGCAGCCCAGACTGGCCGCGGTGGTGAGGATAAACAGCGTCATCGGGAAGCTCAGCGTACCTTTGGCGATCAATACGCCAACCAATACCAACAGGCTGTCACCCGGCAGGAAAGCGGCAGGAAGCAGGCCATTTTCCAGGAAAAGGATCATAAACAGGACAAAATAGATTGCCCAGACCAGCGTAGGGTCTGAAAGGGTCTCAAAGTCTTGTTGCCAGAGGGCATTGATCAGGGCTTTAAAAATATCCATTGGGTATTCCCGAACATCATTGTTAGTGGTGTTCTGAAGAAAGCCGGCACGGTGAGTGAGTCGTTATTATGGGTGCGGGTCTGACTCTGAACACGGACAGTATTTCTTGTTAAACCAAAATGGCCTGCGCTTTTCAAAACCATCTCAAAGGGTAAGAAAAGGCGCTTAACTGTAACAAAACCCCGGCAAATGAGACAGGATAAACTTGTCGCCAACGATGTTTTACAGGGGCGCGCGAGAAGGGAAAAGAAGCTTTACACAGGCTGACATTATAGCACTGTTTCTGACGCCTGCTGAGGCGCTGACAGGTCTGGATAAATCTGACTTATCGGTCATTGGTTGAGAAAACGGTGCGACTGGAGGATTTTCACCACTTTCTCTTTTCTTACGCAAATCAGAGAGGTGAAATTTTCGTCAGTCCGGGTTTTTATACAGGATTAAAACCTGATTCTGTGATCCGACTGGCAATTAGCCGCTGACCGCAGGGACAAGCCTTGCCATACCTCTTAAAGATGAGGGTATTCGTCAGCGTCTGTGATGCGGCTGACTTCTCTTGTTACCCCGATTAAGGATCTGGCAATGTCGACGCTGAATCGCAGGGAGTTTGCTGGCCGGACTCACCCGACAAAAATTATTCAGTTTGGCGAAGGCAACTTTCTGCGTGCCTTCATCGACTGGCAAATCGATCTGTTAAATGAACATACCGACCTGAATGCCGGTGTGGTGGTGGTGCGCCCACGCAACAGCCAGACCACCCGCAGCCTCAACAGCCAGGATGGACTTTACACCACGCTGATCCGTGGCATGAACGATCGCGGCGAGGTGGTGAGTGAACCACGGCTGATCCGCTCGGTGAATGAGGAAATTCATCCGTGGCGGCAGCACGACGCGTTTCTGGCGCTGGCGCGGGAAGCGGAGATTCGCTACGTCTTTTCCAACACCACCGAAGCGGGCATCCAGTATGACCCGGCAGATCGGCTGGACGATAAGCCGGCCAGCAGCTTCCCGGCAAAGTTAACCCAGCTGCTGTACGCGCGCTGGCAGTACTTCTCCGGCGCGAAAGAGCGCGGATGGGTGATGTTGCCGTGCGAGCTGATTGATGACAACGGCGGGGCGCTGAAGGCGCTGGTGCTGCGTTACGCGCAGGAGTGGCAGCTGCCGACGGCGTTTGTGCAGTGGGTTGAGCAGGAAAATACCTTCTGCTCGACGCTGGTCGACCGCATCGTCACCGGCTATCCGCAGGAAGCCAGCGCAATCGAAGCCGAACTGGGCTATCAGGATGCGTATCTGGTGGCGGGGGAAGTCTATTACCTGCTGGCGATTAAGGGGCCGGCCTGGCTGGAGCAGGCGCTCTGTCTGGATCGCTGGCCGCTGAATATTCGCCTGGTTGACGACATCAAACCGTTCAAGGAGCAAAAGGTGGCGATCCTCAACGGCGCGCATACCGCCATGGTGCCGGTGGCGTACCTTGCCGGGCTGGATACCGTCGGAGACGCGATGGCAGATGGGGAGATCGCCGGATTTATCAACCGCACCCTGCGGCAGGAAATCATCCCGGCGCTGTCGCAGGATCCGGCTGAGCTTAATGCCTTTGCCGATGCGGTGCTCAACCGCTTCCGCAATCCGTTTATCCGCCATCAGCTACAGGCGATTGCCCTGAACGGCATGACCAAATTCCGCACCCGCCTGCTGCCGCAAATTCTGGCCAGCAGCCAGCAAACCGGCGAGGTTCCGCCGCGTCTGAGCTTTGCCTTCGCGGCGCTGCTGGCCTTTTATCGCGGTAAACGCGGCGACGAGGTTTATCCCCTGCAGGACGACGCGGCCTGGCTGGCACGCTTTGCCGAACTCTGGCCGCAGGTCGACAGCGGCAAGCTGGCACCGCAGCAGCTGGTTGACGCCGTTTTCCGCGACTCTGCTCACTGGGGCTGCGATCTTAATACGGTACCGGGCTTAACCGCTGCCGTCACTGAACACCTGCAACGTATTGTCGGCGGCGATATGCGCCAGGCACTGACGCATTTGAACTGAGGAACACCACCATGCAGCGTTATATCAAAATCCATCCAAACGACAATGTGGCGGTTGCCCTCGCGGAACTCGCCGAAGGGGAAACCGTCAGCGTCGGCGAGCTGAACGTGGTGCTGAAGCAGGCCGTCGAGCGCGGCCACAAATTTGCGCTGCTGCCGCTGGCGGTGGGCGATCTGGTGATCAAATACGGTTTGCCGATTGGGCACGCCACGGTGCCGGTATCGCCAGGTGAAATCCTGCATTCCCACAACACCCGCACCAATCTGAGCGATGTGGATGAGTACAGCTATCAGCCCGATTTCGCCACGCTACCGGCACAGGCCGCTGACCGTGAGGTGCAGCTGTTCCGCCGCCGCAATGGCGATGTCGGGATCCGTAACGAGCTATGGATTTTGCCAACGGTCGGCTGCGTTAATGGCATCGCTAAACAGATGGTTAACCGCTTCCTGAAGGAGAGCGACGACGCAACGGGCATCGACGGCGTGCATCTGTTTACCCATCCTTTCGGCTGCTCCCAGCTGGGTCAGGATCACGAGAACACCCGCACCATGTTGCAGAATATGGTGCGTCATCCCAATGCGGGTGCGGTGCTGGTGATTGGTCTGGGCTGTGAAAACAATCAGGTGGATGTCTTCCGCGAGACGCTGGGCGACTACGATGCCGATCGCGTCAGCTTTATGGCGTTGCAGCAGCATGATGATGAAGTGGAAGCCGGACTGGCGCACCTGCGCCATCTGTATGCCGTCATGCGTGATGACCAGCGCCAGCCGGGCAAGCTGAGTGAGCTGAAGTTCGGCCTGGAGTGCGGCGGCTCGGACGGCCTGTCCGGCATTACCGCCAATCCGCTGCTGGGCCGGTTCTCCGACCAGATGATTGCCAACGGCGGCACCACGGTGCTGACGGAAGTGCCGGAAATGTTCGGTGCTGAGCGCATTCTGATGAGCCGCTGCCGCGATGAGCAGACCTTTGAAAAAACCGTCAGCATGATCAACGACTTCAAACGCTACTTTATCGATCACCAGCAGCCTATCTACGAGAACCCGTCGCCGGGCAACAAAGCGGGCGGCATTACCACGCTGGAAGAGAAGTCGCTGGGCTGTACGCAGAAAGCCGGGCAAAGCCAGGTGGTAGACGTGCTGAAATACGGCGAGCGCCTGCATCAGCCGGGTCTGAATCTGCTTAGCGCGCCGGGGAATGATGCGGTCGCCACCAGCGCGCTGGCCGGCGCAGGCTGCCATATGGTGCTGTTCAGTACCGGACGCGGCACCCCTTACGGCGGCTTTGTGCCGACGGTAAAACTGGCCACCAACAGCGAACTGGCGGCGAAAAAGCCGCACTGGATTGATTTCGATGCGGGTGCGTTGATTAAGGGAACCGACATGTCGGTGTTGCTGGAGAACTTTGTCGATACGCTGGTAGAAATCGCCAACGGCCGTCAGACCAAAAATGAGCTGAATGACTTCCGCGAGCTGGCGATTTTCAAAAGTGGGGTGACGCTGTAGGGAAGGGAATACGGACCGGCTCGCCAGGCAGCGAGCCGGTTAACGCCATCAGGCGCGTTGTTGCTCTTCCTGACGCTGGTCGGCCATACAGGCCGCCGCGGTAAACAGGATATCCGCTGAGGAGTTCAGCGCGGTTTCCGCCGAATCTTGCAATACGCCGATAATAAAGCCAACCGCCACTACCTGCATCGCCACTTCATTTGGAATACCAAACATATTACAGGCGACCGGGATCAGCAGCAGCGAGCCGCCGGCCACGCCGGATGCGCCACAGGCACAGATCGACGCCACCAGGCTCAGCAGGATCGCGGTACTGACATCGACCTGAATGCCCAGCGTATTCACCGCCGCCAGCGTCAGCACGGTGATGGTGATCGAAGCCCCCGCCATACTGATATTCGCCCCCACCGGGATCGACACCGAATAGGTGTCTTCATCCAGACCCAGCTTTTTCGCCAACGCCATATTCACTGGAATATTGGCGGCGGAACTACGGGTAAAGAAGGCGGTCACGCCGCTTTCGCGCAGGCAGGTAAACACCAGCGGATACGGATTGCGGCGGATTTTCCAGTACACCAGCAGCGGATTGAACACCAGCGCCATCAGCAGCATACAGCCTATCAACAGGCCCAGCAGATACGCGTAATCCCATAACGCAGAGAAGCCGGTGGTGGCGAGAATCGAGGCCACGAGGCCAAAAATGCCCAGCGGCGCAAAGCGGATCACCAGCCGTACCAGCGAGGTCACGGCGTTCGAGGCATCATTGAGGAAGGTGCGCGTGGTGTCGCTGCTGTGACGGAAGGCGAAGCCGAGGCCAATTGCCCACACCAGAATGCCGATATAGTTGGCGTGCATCAGCGCATCAAACGGGTTAGCCACCATGCTCATCAACAACCCGTTAAGCACTTCCAGAATGCCGGACGGCGGGACGATCTGCTGGTTGGCGTCGCTCAGCGTCAGGGTTTGCGGCAGTAAGTGGCTGAAGACGACGGCCACCACGGCGGCACAAAAGGTGCTCAGCAGATAGAGGATCACAATCGGGCGGATACTGGTTTTGGTGCCGTGCTGGTGGTTAGCAATCGAGGAGATTACCAACACCATCACCAGCAGGGGAGCAACCGCTTTTAGCGCGCTGACAAACAGCGTACCCAGCAGGCTGACAGAATGGGCGCCCTCTTTTGAGAACCACGCCAGGGCAATTCCGGCGATCAGACCGATCATAATTTGGGTGACCAGGCTGCCCTGCATCAGACGCTGCATCAGCCCAGGACTTTTTTCCATACGCATAGTAAAAAACCAGTGTTGTTTTCGAAAAATAACAATGCGGCGCTTCAGCATCGTATGCGCTGAATGGGGCGGCATTGGTGTGTTTGCGCGGGTGAGTATAAGGAAATGTGATGGCAGGGGAAGGGAAAAGTCAGGAAAAGTTCGGCAGATGAAAAGATGCGCGCATGGGTAAAGAGGATCGCCGCCGGGAAATTGACACCGTGCCGCCGTGAAGCAGCACGGTGTCAGTCAGGCCGTTACTGGCTCAGCTTCTTCTGGTCGTTACGGTGATTAACCCACGCGTTAACCAGCAGGGTGACGGCCAGAATGCCGCCGACGGTAGCCAGCGAGATCGACACAGGAATATGGTAGAAATCGACGATCAGCATCTTCACACCGATAAACACCAGCACCACCGCAAGACCATATTTCAGCATATGGAAGCGTTCCGCCACGTTCGCCAGCAGGAAGTACATCGCACGCAGGCCGAGGATCGCGAAAAGATTAGAGGTCAGGACGATAAACGGGTCGGTGGTGACCGCGAAAATCGCTGGAATACTGTCGACGGCAAAAATCACGTCGCTCAGCTCAACCATTATCAGCACCAGCAGCAGCGGCGTGGCGAACAGCACGCCGTTCCGGCGCACGAAGAACTTCTCGCCTTCCATGGTTTCGGTCATGCGCATCTTGCTGCGCAGCCAGCGCACCACCGGCTTGTCGCCGACGTTGCCTTCATCGTCACCGCCTTCCATCGCCATTTTGATGCCGGTAAAGATCAGGAACGCGCCGAAGATATACAGGATCCAGCTGAATTCAGAAACCAGCCAGCTACCGGCAAAAATCATCCCGGTACGCAGGACGATTGCGCCGAGGATGCCGTAGATCAGCACCCGGCGTTGGATGGCGGCCGGCACAGCAAAGTAGCTGAACAGCATCAGCCAGACGAAGACGTTATCCACCGCCAGCGCTTTTTCCAGCACGTAGCCCGTGAGGAAAGCCAGGGTTTGCGTATTCGCGACCTCACGGCCGACATTACCGTCGAGGTACCACCAGAAACCGGCAGCGAACAGCAGAGAGAGGGAGATCCACAGCAGCGACCAGAGTGCCGCCTGTTTCATTGACATGGTCTGGGAGCCGCGACGACCCTGCAAAAACAGGTCGATAGCCAGCATAATAACCACGATTACCGCGAAGCTGCCCCACAGCAGAGGCGTGCCAACAGAGTGCATAGACGTATCCTGTAAAATGAAAAATGGCCGACAGAAACAGGGCTGTTTATTCCATCATAGATGACAAACAGACCGATTCCTTCAACGCCAGGTCTCACTCACAGCAGAACCCGTGGTTCTGTTGCCCAACGACCGGGTATCTTGGATACCGTGCTGACGATCGGTTGGCGTAAAAGTTACTCCCCTATGCTGCGGCAGAAGATACGGTCCGCCGCGGCACAGGTCAATCATAACTGGACATATTTAGAAATATTTACACAACCACGTCATCGGGCAGCTGATCCGCCGGGAAGACCACGCCGGTCTGGCGACGAATGTCGGTCAGCAGTTTCGCCGTGGTACGGGAGGTGACAAGGCCGGGATGATTCACCTCGTTACTCTCTACCAGCCGGGCGAAGGTCTCGGCTTCATACAGCATGGTATTGATATGCTGAGGATGGCTGAGGTCCTGCGAGCGGGCGCCGCGCGGCACAAAGCTGACGCGCTGGCATTCCGAAACGTGCTCAATAACCAGCGATCCCTCTTCGCCCTGGATCTCACTCGGCAGGCCAGACTGGCTGACTTTCGAGTGCAGCAGGGTGACGTCAAAATCGCCGTAATCCATCACCACCGTGCCGTGGGCATCGACGCCGCTGGCCAGCAGCGACGCATTCGCGGATACCTTATGCGGCTCGCCCCACAGGCTGACCGCGGTCGCCAGGCAGTAATAACCAATGTCCATAATCGAGCCGTTCGACCAGGCCGGATTAAAGGTATTGGGATTCTCGCCGTCCAGATAGCGCTGATAGCGCGAGGAATACTGGCAGTAGTTAATGAATGCTTTACGCAGCTTGCCCACTTTCGGCAGGGACGCTTGCAGTATCAGGAAATTGGGCAGGCTGGCGGTTTTAAAGGCTTCGAACAGCACCACCTGATTTTCCCGCGCGCAGGCGATCATCGTCTCGACTTCACGCAGGTTAGACGCCAGCGGTTTCTCACAAATCACATGCTTTTTATGCTGCAGGAAAAGCAGCGATTGCTGGCAGTGCAGGGCGTTCGGGCTGGCGATATACACCGCGTCAATCTCGTCAGACTGAGCCATTTGCTCAAGCGAGGTAAACAGATGCTGCACGGGGTAATCAGTGCTGAAGGCCTGAGCCTGATCCAGCGAACGGGAGTAAACGGCGGTGAGCTTCATTTTGCCGGTTTCATGCGCGGCATCGACAAACTGGCGGGTGATCCAGTTAGTCCCTACAACAGCGAAGCGGATCATGGCGTGTTTTGGTCTCCACACGTTTATGGCGGGAGTGGCGCAGCGCGTTTGCCCTGCCCACGACGATAACCTTCAGAGTAGCATGTGAGTTCCCGCATGCCGTTTGATTTTTCCTGTATCCTCTTTCACCCTAAGAGGAAAGTTTGACAGCCGGGGCAGACAGAGATCATGACGACGGGCAGTAAACACGCACTGAACTGGACCAGTATTCTGGTCGCGATCCCGGTTGGCCTGGTGGCGACGCTGGTGACGCTGGGCTTTCGTCAGGCGATTGAACTGATTAACTCGGTGGTGTTTGGCACCCAGCAGGATGTGACCCAGGCCATTGGCGTCTATCCGTGGTATCTCTGGCCGCTGGTGGTGGGTGTCGGCGGGGTGATTGCCGGCTTTTTCCTGCGTTATGCCACGGCGATTGAACAAAAAGAGACGGTTCGCACCGATTATCTGGAAGTGATCAACGCCCGACTGGATGCCGTGCCGACCAAAACCTCGCTGTTCCGCGCGCTCTCCTCGATTGCCAGTATCAGCAGCGGCGCCTCGATTGGTAAAGAGGGGCCGATGGTGCAGCTTTCCGCGCTCAGCGGTAGCCTGATGGGCCGGCTGTGTTTCGCTAAGCTTTCACTGCGCAACAGCGACATTGTGGCAATGGCCGCCGCCGCTGGCCTGTCGTCGGTTTACCATGCCCCGCTGGCCTCGGCGATTTTCGTGGCGGAAATTGCCTTTGGCATCTCGGCGCTACAGCGCCTGATCCCGCTGATTATCTCCGCAGGCGTGGCGGTGCTGACCATGTGGACGTTGGGCTACCGCTCGGCGATTTATCCCTTCTCCCATGCGCAGTTCGATTTGACGGTCGGCAACATGCTGCTGACGGTGGTTATCGGCCTGGCCGCCGGTCTGGTGGGCTGGGCGATGATCTGGCTGATCAATCAGAGCAGGCAGCGCTTTGGCCGCATCAAAAACCTGCCGTTCCGCCTGGGATTAGGCGGCGTGCTGGTGGGCGTGATGGCGATTGCCAGCACCAATATTCTCGGCAACGGCTACGAAGTGATTGTCGAAATCATGGCCGGCAGCTTCGTGCTGAAAGGGCTGATTATCCTGCTGGCGCTGAAGATGATCGCCACGGCGG
>LIDZ01013116.1_pt2 | contig 17970 bp, 17 predicted proteins | sample 644651 | NCBI WGS metagenome assembly LIDZ01 (sample SAMN03856242, study PRJNA289617) | food metagenome | isolation source: wine grapes on drying loft during traditional withering process | host: Vitis vinifera cv. Corvina | place: Italy: Gargagnago di S. Ambrogio di Valpolicella | collected 2014-01 | reverse complement strand
CTTTCGATGCGGGGCATTTTCTTAGATCTGAGGCAGGTTGGCTAGGTTTTCACACAGTCTGCGTGGGACCGGCTTTAGCCGGGAAAGCGTTGATGGTCACACCGCGTGATTGATGATGGTAATGGGGGCCTCTTCCCGGCTGAAGCCGGTCCTACTAAAGCATCTCGCACACCTGCGGGGCTGGCATTGACCTCGACTGTGGGATCGGCTTTAGTCGAGAAGGCGCCGGTGGTCACAGCGCGTGCTTGATGGTGGTCATGCGGGCCTCTTCCCGGCTGAAGCCGGTCCCACTAAAGCATCGCGTACACCTGAGGAACTGGCGTTGACCTCGACTGTAGGACCGGCTTTAGCCGGGAAAGCGTCGGAAGCCACGCCTTTAATGCTCCTGCTCATACCGATCCAGCGTTTCTCTGGCGATCTGCCGCCCGAGCGCGATCAGCTCCGGGGCTTTGTAGAATTCGAAGAACCGGCACACGCGTTTCGGCACGTTGATCAGGATGTCGGGCGGGTAGCCGGCGATTTTGTATTGCGCCAGGGACGTCTGCATCACCTCGAAGCTCTGGTTGATCAAATCCAGCAGCGAGGCGGGGCCGACGTTGTCGATGATGATCGAGCCGCTGGCCGATCTCGGCGCCCCGGCCTGGGTGGGCGCGGCGGAGGGTTGCTGGCCTTGGGGGTCGGCGGATTCGATGTCGGCCATCAGCCACGGATTGCCCGTCAGCACGGCGGCACTGGGTTTCAGCCGTTGCTGCGCCAGACGCAAACCATCCTCGCCGGTCAGGTCCAGCCTGCGGCGGAACGGCAGGTGCGAGCCGATGGACGTCATCAGGCCGTCGAAACGCTTCTTCACCGCCGGCGGGCGCTCGATCACCGGCAACGTGTAATGCTTCTGGGTCGTGGAGTTGAGGTTGACCGCGACGATCAAATCGCAATGGCTCGACACCACCGGCACAATCGGCAACGGGTTCAGCAGGCCGCCATCGACCAGCGTGCGATTGCCCTGGACCACCGGGGTGAACAGGCTGGGGATCGCCGCCGAGGCGCGCATTGCCGAATGCAGGTTGCCTTCCTGAAACCAGATCTCCTGCTGGTTGGTCAGGTCGGTGGCCACGGCCGTGTAAGGGATGGGCAGGTCCTCGATGTTGATCTCGCCGACGATGTCGCGAATCTTGCCGAACACCTTCTCGCCGCGAATCGCCCCCAGCCGGAAACTCACGTCCACCAGCCGTAACACGTCCAGGTAATCCAGGCTTTCGATCCACGCCTTGTATTCGGGGAGCTTGCCTGCCGCGTAGATCCCGCCGATCACCGCGCCCATGGAACAGCCGGCGATGCAGGCGATGTCATAGCCGCGGTGTTCGAGCTCTTCGATGACACCGATGTGCGCATAACCCCGTGCGCCCCCGGAGCCCAGAACCAGCGCGATGCGTTTATTCATGTGCGGTTTCCCGTTGTCAGCATTCAGGCGGCGCGCAAGGCGGCCGATTCATCACACACCAGCGTAACGCCAACCGCGCGAAACGGGTATTGTGCATCGCCCCGGCGTGGCACTTTTGCATCGCCGCACCGTCAAAGCCGCATCAATGATTTCCTTAGTTGAGGTAACACCCATGAAAGCCTGGATCTGCCTGCCCCTGTTGGCGTTGGTTCTCACCGGTTGCGCCGGCAAAACGGCCTACCGCGACAGCTGCGCCACCAACCTTGACGCGGCCTGGCACGAGCTGGATCTGGCCAAGGCGGAAGGGTTCGCTGGCACGGTCAGCTACTCCAAGGCCCTGTCGCTGCTGACCGGCGCCAAGACCCAGCAGCAGTTCGAAGCCTTCGAAGGTTGCTCCGAGAAAGCTGAGAAAGCCCGTTTCTACATCCGTGAGTCCCGCGCGGGTCGCTGAGATCGTTCCAAAGTCCGCAGCCATTAAGCGGTCTCCCTGTAGGAGTGAGCTTGCTCGCGAAGCCTGCTGTCAGTCGCCATCTAGCTGACTGAGATAACGCGGATCGCGAGCAAGCTCACTCCTACAGTCCTGTTTCGCTCCACCCTGATGAATCCCTCCCTCCCGCTCTAGCGAAAACGCCTACGCTGACCTTACAGTGGCTGCACGTCTGGCATCGTTTGCAGTCCTATTAGCCATGAGCAGTCGCCTGGGGAGGCCTTCCGATGGGCAGAAAACTGGATGCGTGTCTCAACGCGATCAATGAAGTGGTGCTGGGCAAGGAACCGCAGGTCCGCCTGGCGCTGACCTGCCTGCTGGGCGGCGGGCACTTGTTGATCGAAGACTTGCCCGGCATGGGCAAAACCACCCTCAGCCACACCCTCGCGCGGGTGCTCGGCCTGAGCTATCAACGCATTCAATTCACCTCCGATCTGCTGCCGGGCGACATCCTTGGCACGTCCGTCTTTGATCGCGACACCGGGCAATTCACCTTTCACCCCGGGCCGATCTTCGCCGAGCTGGTGCTGGCCGACGAAATCAACCGCGCCACGCCCAAGAGCCAGAGCGCGCTGCTCGAAGCCATGGAAGAGGGCCAGGTCACCATCGAGGGCGCGACCCGTTTGCTGCCCGATCCGTTTTTTGTCATCGCCACCCAGAACCCGTTCAGCCAGGGGGGCACCTTCGCCCTGCCGGAATCGCAACTGGACCGCTTCCTCATGCGCCTGTCCCTGGGCTATCCCGCGCGGTCGGCGGAGAAGGCCCTGCTGCTGGGCGAGTCCCGTCGCGATCTGCTGCCGCGCATCGAGCCATTGCTGGACCACGCCGAGCTCGCGTCCCTCCAGCAGCAGGCGCGGCAGGTGCGGGCCAGCGACGCCTTGGTCGATTATGTGCTGCGGCTGGTCGATGCCACGCGCAGCCAGCCGCAATTTGCCTACGGCCTGTCACCCCGCGCGAGCCTGGCGATTCTCTCGGCGGCGCGGGCCTGGGCGCTGCTCGCCGGGCGCGATTACGTGATTCCCGAAGACGTGCAGGCGATTCTGCCTGCCGTCATCAGCCACCGCCTGCGCGAGCGCACTGACCCGACCGGGCACGGCGGCGGCGCGCTGGTCCAGTGGCTACTGCGCGAGGTGCCGGTGCTGTGATCGAACGCTTCAAACCGGTCTGGCAGCGCTGGGTGGGGCGTCGAATCCCCCCGGCGTCGCGGGTCGAACTGGATCACCGCCGAATCTTCATCCTGCCGACCCGGGTCGGCGGCACTTACGCGCTCATTCTATTTCTGCTGTTGCTGGTGTCGATCAACTACCAGAACAGCCTCGCCTACGGCCTGACATTCCTGATGCTGTCAGTGGGCGTGCTCGCCATTCTGCACACCTACCGCAACATCAGCGGACTGGTGCTGAGCGGCGGTCATGCGCGTTCGGTATTCGTCGGCGAACCGGTGCAACTGCGCCTTCGTCTGGAAAGCACCGGCCATGGACATCAGGCGATTGCCCTGGGTTGGGACAGCGAACAACTGGAGCAGACCGACGTCGAGGCCGAGCGCCTGGTCGAAGTCGGCCTGACCCTGCCGGCGCTCAAGCGCGGCTGGATGCGGGCCCCGCGTTTGCGTGTGGAGAGTGTGTTTCCGCTGGGGATTTTTCGCGCCTGGAGCTGGCTGGACCTGGAACAGACCGTGCTGATCTACCCGCAACCAGTGGTCGGAACCATGCCGCTGCTGCAAGGCGTGCAACCCCATGCCGAGGACGACGGCCACGCGACGACGGGCCCCGGCGTCGATGACTATCAGGGCCTGCGCCTGTGGCAGCCGGGCGACTCGATGCGGCGCATGCACTGGAAAGCCTGGTCGCGAGGGCAGGGGCTGATGGTCAAAGAGTTCAGCGACCTCAGCGGTCACGACCTGTGTCTGGACTTCATGGCCTTGGGCGGTGACATCGAGGAGCGGCTGTCGCGCCTGTGCTACTGGGTGCTGGAATTGTCCCAGCGTCAGCAACCCTTCGCGCTGCGCCTGCCCGGTTTCATCTCGGCCGTGGACAGCGGCGACGCCCACCGCGAAGCCTGTTTGCGCCAGTTGGCGCTGTACGGGGTGCGGGCATGACGGGGCCGATAAAGAGTGCTGCGCGATGACGTCCTCAAGCCTGGCGAAACCGATTCCGCGGGTCAGCCTCAACTGGTTGCTGATCGCCCAAGCGCTGGTGATCGTGCCGTTCGCCTTGCATGTGCCGGTGGCGTTGATCGTGTTGTGGCTGGTCTGCTCGTTCTGGCGCATCCAGATCTTCCGCATGCGCGTGCGTATGCCCGGCACCTGGATCAAGTCGGGACTGCTGGTCGGCACCGCCGGGGGCATTTACCTGGCGCGGGGCAGCTTGATCGGCCTGGATGCGGGGGCGGCGCTGCTGATCGCCGCGTTCATTCTGAAGATGCTGGAAATGCAGAATCGGCGTGATGCGCTGGTGCTGATCTTCCTCGGCTTCTTCTGCATCGCGGTCGGTTACCTGTTCGAAGACTCGCTGCTCTGGGGCCTGTTTACCCTGCTGCCGATCACCACGCTGCTGGCGGCGTTGATCGGCCTGCAACAGTCCGGCATTTCCGGCAAGCCTGCCGCCACCCTCAGGCTGTCGGCCAAATTGCTGCTGCAGGCCGTGCCGCTGATGATCCTGCTGTTTCTGTTCTTTCCCCGTCTCGATCCGCTGTGGTCGCTGCCGCAACCGAGCAATAAGGCGCTGACCGGGCTGTCCGACAGCATGGCGCCGGGGGACATCGCCGAGCTGAGCAAGTCCGCCGAGCTGGTGTTTCGCGCAAGTTTTGACGGCCCGCTGCCGCCGCGCAATCAGCTGTACTGGCGCGCGCTGACCCTGGAGCAGTTCGACGGCAGACGCTGGTCGCAGTCTTCCCGGGCGCAAGTGCCGGACGCGCCGCTGTGGCGCCGGGAAGGCGAGCGGGTCAGCTACAGCGTGGTACTGGAGCCGACCGGCAAACCGTGGCTGATGACCCTCGACGTGGGCCAGACCGATCTGGCCGGCGTGCGCCAGATGAGCGATTTCCGCTGGCAGCGGCGGCGACCGGTCGAGCAATCGATGCTCTACAACGCCGAATCCTGGCCTGACGCGGTGCGCGAGACCGTGCTTAGCGACGGCGCCCGCGTGCAGGCCCTGCAACTGCCGGCCAAAGGCAATCCCCAAGTGCGCGAGTGGGCAGCGGACCTGCATCGGCGCCATCCCGGCACCGACGCCGTGGTGGACGCGCTGCTGTCGTACTTCACCTCGCAGCCGTTCCGCTACACCCTCAAGCCCCCCGCGCTGGGCGCCAACAGCATCGATGACTTTCTGTTCGGTAGCCGCGCCGGTTTCTGCGCCCACTACGCCGGGGCAATGACCTTTGCGTTGCGCGCGGCCGGCGTGCCGGCGCGGGTGGTCGCTGGTTATCAGGGCGGCGAGCTGAACCCGGACGGCAACTACCTGACCGTGCGCCAGTTCGACGCCCACGCTTGGGTCGAATACTGGCAACCGAACGTGGGCTGGCGCAGCGTTGATCCCACCGCGGCGGTGGCGCCTGCCCGGGTCGAGCAGGGGCTTGAAGAGGCGCTGGCGGCTGACGAAGACTTTCTCGGCGATTCGCCGATGTCAGCCCTGCGCTATCGGCACCTGGCCTGGGTCAATTCGATTCGCATGGGCTGGGACAACCTCAATTACGGCTGGCAACGCTGGGTGCTGGGCTATCAGGGGCAGCAGCAACTGCAAGTGCTCGGCCGCTGGTTTTCGGGGTTTCAGGCACCGGTGTTCGCCGGCGGTGCGGCGGTTATTCTCGGGCTGCTGGCGCTGTGGCTGTTCAAGCCGTGGCGGCGCGAAAGCGATTCGCAGCTGCGCCTGTTCAACCATTTCGAACGTCTGCTCGCCCGGCAGGGTCTTAAACGTCAGCCGGGTGAGGGTGCTCAGGCCTTCTCCCAACGTGCTGCCGCGCAACTGCCGGCGCACGCCGGGGCGATCAGGGATTTCGTCGACGAATTTGAAGCCCAGCGCTATGCCGGGGCGGACGGCTCGGTCGGTACCCTGCGCCAGCACCTGAAATCCCTGCGCCGCAGCCTGCCGTGGCGTTTGTCCGCTGTGAGGGACAAGCGGCCGTAAGTCATCAGACATTCATCTTCAACCAAGGAGTGTTTCATGTCAGCGATGGTCGATCACCTGGTCGCCGAGATTATCGGCCTTAACATCAAACTGCTTGCCTGCCACGCGCGGTTGGAAGTCTCCACCGACAGCGAAGCGCTGCACGACCTGCGCACCAACGTCCGCCGCCTGCGCAGTGTCTTGCGGCCGCTGCGCGGTCTGCCAGGGCTGGATCAAGTGGAAGGGGCGGCGAAGGAGGTCGGTGCGCTGACCACGCCGTTGCGCGACATGCAGGTACTGGCGGCGTTCCTCGAGGAACAGGGTCTGCCCCAGGCCGCGGCCAAGCGCGATCAATACCTGAAAACCGCGTGCCCGAAAGTGGCCAGTTCGGCGGAGCTCAATCGGCTGTTCGGCGTGCTGGACCAATTGCCAGCCCTGCTGCGCACCCAGGAACGCCACGGCCTGCTCGATAAATTGCGCCAGCGCATCGAAAAGCGCCTGGACAAACAGTGGAAGCAACTGCGCGAAGCCATGGGCGACCCTGCCCACGACCGCCATCGCCTGCGGCTGTTGATCAAGCGTGTGCGTTACGCCGGTGAGGCTTACCCTGAACTCAGTCATCAGCCGAAGAACATGGAGCGCCGGTTGAAAGCGGCCCAGGGCGCCCTGGGCGACTGGCACGATCACCTCCAATGGCTGGAGCAGGCGCGGCATCAGGCCGATCTTTCGCCTTGCGTGGCCGGGTGGGAATTGGGCATTCATCGTGCCGAGCAAAAGTCTGACCAGGTGCTGGAACGCTTGTACAAGGCTTGCTTTGGTAAGCATTCCTCGCGCTAAGGGCCCTTGCGCAGGATTGTCCAGCGCAGCCTTTTAACCGTCTGGTCCGCAGGATTGGCGTTTATAAACCCTGTCCTGCGGCGGCTGCCTCGCTACCATTTGCACATCCCGCCTGCCACCCTGGAACGTCCATGAAATTCTCCGAGCTGCTCGACGCCGTCCGCACCCGTCCCGAATCCGTCAGCATCCCCGCCTCATGGGCCCAGGGGCGTGCCTGCTTCGGCGGGCTGATGGCCGCTTTGATGTATGAAGCGATGCGCGCGAAGGTCTCTGCCGAGCGGCCGGTGCGGTCGCTGGCGATCTGTTTTGTGGCCCCGCCGGCCATCGACACGCCGATCTCGTTTGACGTGGAGATCCTCCGCGAGGGCAAGGCCGTTAGCCAGGTGTTGGGGCGGGCGATGCAGAACGGTGAGGTCATGACCCTGATTCAGGGCAGCTTCGGCGCCCCCCGCGAGTCGATGATTTCGGTGCAGGCCGAGCCAGCGCCGGTGTTCACACCGGTGGACGAGATCCAGCCGTTTCCGTTTGTGTCAGGGGTGATGCCGGAATACCTGCGCTTTATTGACCTGCGCTGGGCGCTGGGTGGCCTGCCGTTTTCCAATACGCCGTCCGGTGCGATTGGCGGTTACGCGCGGTTGCGTGACGTGGAAGAGGAACCCTTGACCGAAGCGCACCTGCTGGCACTGGTCGACACCTGGCCGCCTGCGGTGCTGCCGCACCTGAACAAGCCGGCACCGGGGAGCTCGTTGACGTGGACAATCGAGTTTGTGCAGCCGTTGCCCGCCATGACCACCCATGACTGGACGCAGTACCGAGCGGTGATCGAGCATGCCCGCGATGGCTACGGTCATACCGCGGCGGCGTTGTGGACGCCGAAAGGGGAGTTGGTGGCGATCAGTCGCCAGACGGTGACGGTTTTCGGCTGATCAGTCGTGCATGCCGCGAGTTTAGTGACACGTGCTCACCTGATGCATTTATGAACCTGTCAAACGCCTGAGGCCTTATTGGCCTCGGGCTTTGATGGCTTGGGCAGCGACCAGACCCAGCACGCCGATGGCGGCGGAGGTCAGGCTGCCGTTGAACGCGCCGTCGAGCAGCAACAGCCCGGAGACGATGGCCAGCGGAAACGCCAGGGACGACAGCACGACATGGGACGGCAGGCCTTCCTTGCGCGATGGGTGGAAGAATTCGCCGATGTGAAGATCCGTAATGAACTTGGGCATGACGCTTACCTCGGTGAAACATGAACAAGAAGTGTTTTCGATTGAGGTGAGAATAGGCCCGCAGTTTTACTTCGGCGAATCGAGGATTGCTATCAGCCTGATAGGCAGCATGCCTCTGAGTAATGGCAGCCGCGCGAGGCAATCAGCCCTGTAATTTCAGCTGTCCGATGGCGGTGTTCAAGGCGCCCGCCAGTGTCGCCAGCTCATCGCTGGTGCCGGCCGAGTCCACGGTCTGCCGGACGGTGCGCTCGGTCACGTCGCGGATGCTCACCACGGCGCGGTTCATTTCTTCGGCCACCTGGCTCTGTTGTTGCGCGGCCACCGCAATCTGAGTGTTGCTCTCGCGCATCTGCGCCACCGCTTCAGTGATCGCCGTCAGCGCCTGACCCGCTTTCCGCGCGCGCTGCACGCAGTCGTCGGCCTTGTGCGAGCTCTCCTGCATGAAATCCACCGCATCGCGGGTGCCCGCCTGCAGGGTGCAGACCATGGTGGTGATCTCGTCGGTGGACGTCTGCACCCGACGCGCCAGATGCCGCACCTCATCGGCCACCACCGCGAAACCGCGTCCCATCTCGCCAGCGCGGGCCGCTTCGATGGCGGCGTTGAGGGCGAGCAGGTTGGTCTGTTCGGCGATGCTGTGAATCACGCTCACCACGCCGTTGATTTTCTGACTGTCCTCGGCCAGCCGCTGGATCATCCCGGCTGTCTGTTGCACCCCGCTGGACAGCCCGGCGATGGACGCCTCGACCCGATCAACCACGGCTTTGCCGGTGCCCGCGAGCTTATCAGCGTTACGGGATTGATCACGGGTGGCGCCGGCGTGTTGAGCGATGTGGTGGACGGTGGCGGTCATTTCATTGATGGCCGTTGCCACTTGGTCGGTCTCGCTCTGCTGGCCGAGCATGCCCTGGCGCACCTCGCTCATGCCCGACGCCAGTTGGCCCGCGCCTGCATCCAGGCGGGCGGCGGAATGGGCCACGGTGGTGACGATGCGTTGATAACCGGCCTGCATGGCGTTGAAGGCCTTGGCCATCTGCCCGACTTCATCTTCACCGGCCAGTGGCACGCGCGCCGAGAGGTCGCCGCTGCGTTCAACATGCAGCATTACGTCTTTGAGGGTGTTGAGGTGGGTCAGCAGAAAGCGGATCAGCAGTTGCGACGCGCCGAGCATGGCGAGCATCAGAATGAACACCGCGACCGCGTACTGGACAAAGCGCTCGCCCACCAGTTGCAGCAGGTGTGGCGCAGCGGCGAGCACAGCGATGCGTTGATCACCGCGCTGGATGACATAGGCGCCGATCAGAGGCGTACCGTCTGTGTCGGCCTTCAGGTCGGCCCAGCCGGTGACCGTGCTCAGGGAGGGCAGGGGCTGACCGTTGAACACCGGCACCTGTCCCGCTGGATACGTCAAACGGTGGGCCGCCGCTGGCAGTGGTTGCCCGGCGGGCCAGGCGCTCAACAACTGCGCTTCGGCCTGCACGGCGGCCCTGGCGTCGTTGGCGCGGGTTTGTTGTTCCAGCTGCAGAGCGTAAAGCACCAGCAACAGCGTGGTGAAAAACGCAACGGCGTTGACCGCCCAGAACTTGTATTTCAGCGCAACATTGCTCAGCCAGCGGGCCATGGTGGAAGTCTTCTGTGGGTGCACGAGATAAGGCAAGGTGCCATCATTTTGTGCCCTTTGAAGACGCGAAGCGTTGATCTGGGTCAATGGGTGTTTAGGGGATGACACGTCAGACGGCGCGCCTGCAACTTCGACCTGCGAAACATGCCGGCGCCTGTTGTTGCGACTGTTGCGACTGTTACGACGCTTGAGTGGCAGCTTCCACCACCGGCAACGCAAAAAACGCCCGTGCGCAATCAGTGGTGTGGGCCGCGACATCCTCCGGGCTCTCGTCTCGATGCAGCGCCACTTCGCGAAGAACCTTGGGCAGATAGGCCGGTTCGTTGCGGCCGTTCTTCGGCTTGGGGCGCAAGGTGCGGGGCAGCAGGTAGGGCGCGTCGCTTTCCAGCATCAGGCGGCCGCGCGGAATTTCGCGGACCAGCGGGTGCAAGTGCGTGCCCCTGCGTTCGTCGCAGATCCAGCCGGTGATGCCGATGTGCAGGTCCAGGTCCAGATAGTTGAACAGCGCGCGTTTTTCCCCGGTGAAGCAATGCACCACCGCCGCCGGGAGCTGGTCGCGGTAGTCCCGCAAAATCGCGAGCAGGCGCTCGTCGGCGTCGCGCTCATGGAGAAACACCGGCAGCTGCAACTCGACAGCCAAAGCCAGATGCACTTCCAGGACCTTTTCCTGCTGCGGGCGAGGGGAGAAGTCGCGATTGAAATCCAGCCCGCATTCACCCACGGCGCAGACCGTTTTTTCACGCAGCAGCGCCCTGAGCTGGTTTTCGGTTTCGCCCGTCCAGGCGCTTGCCGAGTGCGGATGAATGCCGGCAGTGCTGAACAATCGCTCGGCGCTTTCATCAAGCTGGCGCGACAACACAAGGGCGTTTTCGCTGCCCTCGACATCGGTGCCGGTGAGGATCAACTGCCCGACGCCGGCGGCGTACGCGCGCTCCACCACCTCGCGTTCGCGGGCGGCGAAGCTGGGGTTGGTCAAGTTGACGCCAATGTCTATTAGTTGCATGGTGCTACCTCAGGCCAGAGGCCGAGAAGAATAACAGAGCGATTGAAGCGATAAAAAACAAGCAGGCTCAACTGCTTGGAATACCCGAACCCTGTGATCCCGTTTTGTTGACGCACGCCGCGATGCACGCCGCGAGCCGGTCAGCTGCGCGACGCAGACTTCAAGCCCGTCTTTTTCGGCCTTTCGTCGGAGCGTCAATGATCCGAGCGTCCCTGTTTTCCCTGATGTGCGTCATGGCCGTGCCCGGCCATGCGTCGCCGCGACCCGCCGGCCCGCCCGTGGTGATCAAGAAGAATCAGGTGCGCGACCTGCCGGCAATCCGCAGCGGCAAAGTCCTGCGGGTGCTGGTCAATCAGAGCCGTCACAGCTCCGCTGAAGTTCAGGGTGAGCCCGTGGGCGTCGAGTGCCGTCGCTTGCAGGCGTTCGAAACCTACCTCAACAGCCATGCCCGCGACGGTCAGAAAATCTCCCTCAAACTCATTCCCAAAGCCAAGGATCAATTGCTTGCCGCGCTGCAGCGGGGCGAAGGTGACATGGTTGCGCCGGGCGAACTGCTCGACGCCAGCGCCGCGCATTACGTTGACGCGTCTGAACCGGTGGTGGCCCAGGTGCCGCTGGTGGTGGTCGGCGTCAAGGGTGAGCGCGGGCTCCGACACCCGGAACAACTTTCCGGCCGCACACTGATGCTGACCAGCGGCAGCGCCGCCGATGAAGCCATTCTTCAGCTCAACCAGAAACTGGCCCTGCGCAAGTTGCCGCCGGTGAAGATCGAGTGGGTCGACCCGAGCCTGGCGGTGGAAGACGTGCTGGAAATGGTCCAGGCCGGGGTTTATCACCTGACCGTGGTCGAGCAACCGATCGCCGAGCGCTGGGCCAAAGTGATGCCGAAACTGCGCATCGACCGCGCTGCGGCCTTGAGCGATCCGGGCGACATGAACTGGTTTGTGCGCAAGGACGCCGTGGTGTTGCGCGGCGCCGTTGACCGTTTCTTGCAAACCTACGAACCGCCGCGCAATCAGGACGCTGCCTTCCAGACCGCCTACAAGGACCGCTACCAGATCCACAATCCGCTGGCCCGCGAAGACCGTCAGCGCCTGGAAAAACTCCGCCCCACGCTGCAACTGCATGCCGACAAACAGAAGATGGACTGGCTGGACCTCGCCGCCGTGGCGTTCAAGGAATCTTCCCTCAACCCGGTTGCCAAGGGCGGCAGCGGCGCAACGGGCCTGCTGCAGATTACGCCGTCGGCCGCCCAGCGCGTCGGCGTCGACAATATTCATGACCTCGACGGCAACGTGCAGGCGGCGAGCAAATACATGGCGCTGCTGCGGCGCAAGTTTTTCGCCAGCCCGAAAATCAACGAGCGCGAGCGCATGGCCTTCACCCTGGCCGCCTACAACCTCGGCCCGGAGCGGGTGCAGGCCATGCGCGCGGAAGCGAAGCGCCAGGGGCTTAACCCGAACCAGTGGTTTTTTCAGGTCGAGCGCGTGGCGATGGAGCAGGGCGGCAAGAACGTCGTGAGTTACGTCAACAGCGTCAACAAGTACTACCTCGCATTTGATCAGGTCCGCAGTTCACTGGAGCGTCCGGCGACGCGCTGAAAAATCTAATAGTTCGATAGGTATGGCGCGTATTTTGCGATTCTCATATTTGTAGAACCGATTAAGATGGCGCCATTCTCACATCCCTCGGAATGCCCGCCATGAATGCTCAACTCAAATCGATCTTCAACACCCACGCCGGTTTCGGCATCACCGGTCTGCGGATCCTTATCGGCATCATCCTCATGGCCCACGGCAGCCAGAAGCTGTTCGGCCTGTTCGGCGGCTATGGCCTTGAAGGCACCGGCCAGTACATGGCGAGCCTGGGCCTGAACCCTGGCTACCTGATGGCGTTGATGTCCGGCAGCGCAGAATTCTTCGGGGGTCTGGCGCTGTTCTTTGGCCTGCTGGCACGGCCTGCGGCGTTGGTGGTGATCGTGATGCTGGTGGTGGCGATCCTCACGGTGCACATCCACAACGGCTTGTTCATGGCCAACAACGGTTACGAGTTTGGCCTGGCGTTGATCGCCGGAGCGGTAGCGGTGCTCTTCGAAGGCGCCGGTCGCCTGTCCCTGGACCGATTGATCGCACGTCGCTGATTCCCCGGCCAGCTTCCTGGCAACCCAATCCCGGCCTCTCGCGACGCCGGGATTTTTTTTGCGTTCGGTTCAGCCAACAAACGACAGGAGCCGCTGATTGACAATGCCCACGCCGCTTCTCTAGGATGCCGTTCATGCGCCGATTTAAACAGCTACTTGCGGGGCGCCGGGTGACGGTCATTCGTCATCGAAATTCCGCTAAAGCGCTGGTTCGGTGTTGCCTCTCACCGCTGCCCAGCGGACCAATGAGGCAGAGAAAACGACACTATGAGCAGTCATTCCCACCCGCGTCCCCTCGTTCGTCTGGCGCCCATCGCCAGCCAGTTCAATCGTCGCAATCCTCAAATCCTTCTGGGCGGTGCCCATCAGCCGACGCTGCTGCGTTACCTCGACGGCTGGCCGCGTCGCCAGGGCGGCCCCCACGCTTTCCTCATTCAATTCATCGAAACCCACGACGCCCTCGAGCGCTTCAGCAACGATCAGTTTGATCTGGCGGTCATCCAGGCGCCCACGGCCGAGCGCGCGGAGGCGGTGATTCACCAGCTGATCCGCGTCGCCCGCCAGGGTCTGATCACCCGCTGCTGATCACCCGACGCTGACGGCTCGCCGCTTGGGCTGCAGCGGTAGATCGGGATGGCGCACAGTGAAGCGGGCACGCACACCATTGGCGTGACGGCACTGAGCGATCAGGGCGCTGCGCAGGGTCCAGTCGGTGTTGATGATGTAGAAATTCTGAATGAAGCTGTTCTCGTCCGTCGATTCGAACCACTGATCGATCTTCCGGCTCAGGTCACTGGGTGCGTGCAGCGGCAGCGAATACTTGGCGCACTGGATGGCGGTCAGGCTGAACTCGGGTTTGTACTCCACCGCGACTTCGTTGATGAACGCCTTCAGGGTGTTGGTGTTGAACAGGTTCGCCCCGGGCCAGCGTTGCTTGACCCCGGGCCACAGCAGCTCGTCACCCGAATTCCGGTTGTAGGCCAGCACCACGTTCTTGCCCGGGTGATCGTTCCAGATGTCTTCCAGGGTGAGTTGGCGCAGGGTGCTCGGCAGTGTCCTTGCGCCCAGGGTTGAGGTGAGCAGGCCCTGAAATTCCCGATGGGTCAGTTCGGTGAAATCCTTGAACTGGTGGAAATCCAGCACAACGATTTCACGCGCCGGGGAGCCGTTCTGCTCCAGTTCTTCAAAAAAGCCCTGGACGCACGCCAGAATGTCCCCGGCGACCGTGCGCCCCGACGAGGTCAGGTGAAACAGCTGAAAACGCCGCGGGTCACCCTTTTCGTACTTTGAATAAAACGCCACTCGCAAATCCAGCGCGCGCACCCCCTGGCGCAGTTGTTCCAGGGGCGCGACGTCCTGGGCCATCTCCTGGGGTACGGCGAAGTTGGGGGACAGCTTGTCACTGCCGGAATTGTGGGCGCCGGGCAGGATGAGTTGGTCGATGCGCAAGCGGCCGAGTTCAGCCGTTTGCGCCATCCAGTCGACATGGGGCGGGCGGGATGCAGCGGATGAGTTGAGGTGCATACAGTCATTCCTTGACGTGTGATGGAGCTCCGCGGGCGGAGCGGGGTGAGCGGTCATTCGCTCGGAAAGTCCTTTTCTGGAGTGTGGCCGTCGCGTCTCCGACGTCAACCAAGGCAGTTCTTCAGGTCTGTTACCCGATGTGAACGGCGGCGTGTGCTTATCTGACTTTCAGGACCACGCGGCCGCGCACCGGGTGCTCGTCGAGGTGGTTGTGGGCCTTGCCGAACTGCTCGAACGGCCAGGTGCGGTGAATGTCCGGCTTGAGCAGGCCTTTGGCGGTCAGTTCGTTGATGGCGTCCAGTGCCCGTTGCAGTGCAGGGCCGTTCTGCTCGATGCCCAGCTCCGGCTTGCCGGTGAAATTTTCCAGGCAGTGCACGTGGAAGCGCATGTTCTTGCGAAACGCCTGCTGCGCCGGGAAGGGTGTCTTGTTGCCGCCGCGCAGGCCGTACAGCACCAGGTCGCCACGGGGCGCCAACACGTCGCCCAGCATCGACATCTGCATGCCGCCCAGTCCGTCGAACACTGCTTCGATGCCGTGGCCGTGGGTCAGCGACTCGATGCGCAGGCAGATGTCGTCCTCGTCGGTGACGATCACCCGATGGGCGCCGTTCGCCAGCAGGTATTCACGGTCCTCCACGTGGGGCGTCGCGGCAATGACCCGCAGCCCCAACGCTTTGCCCAACTGCACGAAGGCAATTCCGGGGCTGTAGGTCGCGTCGGTGACCAGGACGGTCTGGCCGGGTTGCACGTTGGTCAGCTCGACGAAGGCAAACCAGGCCAGCAGCATCGGCGTGTAGTGAACGCTGGCTTGCACCGGTGTCAGTGCGTCCGGGTATCGGGTCAGCGCGTTGCGCGGCACCATCACGTGGTCGCCACACACCGGGTACTGGTTGGCGCTCATGGCTTTGAAGCTCGCCACTTTGTCGCCCACCTTGAGATCGTTCACGCCAGCGCCGACGGCTTCGACGACGCCGGCCATTTCGCTGCCCAGCCCCGCTGGCAGTTGCACCGGTGCCAGTGACAGGTTCTGCCGCCACAACACGTCGTCCCAGCTGATGCCGATGGCTTCTGCACGCACCAACACTTCCTGTGGGCCGGGGGACCTGTCAGGCTGCTCCTCGCAACAGAGCACATCGGCTTTGCCGAAGCGATGAAATTTGATGGCCCGTGACATTGTCGACCTCGATGCCTGTCGTTGAGTGTTGCGACGACTGTATCGATGGGGGCAACGGGGCACTATTTCTGTCGGTCGATAGCCGACATGCCTGCTATCAATTCGCGTTGGGGACGTCGCTGGCGTGAGCGCTTATTTGCCCCAGGCGCGCAACGCGTGCTCGACGAACTGCCGCACCTTGGGCAGGCGGTAGCGGTCCTGGGGGTACATCAGCCACAGCGTGCGGCTGGGCGGCTGGTAATGCTGCAGCAACGGCACGAGCTTTCCGCTGGCCAGGTCCTCGCTGATGAGCACGTCAGGCAGCATCGACACGCCCATCCCGGCGAGCACGGCCTGGCGCAGCGCCGGCGTGCTGTTGACGATCATCGAGCCCGACACCGGCACTTCCATCACGCCGTCGGGGCCGGTCAGGCGCCACAGTTTTTCGGCGGCACGCCAGTCGTCACCGGCCGGGTAGGCGAACGCGAGACAGTCGTGGTCACGCAGGTCGTCGGCGGTTTTCGGGGTACCCCGACGTTTTAAGTAGGCGGGGGCCGCGCAGATGGTCAGGGTGTAGTCCTGCAGTGGCCGGGCGATCAACGCCGATGATTCCGGGGTGCCGAGGCGGATGGCGGCGTCGAAGCCGTGCTCGATCAGGTCCATGGTCTGATTGCTGAGCACCACCTCGACCTTGATCTCGGGGTAGCGTTGAACAAAATCGCTGAGCAGCGGCGCCAGGCGTTCGGCGCCGAAGGCCGGCGGGGCGGTGACGCGCAAGGTGCCGCTGGGCTCTGTCTGCGCCTGTTCGGCCATGCGCTCGGAGTCGTTGACCAGCCCCAGCACTTCGACGCAACGCCGGTAGTATTCCAGGCCAAATTCAGTGAGGTTTTGCCGGCGCGTGGTGCGCTGCAAGAGGCTCACACCCAAGCGTTGCTCCAGGGCTTTGAGGTGGTTGCCGACCATGGTCGTCGACATTTCGCACTGGCGCGCGGCCGCGGTCATGCTGCCGCCTTCCACCACTTTGACGAACACCGTCATCGCCAGAAACACGTCCATTATCAAGCCCTGCTTTAAAGTAACTGAAGGATGGCGATCTTTATACATCAGAACGGGCTAACGATACTGGCCTCACTTACCCGTGATGGAGCCACCGACATGACCGCCGCCTGCCTGATGAACACCTACAAACCGATGCCCTTGAGCTTCATTCGTGGCGAAGGCGCGCGGCTGTGGGATGACAGCGGCCGTCAGTACCTGGACGCTGTCGCGGGTGTCGCCGTGACCAACGTCGGTCACAGCCATCCGCAGATTGTCGCGGCGATCAGCGAGCAGGCCGGGCTGCTCTTGCACACGTCCAACCATTACCGCATCGACTGGCAGCAGAAGCTGGCGCAGCGTCTGACCCGGCTGTCGGGGCTGGAGCAGGTGTTTTTCAACAATTCCGGCGCCGAGGCCAACGAGACCGCGCTCAAGCTGGCGCGTTTGTATGGCTGGGCCAAAGGTATCGAGCACCCGCTGGTGCTGGTGATGGACAACGCCTTTCACGGCCGCACCCTCGGCACGTTGTCGGCCAGTGACAACGGCGCCGCGCGGCTGGGTTATCAGCCGATGTCGGGGGCGTTCGTGAAGGTGGCGTTCGGTGACATCGTCGCGGTTAAACAGGCGACGGCGGCGTATGGCGAGCGCATTGTCGCCGTGCTGGTCGAGCCGATTCAGGGGGAGGGTGGCGTGGCGTTACCGCCGCCGGGGTATCTGAAGGCGCTCCGCGATCATTGCACGCAGAATGGCTGGCTGATGATGCTGGATGAGATTCAGACTGGCATGGGTCGTACGGGTCGCTGGTTTGCCTTTGAGCATGAGGGGATCGTGCCGGATGTGATGACGCTGGCGAAGGCGTTGGGCAATGGAATTCCCATTGGTGCGTGTCTGGCGACGGCGGCGGTGGCGCGGTTGTTCACGCCGGGCAGTCATGGCAGTACGTTTGGCGGTAATCCGTTGGCGTGCCGGGTGGGTTGTACGGTGTTGGATATTGTTGAGGGGGAGGGGCTTTTGCGTAATGCGGCGGTGCAGGGTGAGCGGTTGTTGGCGGGCTTGCGCGTTGCGCTGGCGGGGCACCCTGATGTGGCGCAGGTGCGGGGGATGGGGTTGATGATCGGGGTTGAGTTGACGCGGCCGATTCGGGATGTGTGTCTGGTGGCGGCGCGGGAGTATGGGGTGTTGATCAATGTGACCCGGGGGCAGACGATTCGGTTGTTGCCGCCGTTGGTGGTCGATGGGGATGAGGTGGACCGGATAGTGGCAGGCGTCGTGGGCGCCCTGAAAAGGGACTGATTTATTTACGGACTCTGAAAGGGGACTGATTTATTTACAGCGCTTCATCGTAAATTAATCTGTCCCCGGTTTTAGACCTGCGGCGGGGCTCATGAAGACCAAGGGCGTCA
>LIDZ01014368.1_pt5 | contig 18034 bp, 12 predicted proteins | sample 644651 | NCBI WGS metagenome assembly LIDZ01 (sample SAMN03856242, study PRJNA289617) | food metagenome | isolation source: wine grapes on drying loft during traditional withering process | host: Vitis vinifera cv. Corvina | place: Italy: Gargagnago di S. Ambrogio di Valpolicella | collected 2014-01 | reverse complement strand
AAAATTGCCCTCGATTTGATGTTCAACCTTCTTTTCGTTAGTAGCTCCAAATAGATCAATAATCTCCACCTTAAAAAATCCACTATAATCTGAAGGATCTATTCTGATGCTTTGAATTCTCCCAACATTACTTAAGTCCATTGAAATACGAGTTGTCCGTTCCTTCATGTTAAATTGAAAGCTCTCACTCTCTTCTTCCATGAATCCTTGCCCGGAATTTATAAAAATCTGGATTTTATCTTCAATTTCCAAACCAACTTTATCGTTCTTATCAATCATTGAGCATAAATTATAAAATGTTTGTTCCATCATCTCTAGCTTTTTCAAAGTTATTGTTGGTATCTCCAAAAAAGAATTAATCGATTTATTATAATTTCTCCCTTTTTCTAAAACAAAAACTTTCCTATAGGATTCTTCTGTGAAATCATAATCAAATATATACGAATTATAGAATCTATCAATTTCTTGACGATAAGACGCCAGTTCTGGAACCTTAGCGGCAAAGAAGTGAATCCCCATTAGTCTCTCCCAAATACTAATATTCCCATGTCCATTCATTTTGTATGTTATGTTTTTGGAATTGAGGTAATCCTTAAGAACATCTTGATTTGGAAGACCGTTATCCATATGTTCTTCAAGCCATATGAAATTTTTATTAAATAAACTTTTGAATACTGCATTCACCCTAGACTCCGCATCAACAGATTGTTGAGAATGAAAGGGCGCTGTGATAATGCATACCTGAGAACTGACACGGTATAACTCATCAATAAATAAATTTCTTTTTTCTATTGGAATATGTTCAAATACATCCAATGCAACAATCACGTCATAATGATTATCTGGGAATTCCATATCAGTGGCATCACCGAGAATATAATCCGGATCTTGTAGCAGTTCTTCTGGTAGTTGAATATCTAAGTAGGTTATCTTATCTAACGGTAAGAATTTCTCCAAGTTACGATGTTCGTTTGCACCTACCTCTAGAATACGAAATGTTTCACCATCTACTCTTAACTCATTAATAATACTCCGAACATTGTTATACCTTTGATACTGATCAAAAAGAGTATTAATCATCTCGACACTTCCCATCTGTGGTTCATATATACTAGTCCCTCTGAAATATACTTATTTGTTATATTAAAGTCCACAACGTTCTCTTTGTAGTGCAGACAAACTATTCCTTCATTATTAAATAAGCCCACATCTATGCAGAAGGTTCCACTAAGTAAAGGTAAGCTAGAGATGATATACTTCACATTATGTCTTCCTAGTCTGTTTGGAATATCTATCTTCTCTAAGTGGGTATTTGGCCCAAATATATATTCGCGGTCTGGTGTATAAATTGCTACACCTAATAATAGGTCTTCTATCAAATCATCATAGACTTCGTATTCCACTTCAACTTCTAATTCATCAAAAGTTCTAAAATTTTTCTTATTCAACCTAACTTTTGTAATTGAAGATAATATATCGGGGTTACTTGGTTTGATAAAATCTTCTGCTGGTAGTGGGATTTCAGATGGTAGATGTTCAATTGCAATCTCGTCCTTCACACTATGTTCAGTATTATATTTCATGAAATCTTCATACAAATCAGCGATTTCCGATGATTCACCTGAAGCTTGAACTATACCATCCTTAAGCCATACTGCTTTATTACAGAACCTTTTCACCTGTTCAGTTGCATGGGATACAAATAATATTGTCGTACCCTTGTTTTTCAGTTCCTTCATTTTATCAATACACTTTGTTTGGAAGCGTACATCTCCCACTGCAAGTGCTTCATCAACAATCAAAATATCTGGATCAACATTAATAGCAACAGCAAAAGCCAACCTAGCAAACATACCACTAGAGTAAATTTTTACAGGTTGCTCAATAAATTCACCAATGTCAGCGAACTCTATAATATCCTTCATTTTTTTATCAATCTCTTCACGTGCGAAACCCATCATTAGACCATTTAAGTATACATTCTCTTTGCCACTATATTCCGGATTAAACCCTGCACCCAACTCCAAGATGGCAGATATTTTACCATTTACTTGTATAGATCCACTTGAGGGGGATAAGACTCCTGTAATTAATTTCAAAAGAGTAGATTTACCTGATCCATTCTTACCTAGAATCCCAAGGGCATCACCCTTTTCAACCTTAAATGAGATACCATCTAGAGCTTTAAACTCTTTGTGATAGATTTTATGCGATAGAGAGAGCGATTCTTTTAGGCGGTCTATAGGTTTATTATATAATTTATAAGATTTCACAACATCTTGAATTTCAATTATTTCATTCAAACTCTATTCCACCTTTACATCAGATTACATCCGCAAAATGAGGTTTTAACTTTTTCAAACTTTTGATTCCAATTACAAGCACTGTTAAACAAAACATCCAGAAATAAAGTGTGTAGTAGGGATGATCTACAACGATCACCTGACTAATAAAGGTATCTCTATATCCTTCCACAATGTAGAACATTGGATTTAATTTAAAAACTTTACTCCAAAAATCAGAAAGCATAGTATACGACCATCCAATCGGTGTGAACCAAAACCCTATTTGTAAAACTATTATTATTATTTGATTTAAATCTTTGAAAAATAGCACAATAGCAGAGGTGAATAGTGAGACTGAGAAAGTAAGCGCAATTGTACAAAACAAATAATAGATCATCTGAAAACTATAAACATTAGGATAATATCCATATCCTGTGTACATCACAAATATAAATAATATGAAAAACAAATGTACAAATAATGCAGATGCAATCTTTACCATTGGTAACAATTCAATCTTAAATACAACTTTTTTGACCAGATAACTGTACTCTGAATACACATTCGTAGCACTAGATAATGATTCCGAGAAGAAAAACCAAGGAATTATGGCTACAATAAACCATAGTATAAACGGAACGTCCGATATACTTCCACTTCGCAATCCGACTTGAAATACAAACCAGTACGTAATAATGGTAAGTAATGGCTGAATAAATCCCCATACTACCCCTAAATAGGAAGACGCATATTTAGTTTTAAAATCATTTTTAGCTAAACTGAAAATCAATCGTCTGCCTTTATATATTTCTTTCAAGAATCTGTATACCTCTTTAATAGAGCTTATAATAAATAAACTCATTAAAGTTGCTACCACACTAATTAATGAAGCATAGATAATATTCAGAAAACTACTATCTCCTACTGAAGCATCGCGAAGTGTTTCAATGTCTAATAATATATATGGATCTTTATTAGCAGCTTGTAGTTCCAACTGTTGACCAGAATTGCTCAAAGTCTTCACTTCATGTTGTTGGTTTATTACTTCATTAAGAGAAAAACTCACTTTGGAATTTCCTATCAACTCAACATTTTTTATTTTAATTAGGGCCTTCTGATTACCCAGATCTAACCTAACAGAATATATATCTTTAGGCATTTTATATTTAATGGTTTGCCAAGTTCCTGAGTTTTCATAGGTTTGGTGAAAAGATTGTTCCTCAGACCACTCCTGATTTTCCTTTAGAATATAAAATAACTGGTAATCATCAGCTTGATCAGAATTCAATTGAAATTCTAGGCTTAATTTAGTGTTATCCTTTTGATATGAAATACACAAATTAAAGAAAAGAACCACCAGTACAAGTCCTATCACAGTAAGTATTAGTTTTTTGAATTTCATACACGTTCTCCTTCAATCATAAGCGGAAATATAATCGATTTTAATTCAGAAAAAGTCCCGATATTCCGTTATATTTTCGAAAAAATCTAAAAGCTTTGTAATCCAACATGATCTTAAACTAATTCATTCGACACCATATCGTTAACAGAATCAAAACATAATTGAGAATTAATTATATAAGCTTTTTAAGTCTATATCTTATCTTCCACATGCATGATTCATATTGAGTAGTAATCGAAGTTGTCATTATGTTAAAATATCCTCGTACCTACAGGAAAAGGAGATTATAACGTGTCGAAACCAGTATACGGTAAAAATGCCGCTCAGTCGAGAATTGTTGAAAAGATCCCAGCCTCGATATGGGCGTTGGTTGTTGCTTTAATTTTGTTTTTGGTCTGGACCCCGTTTCAAGTAGGATTGTTTAATGGACAGCAGGTGGACTTTGAAAAGCCAATATATGTAGCGGCCTTGCTAAGCGGGCTTATGCTGCTGGTCTGGGTTGGTCTGTACTACAAAAAGTTCAAGCTGGACGAGCAGAGGGACTTGGTGGCGCTGTCCGCACTGTTGCTGCCTCTAACCTATGCCTTGTCGCTGTTTGTCGCTGTTTCGCATTATATGGCGATGAATATGCTGTTTATCCAGAGCATGTATGTCGCAATATTCATTATAGCTTTATATCTCTTGAAGCAAAAGCAACTAAATGTTGTCATTCAGAATGCTCTGCTGGCTATTGCTTACTTTATTGTGGGTTTTGGACTTCTGAATTGGCTTGGTAGCTGGAGTTTCGCCGGTTCTTTAGTGGGCTGGTTCTCAAACACAGTGCAGGGTGGTAAGTATTTGGATGCGGTAATGACCGACTCCAATGGTCTGAGGCTTACCTCTATCTTCCAATATGCGAATACATATGCTGCCTTCCTGATGGCTTTTCTGTTTGTGGCTGTCTTCGCGCTGGTTCGCTCCCGTAAATGGTATGGAACGCTGACACATGGCTTTATGCTTGTACCCATCATTGTATCGATCCTGCTGACGCTCTCACGCGGTGGACTTGTATTGCTTCCAGTTGTGTTCATCTTGCTGCTATTGTTCCTAAAGCCTGCACAGCAGCTTCTGTGGATTCTACAGCTTGGAGTAGCGGGTATTGCTGCGCTGGCAATTACAACACCAATAACTGATCTTGGAACAGAGCTGAGTACAAAATATACTACTTCCGCTGCCCTCAAGGGTTGGGGGTACCTGCTGGGAGCTTCGTTAATTGTAGCTGGCATCGGCTGGGTCATTCAGCGTTTTGTGGCCCCTTGGCTGCAACAGAAGCTGGGCAGCTGGGGTTCGCGTAAGCTGACTGGCTTGTGGATTCCGCTCGGATCAGTTGTACTGGTCGCAATTGTTGCATTCCTGCTCATCGGCACAAGTGCAAGCAAGATATTGCCTGCGAATATGGAAACTCGTCTGGAGAATATCAACTTCAAACAGCACAGTGTACTCGAACGGATTACTTTTTATAAAGATGCCGTAAAGGTTATAAAAGATTATCCAATTCTCGGTACCGGAGGCGGGGGCTGGTCCTCACTGTATGAGCATTATCAGAACAACCCTTATACAAGCCGCCAGGTACATAATTTCTTCCTCCAATACTTGATTGAGGTCGGTATTCTTGGCTTTATCGTGTTTATGGGTTTTATCCTATATATCTTCTATAAATATATTCGTGGATATGTAAAACGGGATAAAGATGAGTTCAACAATGGTTTCTTTTATCTGATTATTGCGTTGTCTATTCTCATCCACAGTCTACTGGATTTCAATATGAGTTATGCGTTTATGGGTATTCTGGTCTTTCTTGGCTTGGCTGGTATGGCAGCTGTCATGGAAAGTAAACCTCTCCGTCGAAATTGGAATACATCTTGGTTGCGTAACGGTTACTTCGCTGTCATTGCGATAGGAACTGTGTTTCTGCTCTTTCTGTCGATTGGTGCTATCAGTTCTAGTGCGGCGGCTGTGAAGGCGAAAAACCTACTGGGTGTCAGCCAATCTTACGAAGAGATCAAAGCGCCTCTGGTTGAGGCTTTGAAGGATCGCCCTTATCACCCTGAATCAGCAATGTACCTATCGTCGCTGGATCAGCAGGTATTTAGCCAGACTAAAGATGAAAAATATCTTGCCGAGTCTTACATTGTATTAACACGGGCTCTAAAGGATGAGCCTTATAATAAGAATCTATTGGCCCAATTAGTGAGTTATTATGATCTGAAAGGACAAAGCGACCTTGCTTACGGCGTATACCTCAATAATGCTGATAAGTTCAACTGGGATATTGATTGGTACGATACTCTGATCAGCCGTTCCTTTGCGTTAGGAAATGCGGCCTTTGTACAAAAGGACGATGCCAAGAAACAACAATATTTCAAAACGGGACTGGCAGCCTACAAACATGTAGTGGATGGTGTGGAGCATCTGAAGACACTCCCTGCGGAACAACTACAAGGACGTCCGTTCTCGGTTACACCTACCATCGCCCTTAATGCAGGTAAAATGCAGCTAATGTCAGGACAAGCAGCTGATGCTGCGGGAACCTTGAAGCTTGGCCTAAGTGCGGATTATACAGATTTGAACAACCGTGAAATCGCACGCTGGTATCTTGCTGCGTTGAAGAAGGATAACGGTCAGGATCAGACAGTCTATGATTTGCTGATTGCAGCTGAACCTACAGAAGCTGCACGGATTGATGAGATCGTAGCGGCGAAGTACTAAGTCTTCTATACATCATTGACTGTGGCTCAAGCCAATAGTAGCCTATATGAAGGTCTCACATTAAAAAAGAGCGACTCTCTGTTAATCACAGGGAGTCGCTCTTTTTGGATTATTTTATACAAGTATTATTGGTTAATGGCTTTCTCCGCTTCGCTGTCAATAACCTCTTTAAGGTAACGGAGCAAGCCATCTCTAAGCTCCTCACGCTGAAGCGCGTAATGAATGCTGGTCTGGATAAAGCCCATTTTCTCGCCGACATCATGGCGCTGGCCCACGAAATCATAAGCAATAATCCGCTCCACTTCGCTTAGGCGGGCAATGGCGTCTGTGAGCTGAATTTCTCCGCCTACACCCACCTGCTGCTCACCGAGTAGATCAAAGATGCGTGGAGTCAAGATGTAGCGGCCCAATATAGCCAGATTGGAAGGCGCCTCTTCTCTCTTCGGTTTCTCCACGAGCCGATTGGCCTTGTAGACACGGTCAGCCAGCAGTGTGCCATCTACGACACCGTAGCGTGACACTTCTTCCCAAGGTACAGGTTGGACGCCGACTATTGAAGATTTGTATTGGTCGTAAATATCAATCATCTGCTTCAGACAAGGCGTCTCCGCTTCAACAATATCATCGCCAAGCAGTACAGCAAAGGGTTCATTGCCGATAAATTTGCGAGCGCACCAGATCGCATGTCCGAGGCCTCGTGGTTCTTTTTGGCGGATATAATGAATGTCGGCCATTTCAGACGATTTGCGTACAGATTCAAGCAGCTCCCACTTCTGTTTCTCCGCCAAACCGAACTCCAACTCGAAGGAGGTATCAAAATGGTCTTCAATCGCCCGTTTGCCCTTGCCTGTTACGATAATGATATCCTCAATTCCGGAAGCAACTGCTTCTTCGACAATATATTGGATCGTCGGTTTATCTACAATGGGCAGCATTTCTTTAGGCATAGCTTTAGTAGCGGGCAGAAAGCGCGTGCCCAGCCCGGCAGCGGGAATAATGGCTTTACGGATTTTCATGACATAGGCTCCTTCTATCTTGATCTTTAACAATTCAGACATCATATAATGGCATATTACTTTTAATTATAGCAGTTATGCGCGATATTTGGCAGAGTGATTGTTAGATATAGATATATAAAAAAGCCAGATAGAACTAGCAGGAATAACTTCCAGCTTGTCCACCTGACTCTATATTTATTTGCTCATTATTACTTACTTAGCGTTCACCAGTTGCCCGCGTGTAACCCCGAGTTGATTGGTAGCCTTCAGACTCTTCCATACCTGCGTGCCAGAGATTTCGCCTCGCAGCGCACGGCTGTATAGACTGATAACTTCCGCCACCTGCTCCGGCGTTTCTTCCAGAAACTCAACACGGAAGGAGGAAACCCCATGCTCGCGGAAATTACTCAGATATTCAGCACCCGACTGTTCAACAGCGTTGAACACGGTGTTGCGGCAGCCTTCATCCACACGGACTGGATGAGCCATCCCTATCCGGTCTTGCAGCGAAGCCCGTTGCTCTTCACAAGGGCGGCCACAGTTCGTAAAGTCTGTGCCTTCACTCATAAATGTACAGTATACACAATGCTCCGTATGGAACATCGGCAAATGCTGGTGGATGACAATCTCCATGCGTGACGTATCACTGTTGCCCAGCAGATCGACCATCTGTTGGATGTTCAGGTCGTAAGATGGAGTTACCACATCACAGCCCGCTTCCAGGAACAGGCTTACTGCCTTATGGTTGGCGATGTTCAGTGAGAAGTCGCCAATGAGACGCGGATGAACAACATCCGGGTGCTCCATGCGACTGCGCAAATAATAATACAGCGCGCCAGTGTTGCGGACAAGCACCGCATCCGGCTGCAGGCGGAGAATATTGGCGTGGTAGCCATTCTCGCCCGGCATATGAATGCGTGGCGTCGCCAGCGTAATGCTGGCACCCGCAGCCCGCACAGCATCGACTGCTGCCGGGAACTGCTTGATGAATTCGAAGTCGGCGTAAATGCTGTGCACGCCGGCGTCGAGTGCAGCCTGCACCTGCGGCAGGCTGCGGCACAGCACGGTGAGCTCCGCTTCACCGTGCGGGACACCCGCGACGCCCCGCGGGGCAGCGTCGCTGTAGATCTCGACCTCCCGTTTCACGTAGACGGGAGGTTTCGGGCGCTCGCCCGCAAGCAGCTCCACCGCGCGGCGGCGGATGCTGTTCAGCTCGCGCATGGGCACAATGACGTCGCCTTCCAGGTGCGACTCCAACGCGCCAAGCTGGAAGACGGTTCCGCCGAGGCGGCCGAATTGTTCTTCCAGCAGCGCTGCGTCCATCGGGCGCTTTTGCGCATATTCCAGCGCAAGCTCCGAGTCCACACGGACGGTCGTGTTCTTCTGCACGTCCGTCCACCAGGTCGAGAGCAGGTCGCCGATGCGACCTTCGACCTTAATATCTACCGGAAAGACCCGGTACGGCTTCTCGGTCTCGTACGTCTGACGGAGCGCCTTGTCGAGCGCCGGGTCATTCGTCTTCCAGATGCGGTCGCCGACATGCAGGCGGCGCAGGTCCACATCGTTGCGGCCAGCCACGATGTCCACGATCCAGCCTTCCCCGGCTTCACCCTCCAGCTTTACGCCTTTGCGGCGCAGATCGTAGACGCGTCCGCCTTCTTCTTTTTTCGCCGGATCGCCTGCGTCAAAAACAATCCCATCCCCCCGCTTAAGCGGAGCATGAATGCGACAGACAACACCATCGCGCAGAATCTGCTCAACGGTTCCCATATAGACACCCCGACTTTTCGGGAAGGTGCCGTCTACCAGCATTTTATTGTTCGTTCCGTCCAGGAAACCGTGCGTGAAGCCACGGGAGAAGCTCTGCTCCAGCTCGCGCATTTCTTCCTTGGACGGCTCCGACCAGACTCCGTCAAAATAACGGTCGATCGCCTTGCGGTATTTACTAACCACATTAGCAACATATTCTGGGCTTTTGAGTCGGCCTTCGATTTTGAAGGAGGTTACTCCCGCCTCGATCAGCTCCGGCATAAGATCAATCGCGGCCAAATCCTTAGGGGAGAGCAAATAAGTCACGTCACCCATTGGCTTAACCACTCCGTCCACCATCAGTTCATACGGCAAGCGGCAGGCTTGCGCGCATTCGCCACGGTTTGCGGAACGTCCACCCCACATCTCTGAGGTCAGACATTGACCCGAATAAGAGACGCATAGCGCACCATGCACGAATACTTCCATGGGCAGGCGGGCTTGTTCGCCGATCGTACGGATCTGCTTCAGATTGTTCTCACGGCCTAGCACAACGCGCTCCAGCGCGAACGGCTTCGTAAACTCCACCGCCTCCGGCGAAGTAATCGTCATCTGCGTCGAGCCATGAATCGGGAAATCCGGCGAGATTTCACGGATCATTTTGACCAGACCTAAGTCCTGTACAATCACCGCATCCACACCAGCATCTACGCAGGTATCAATCAGTTCCTTTGCCTCAAGCAGCTCATTCTCGAACACCAATATATTAAAGGTCAGGAACCCTTTCACACCATAACTGTGCAGGAACGCCATAATTTCCGGCAACTCGTCTGAGCGAAAATTGTTCGCTCTAGCCCGTGCATTAAATTTCTCTACGCCAAAAAAGACCGCGTCCGCCCCGTTCGCCACCGCTGCACGCATGCACTCCCAGTCACCCGCCGGAGCTAACAGCTCCACGTCTTGTCTGCGTATTTCTTGCTTATTCATTTATATCCTCCCAAACCGCCGTGAGGCGGGTCATTTCTAGATGTTTAACTTATTGATTGTATCAAATATCACACCTCCGCGCCACGTATTTACCACATTTTTATAGAAAAAGTGGGGATATTCACATTCAAACGCATACATATGCTGCAAGAACTGCACATCACACATGGTTGGTATGCATATAATCCAATTCAGCAACATCTACTCATTGATAACGCAGACTTATACATCTCATAAACCAAGCTAAAGTAACCGGATTTCAGTTCACCTTCCTGAGTTCTAAGCGCTAAATGGCGATCCAGTAACAATTGATGCGCCTCTTCAAATTCCACAGTCATCCTTCTCATTCTTTCTTTTTTTCTCCATAAAAAAAGAACGTCCCTCTGCCGAATTTGGCATAGAAGGACGTTCTGCATCTGATCAAATTATATTATTCGATAATTAGAGCAGCCATGGTTTATGCCACTTTAGCTCCCACTCCCCGTAAACCGGAACGATTGCAGCGTCTGCTCGAGGATGGCTTGCTGCTCAGCAGTAGCATTGGCATCATCCAGCGAAAGGGTGATCGTGTAGACCACTTCATTGTTACTAAAGACGATTTGTTTGATTAGGCTAGGAATGCCGTTTTTGCTCTGATGCACGATAAGGGTCGTAGCGGGTTGACCAGCAAAAGTAGACTCCACTACACTTTCAATTCGCGGACCCTTAGGATCAGCGTTTTTGTTCTGATAGTAATCCTTTAGCAGATTCACAGCATATTCTACTGACCCCTCCGGGTTCGCATAGATCTGGAACCGCCCGCCGGTGAAACGATATTCTATATTCTGCATCTCAAAGGCATCCTGATAAGGGGTCCATAGACGCGGAATATCTACGACGAAGCCGTAGGTTTTGGATATTTTGGTGATTGATTTATTTTTGAGTGCGGTATAATCATCCACGTCCAGCCGCCCAAAGTTCTCTTTTATAAGATCAAAATCAATATCAATAGTAGCTAAAACATCCGCGAATCGAACCTTATCGGCCTCTTCACCCGCAGGTGTCATATATTGAAAATAATAGCGATAACCATTCTTTAACAGCAACACCTGATATTCTGTTGCCCAGCCATTGCCGAAATTGAGCTGCATTTCATTGATCTGCGCCTGCACACCGGATATATCCGCCATAGTGCTTCCTTTTAGTGCATAAGCAGTTGGGACAAAACTCTCACGGGTCTTAGTCTCCAGCTCCTGTGACCAGGATTTCAGAGTAGAACCAGAGGGCGCTGACGTTACCTTCACATTTAGCTGGCTACCCTGGTTACTCTCAAAAAGCAGATGCTGCTCATCCATGCTCCAGTTGGCGGGAATTTGCAGCGAGATGCCATAATCTTCATTGTAGGCTGGACGCAAGCCATTCAATACGGTGGATAGATCACGAATTTTCTTATCCTTGGTGTCAAAAGAAGGCTGGAAGGAGTTCAGTAGTCCGTTATATTTATCGAGATCTTTATAATTAACGGCTTTATCGTCCGTCAGATAAATCTCATACAATCTCCCGCCAGCGTAGTATTGTCTGCCTTCCCAAATGGCTCCGCTGGTATCTTTACTGACAATTCGTGCATACGGAACGGGACCTTGCAGGAATGTCTCCCGGTCAAGTACAGTTTCCCCACCTTCCTCCGCGTCACGCACCAGCTGTTCCAGCATTTCTTCAGGTTCTACCGAAACCTCCTGCAGCGTTGCATGGACCTCCAGATAATACAGGTTCTCTGCACTCATAAAAGTAGCTACACTCTCATTTCCGCCACTGTCACCCACAATAAGTCCAGAGGGATAATTCATGCTCCAATGGAAGTAGCTGTTCCCTATTCGAGTCTTGCCTACATCGCTGTCTATTCCATTCTCGACTGGAGTCACCTCATCGCTCTCAGCGGGAACAAGAGTAACCAGCAGTTCTCCACCGTTCCCTGGAGAAATTCTCGCCCCCAGCACTCCTGCCACATAACGCAGCGGCACCATCAGCACATCTCCAACCATATGCGGCGGTGCAGTCAGCTTAATCTTGACTCCATCCTTCCAAGCGGTTAGGCTGCCAATCGTCATCGCTCCTGTGTGCGGGCCATACATGACTTTCACTACATTATCCTCTTCTAGGGAAACTGTGCTCCCAAATGCTTTTTTGAAAACACCAAGGGGGACCATAACGGTTCCATTCTCTACAAAAGGTTGCTGGATCACGATTTTTTTCCCATTTACTGTAGCCCCAGTACTGCCAACCTTAAAACTAAGTTGGAGCTTGGCAACTTCCGCCGCTTGCACCGTCTTCGCCGGCAGCAGAGTCAGCAGCAAGAGTACAGCCAGCATAACTGACAGCCCCCGCACTACGATTTTGCTTCCCATCTTCCATTCCCCCTGACCCGCATCCACCTTACTCATCTTTTTGCCCATCGCCATCCGCTCCCGAGCCCTCTCCACTCATCAGGGGATCGCCCTGACCGAGCACCAACTTGCGGACAACGATATCGCCATCACTCTGCATCAGCAACCGGACAGTTGCGCCCGGCAAGTAGCTTTTGAACAATTCGTTAATATCAATCAAGGAGGTGACCCGGTGACCATCAATGCTGTACAGGACATCCCCTTCAGTAATACCAGCTTTACGCGCTAATGCAGTGTCCACTTTGGTTACCGTTAACGGATCTCCCGTAGGAATCCCCACTATAGCGGACCAGCTTTCCTCCAGCTCCAGACCCAGACTTGGGCGTTTGACCTCACCATACTTAAACAACTGATTCATAATATATTGCACGGTCGCAGCCGGGATAGCGAAGCCCATGTTCTCCACGCCAATCGCAGAATATTTCAAGCTGTTAATTCCCAGCACTTCGCCTTTCATATTAAGCAAAGGTCCCCCGCTATTGCCAGGATTGATTGCCGTATCACTCTGGATAAGCCGATAGGCTGCATCTACTTTACGATTAAGTCCGCTAATAACGCCTACGGTTGCTGAGTTCCTTAGCGAAAAGGATATCGGTGTCCCGATAGCAATAACCTTTTCTCCCACCAGAGGATCGACTGCCGTTGCGGAAAATTTCGCTGGCTTCAGGGACTTGGCATTGATCTTGATCAGCGCCAAATCACTATACTCATCTGCATAACTCTCTGTAATACTGTATTTTTTGGCATCCGAGGTCACCACTACGACATTCTGCAGATCCTTGATCACATGTGCGTTGGTTATAATCCAACCATTGCTTTTGACAATAATGCCAGACCCATGGGTTAGATTGTAGCGGTCATCGGGTCCACTGGAGTGTTCTCCCGAGGATTTACCGATAATGCCAACTACGGTTGGAGCAGCAGCTTCTATGATTTGTGGCACTAGGTCCTCTGAATTCACTAGATTCTTTAACTTACTAACAGATGCTGCAACGCCAAGCTCCTTGATTGCCTTTCCTGAGATACTTTCGCTTAGCTGCAACCCATTTGTAGCAACAGAGCCTAGCGCTAAAGCATTTCCTCCCCAGCCTACAGACAACAGTATTCCGCACAGCAATAAGCTTAAACCCGTCTTCACCCTGCGATTCTCTCTCTCCATCACCCTTCACCGGACCCTCTCTCTTTATCCCTGATACATCTATTGTGTTAAACTCCCTATATTTTTAAAAAGACGCCTTCAACTGCCGTCGAGGGCGCTAAAGGTGTCTTTTAGTAGAAAACTGTGCAATTAATACCGGCTAAACAAGCGGTGCTCTTAAGTTAACTCACCCAGTTCATAACCATGGCATAATCGGAGATCACAAACACAAGCAAGCTTACAGCTCCGAAAGCAATCGCAAATTTATTCTTCTGGGGGGCTTTCAACAACCGAACGACACCGACTAATATAAGAATGGTGAACAAAATCATGAATACATCGAAGGTATGAAATTTAGACGGTCCTTGCGCGGCAGCTTCTGCAAGCAGCATGGCATTACCTCCTCGAAAGTTTTGTCAAAGTCCCCATATTACCTTCTATGTTATCGCTACCATTTCGGTGACGCAATAGTTAATTCATTAAAAATCATCTATTTGTCGCAAAAATATACTTATGAGCGTTTTTTTCAGCATCAATAATGATATTAATCATTGACGAGTTGAATAAAAGTCTATTTTTCATGGAACGAAGTCTCTCAATGAATCTTACTACGGACATGCCCCAGATATACCTATTTCATTTATCAGCAAGTCCTTAATTTGGTATAAGGAATCGTTATGGGCATTGCTACAACTTTCACATACGCTATTTCCGAATTATGTTACCATCGAACATGTTATCTTACTGATTTCATTGGGAAATATAGAGCAACTATATTGATTCAAGCTAGATTTTGAGGAGGGTTCACCTATGGCTTACGATCCGATTTGGACGGCTAATCCAGATAAACTGAGCAAGTTTGAATTAGTTAAACTGGAAAAAGACGGTCTGGACGTTATTCGCACCATTATCGAAGAATATGCAATAAACGGCTATGATTCCATCACCGCCGAAGATATGGACCGCTTCAAGTGGGCTGGCGTCTATCAGCAGAAACCAAGAGACGGCCACTTCATGATGCGGGTGCGCATCAATACAGGCATCATGACTGCCGCGCAGGCGCGGGCGCTTGCCGAGATCGCCAGATTGTACGGCAGAGAGCTCATCGACATCACAACCCGCCAAGCGATCCAGTTCCACTGGCTGAGAGTTGAGAACCTGCCGGATATTTTTAAACGTCTGGAAGCTGTTTCTCTTTATTCCTATGAAGCTTGCGGTGATTGTCCGCGCACGATCGTAGGCAACCCACTAGCAGGTATCGACAAGAATGAACTCATGGACACTACGGAGCTTGTGGAAGAGATCAATAGCTTTTTCGTGCTGAATCGTGACTTCTCTAACCTGCCGCGCAAATTCAAAATGTCCATCTCAGCCAATATCTATAACAATGCCCAAGCGGAAATCAATGACCTTGCCTATACTCCAGCTGTCAAAATCATCGATGGAAACGAGGTTGCTGGCTTCCATCTGATGGTGGGTGGTGGACTGTCCGCCAAGCCGCATTTGGCCCAAAAGCTCGATGTATTCGTTCGACCAGAGGAAACACTCAAGGTCGCCATTGGCGTCATTACCCTCTTCCGGGATCATGGCTACCGTGAGAAACGGCATCATGCGCGTCTGAAATTCCTTGTTGCTGACTGGGGTGCAGAGAAATTCCAACAAGAACTGATTAAGCTTGTGGGTGAGCTTCCGACACGTGGTGAGGACAAAACCGTCGGCTGGCAAGCTGCCTACTTCGACGGTATCCATCCGCAGCGACAAGAAGGGTTCAAATATGTTGGTCTGAATGTTCCGGTCGGACGTTTAAATACAGAAGAGCTGCTGCAACTGGCTGAGCTGGCCGAAGTTTATGGTGACGGCAGACTCCGCACCACCATGTCGCAAAATATCATTCTTAGCGGTATAGCTGACGATAAACTTCCGGCCCTGCTGCAAGCGCCGATCCTGCAGCGTTTGAGTCCAACCCCAAAAAATTTCATCAGCCGCACGGTATCTTGCACCGGCAACGAGTTCTGCAGTCTCGCTATCGTTGAGACGAAGAAACGTGCCGTTAGTGTTGCTGAGTACCTGGACGAGCATGTGGAGCTTGATGAGAAGCTGCGCATTCATTTTATCGGCTGCCCTAATGCCTGCGGACAGAAACAGGTCGCTGACATTGGACTTCAAGGTTCGCTGATCAAGACACCTGACGGTATGATTGATGCCTTCGACATTGCCGTTGGCGGTACATTAGGCGGTGGCGATCTGCGCCCTCCGGCTCAATTCGCCCGCCCACTAAAAGGGCGTGTAAAGGGAGACCGTGTGGCACCTGTGCTAGCCCAGCTTATCTCATTCTATAAAGAGCAACGTACCCCTGATGAGAACTTCCATGAGTTTACCGAACGAGTAGGCATCCCTGCTATTCAGGAACAACTGACCGCTATTCTAGCGGCTGAGGCCTCCTAAAGGAGTGGGATGTTCGTTACGCTAACACCACTAAGAGGAAATCTTTTAGCTTTTCAGACTTACAGCATATTAAAGGCCACGGGTTCTATCCGTGGCCCTATTTATGTTTATAGTTGTCTTTTACTGGATAGAGTTCTACTTCCACATTAGCGCATCAGTACTTCCACTCTCTTCTCAGACTATTTCCGAGGTCTGCAGCATAAGGGCTTCCGTCCGCGCTGTATCCCGGAGCAGCACTGGCTTCAAATACTTGCCGGTGTAAGATTCCGTAACCGTTATAATCTTCTCTGGTGTTCCTATCGCCAGCACGGTTCCCCCGCCACTACCGCCTTCGGGTCCCATATCGATGATATAATCAGCTGTCTTAATAACATCCAGATTATGCTCAATCACGAGCACGGACTCACCAGAGTCTACTAGGCGATGCAGTACCTCAAGCAGACGGCCAATGTCATCCACATGCAGACCTGTTGTCGGCTCATCCAAAATGTAGAGCGTCTTGCCAGTACTGCGGCGATATAACTCGGAAGCAAGTTTCACACGCTGCGCTTCGCCGCCGGACAGGGTTGTTCCCGATTGGCCAATCTTAATATAGCCGAGACCGACATCCAGCAGAGTCTGCATTTTACGGTGAATACGGGGAATATTTTGAAAAAAGTCTACTGCATCCTCTACAGTCATTTCCAGGACGTCCGAAATATTTTTACCTTTATACTTCACTTCCATCGTTTCGCGGTTATAACGTTTGCCTTTACAGATTTCGCAAGGAACGTATACATCCGGCAAAAAGTGCATCTCGATCTTGATAATTCCGTCTCCACGGCAAGCTTCACAACGACCGCCCTTCACGTTAAAGCTGAACCGGCCCTTCTGGAAACCGCGAATTTTGGCCTCATTGGTTTTGGAGAACAAATCACGGATATCATCGAACACCCCTGTATAGGTTGCCGGATTGGAGCGTGGTGTGCGTCCGATTGGCGACTGGTCAATCTCAATTACCTTATCTAGATGCTCCAACCCTCTGATTTCCTTATGCAGACCCGGACGTACCTTCACTGCCTTATTCAGCTGCCGCGCCAGACTCTTATACAGAATCTCGTTAATAAGCGAGGATTTACCGGAACCCGATACACCTGTCACTGCGGTAAATACCCCAAGCGGGATCTTAACATTCACATTCTTCAGATTGTTCTCTCTAGCACCACGGATTTCCAACCATCGATCATCTGTAGGACGCCGTTTGGAGGTAACGGGGATGAACTTGCGACCGCTTAAATAATCACCGGTCAAGGAATTCGGATCATTCATTATCTCTGCTGGTGTCCCTTGAGCAATAATCTGCCCGCCGTGGATGCCAGCGCCTGGGCCGATATCAATAATATAATCAGCAGCCATCATCGTATCCTCGTCATGTTCTACAACGATCAGCGTATTGCCAAGGTCGCGCATATGCGCCAATGTGGAGATAAGGCGTTCATTATCCCGTTGATGCAGGCCAATACTGGGCTCATCCAGAATATACAGTACTCCCATCAGACTCGAACCAATCTGGGTTGCCAAGCGGATACGCTGTGCTTCACCGCCAGATAGCGAACCTGCTGCACGGCTTAACGATAAATAATCCAGCCCCACATTTACCAGGAAGCCGAGCCGACTGCGAATTTCTTTGAGAATAAGGTTAGCGATAGCTGTCTCTTTTTCACTCAGAACAATCTCTTCAAAAAATCCCAAGCAATCCCCAATAGAAAGATCCGTCACATCAGCAACATTCTGATCGTTGATCGTCACTGCCAAAATCTCTTTCTTCAGACGTTTACCTTTGCAGACGTGGCAAGGTTTGGCACTCATAAAGCCTTCGA